>JADMIO010830200.1_pt1 | contig 33406 bp, 30 predicted proteins | sample 8958161 | NCBI WGS metagenome assembly JADMIO01 (sample SAMN16585339, study PRJNA669376) | soil metagenome | isolation source: Crop rotation soil | place: USA: Cullars Rotation, Alabama | collected 2011 | reverse complement strand
CTTTCCCGCCGCCGACCATGACCCGGCTGCGCGGCACCTTCCGCGCGTGCTTTGCCCGCCCCATCACCGCGGCGCGGCGGCGCGCCGTTGCCTTCGCTCGGGCGCTCACTCGCGGGCTGGCCGCGGGTCACGGCTGCATCGTCCGTATCGGGTTTCACGTCGCTCTCGCTTTGGAGAAGGAACGGCGGCGGCACATGACGCTTGCGGGACAACCGCGTCCTGGCCGGCACGCCTGCATGGCTCGCGCACAGGCCTTCTGAAGTGAGCTGGGCCGCAGTCCATCGACTGCGCTGTCCCCGCTCGGCTCCCTACGGAGTTTCTATTTAGAGGAGAATGGGCGGCTCGTCAATTGCGGCGACGCCGAGCGGCGGACCGCCGAGCAACAAGGATCAGCGCGAGCGGCAGCAGCCAAATCAGCCCGCTACCGTCGCGGTGGGCGGCGGCGATCGCACAGCTGTTCATCCCGTCGGACGACCCGCCGCCGCCTCCTCCGCCGCCGCCGTAAATTGCGTCGGCGCCGGAGACATCGTCGGCCTGTGGCGCGGACAGCACCGGATCATTGAAGTTCAAGAACGCCTTCATCAGCGTGCCCGCTCCGTTGCCGCCGCAGGCGTCCGAATGGGCCAGTCCGAGGACGTGTCCGAGCTCGTGCATGGCGACCTGCCGAAAGAGATCTCGTCGGCCGGTGACCAGCGTGTCGGGTTGGAACGTGATGTCGGCATCGATGAGCTGGCCGGTATCGCGGTGCCAGATGCTCCGCGTCACCGCCAGGGCGCCCTCGAACGGGACGTTCTCGCACGCGGTCGCCGCGATGGCGAGGGAGGCGACGCCGTCCTGCACGCACGGTGCGACATTGCCGCCGGCCGTAAACGCAAACCCGCCGATGCTGGCGTTCCAGATACCCCACGCTTCGGTGGCCAGTTCTCGAAACACGTCATCCGGCAGCGGCGCCACGCTGACCGGCACGCTGTGCGCACGCCACGACAAGTTGCGATCCGAGCGTTCGCACGGATTGTTGTGGACGCGCAGCAGCTCAAACCCGTGCGCCGTGCCGGCGCCCGTCACGAGAGCGAGTACGACCAGACCGAGACGGCTCATCAATTCGCTGGGGTGCGGTTGGCGAGGCGGCGGCGGACGCGCTCGACGAACTCGTCCAAGCTGACCGGCACCGGAGTCCCCGACGCCGGCGGCACACCGAGATGCAAGGCGCCACCGGAACTCTCCGCATCGGGGCCGACGACTTGGGGACCATTACTGCCATCGGTGACGCGCAAAGCCCCCTGGTCGAATCCGACGATCGGGCTCACCAATTTTGCGTCGCGTGCGAAGATCACGCGCCGCTCGCCGGGGCGGAACTGCGGCACACCGGCGATCTCCTCGACGATGTCGTCGACGGCGCCGCCGGAGAAGCGCAACGTGATCGCCCCGCGCGGCGTGCCGCGAATCCACGACAGATCGGAGAACGTCACCAGCGTCTCGATCGACTGCCGCTCCTGGTCCGCCCAGCGCGAGTCGACCGACACGACCGTGCCGACGAAGATCATATCCGCCTCGTCGCACAGGGCGTTGAAGTCCTTCGCGATCACGACCGTTGCCGCCGCCTCTCCGCAGAGCCAGAGGATGGCGCAGACAGTCACCGCAGCGGCGAGTTGGGCGAGATCGCGAGCGAGGGAACGACCGGGAGAGTTCACGTCAGATCAAATCAGCGCGGCAGGAACTGCTTCCACCATGGTGCCCCGGCCTGCTGATATTTGCCAGCGCTGCTCGCGCCGCGGCTGCTCATGGCGATCGGCGCCTTGGCGACAGCGGCGCTCTTGGCTGCGCGCGCCGCTTTCGGCGCGCTGGCGGGCTGGCGAGACTTCGCCGCCGTCGCTCTCGCCGGCTTCTTGGCCGCTTTTGCAGACGACTTCTTCGGCATGTCACTCTCCTAAATGGCGTGGTGGTTCGTGGGAATGCGCAACCGCCGAGCAGCGGCTGCGTCGAGTAGAACCAGAAGGACGAAAGCAGCGCAAGCCGCAATCCGGTGTCTGCGTTCGTCACGCGCCCGCGGCGCGCGCGCAGGTCGGCATGGTGTCGGCGTGCCGTGCGATGCCGATGCGTCCGAAGCGATCGATGAGGATGAGGCCGAGCAGCGCATCGCGTCGCGCCGCCGCGTCGGCCACGATCGCGGCGGCGACCGTCGCCGGATCACGTCCACCGCGCAGCGCGTCCACCGCGGCCTTGGCGAGCCCGGCGATGATGATCGCCTCGCCCTGGCCGGTTGCCGATGCGGCGCCGGCCCGATTGTCGGCGTAGGTTCCGGCGCCGATCACCGCCGAGTCGCCGATGCGGCCGGGCAACTTGCCGAGCACGCCGCCGGTCGAGGTGGCGGCCGCGACATCGCCGCGTGCATCGATCGCGACCGCGCCGACCGTCCCGCTCTGGTCGCCGACGCGCGCTTGCCATCGCTGTCGCTGTCGCTCCGTCACGAACGACTCGGCCGCGACGGTCGGCAGACCGCAGCGGCGGGCGAAGGCTTCTGCGCCGGCTCCGGCGAGCAGCGCGTGGCGGCCGTCGACCAGCACCGCATGGGCGAGACGAATGGGATTGGCGACCGTCGTCACCACGCCGACGCCGGCGCCCGCCAGCGTGGCGCCGTCCATGATCGACGCATCCATCTCGACCGTTCCCGCTTCGGTGAGGCATGACCCGACTCCGGCATTGAACAGCGGATCGTTCTCCAGGGCGATCACGGCCACCAACACCGCGGCGAGGGCTGTGCCGCCTGGCGCCAACACCGCCCAGGCGGCATCGGCAGCTGCCGCGCAGCCCGCCTGCACCCGCTCGTCGAGCTCGGCCTGACGCCGTCCGGCACCGCCGTGAACGACGATTGCGGGGATGCGCATCAGGCGCTGCTCGCAGAGGTCTTCTTGTTCGTCAAGGACGGCCCTGTAGAGAGCGAATCATCACCGACCGCGCCAAAACCAAGCGGGTCGGCGGCCCCTTTCAGATGAGAGCGGATCTCGACGTTTGAAGGATCGCCGATCCGCGTGGTGTGTTGATGCCTGAGTGGGGATTTCTCGGATGAGCAGCGCCGTGCTTGCAGCCGGCAAGTGGTCTGGGTATCAGGCTGGTTGCCGCATGACGAGCTCTCCCGCATCCGAACCGGTCCGGGTCTTCGTCGGCGGTACCTTCGATGGGCTCCATCGCGGGCATCTCTTTCTGCTCGAGTTCGCCCGGCGCCGCGGTTTGGCGCTCGCCAACCAGCTCGGACGCAGCGGCGTGCGCCTGAGCGTGGTCGTGGCGCGCGACGAGAGCGTGCGCAAGATCAAGCATCGCGCGCCGCACCACAATCAGCGTGAACGGCGCAAGCTCGTGGCGGCGCTGCGCGTGGTCGACGAGGCGTTCCTCGGGGTGCCCAACGACTTCATCAAATCCGTGCGGCGCGTGCAGCCGGACGTGATCGTGCTCGGCTACGACCAGAAGGCGTCGTGGGAGCAAACCCTGCGGGCGGCCGGCATCCACGCCCGGCTCGTGCGCTGTCCGCCGTACCAGGGCGGGCGGCTGAAGAGCTCGCTGATACGCGCCGACTTGGAGCGCATGTCGACGTGAGCACTCAGCTCACCGGGATGCGCAACACCTGCCCAGGGTGCACCTTGTTGCCTTTGATCTTGTTGCCGCGCCGCAGCTGCTCGATCGAGCAGCCGTAGAGCGACGCGATCTGCGCCAGCGTCTGGCCCTTCTTGACGGTGTGCACGACCCCGGTTCGTTTCGCGCTGGCGCGCAGCTTGCCGCGGCCCGCGCCGGTCCGCTCGATGGTGCGCGCCGCGCCGCGGCCGCGGCGTGCCACCTGCACCGGCATTATCGGCATCGTCGCCACACAGGTCCGGAACTGCGCACCGGTCCCGCGCGGCAGGCGCAGGTCGTAGCCGGGCGGAATCGGCGCCCGGCCGCTGTGCACCGTCGGCAGCAGGCTCGGGTTCAACGAGGCGAGCTCGAATGTATCCGTTCCGGCGCAGCGGGCTGCCGCGGCGATGCCGGTCGACCGCGGCACCTCGACGACGTCGACCTGTAGGGGCGGATCGAGCGCGAGATCACCGAAGTACTTGCGATAGTTGTGCTCGACCTGAACCGCGGCGAGGAACTCGGGATAGAAGTTGCGCGAGGCGAACTTGTAGGCAGGACCTTTGTAGTTCTCGATGATCGTTGCCGGATCGGTGGTGCCGACCTCGCGGACGGCGCGGGCGATGCCGGCCGGCCCGTGGTTGTACGCCTTGATCGCCAACGGCCACGTGCCGAGTCGCTCGTAGTTCTCGCGCATGAATCGCGCCGCCGCCCGAGTCGCGGTGATCGGATCCAGCCGTTCGTCGACGGTGCCGTCGACCCGCATGTAGTTTCGCGCCGTCGCCGGCATGAACTGCCACACGCCGACGGCCCCGACCTTGGAGTACGCGTGCATGTTGAAGCAGGACTCGACCAGCGGCAGACGCGTGATCTCGGTGGGTACACCCGCCTCGCTGAAAATGCGCTCCATGGCCGGGAAATACGCATGGGCCGTCTGAATGCCATGCGCGAAACGCTCGCGCAGCCCCCGCTGGCCGCGCACCCGCTCGTCACTCGCCGCCGCGATGAATTTGTCGGGGCTGTGGTCGTTGGCGAACAGCGCCACGATGCGCTGTTCCTCTTCGCTGAGCGGGTCGCTGCGTGGATCGACGGTATCGAGGCGGCGCAGCAGGGCGCGGATTCGATTTTTCTCCGCCTCCTCTTCCTCCTTCATCGCGAGCTCGATCTCGACCTCGCTGAGACCCTCCTGGTCGAGATCGCTGAAGTCGACGACGCTGTAGACTCGATCGAGGTGATCGGTGTCGTGAATGACGACCTGGCGCTTTCCGTAGGTCGCGAAGATGTTGATCCAGAAATCGACCTGCGGCTTGAGGGCGGGCGGAACGGTAAACTCGGTTTCCGCTACCACCGTACGGGGCACGAGCAGGAGGCCGGAGAGCACCATCACCACCAGCCAACCCCACCCTGCGCGTGCTTTGCTCGTCCTGCAGTCAACCACGCTTGGCAACTGTACCGATGGGTCTTGCAACCAGTCAAGTGTCGATCGCGCCGCGCGGCGCTAGGTCACGTGGTCGGCGGGCAGGCGCACCGTGACGGTGGTGCCGCCGCCGTCTCTCGATTCGACCGTCATGCTCCCGCCATGTCGCTCGACGATCGCGTACGAGACACTGAGCCCGAGTCCGACGCCGTGTCCCTCCGGTTTCGTGGTGAAGAACGGCTCGAATATCCGAGCCCGCACCTCCGCCGGCATGCCCGGGCCGTCGTCGGCGATCGCCACCGCCACCGGCGGCGGATTGGCCGCATCATCCGTCGGCCGGTCCAGGGCGACACGAATGACGATGTGCCCGGCGCTGCCGGCCGCATCCGCGGCGTTCGCCAACAAGTTGAGCCAAACCTGGTCGAGTTGACCGGCGAGACACTCGACGGTCGGCACGGCGGCGTACTCGCACCGTACGGCGGCGCCGCCGAGCCGATGGCGGGCGAGCGCGACGATTCGATCGATGCGCTCGCGCAGGTCGACCCGGGTCCACTCGTCGGGGCGATCCGCGCGCGCGAAGGTCCGCAGCGACAGCACGATCTGCGCGGCCCGCCGGGCCCCTTCCTCGCAGTCTGCCAGCGCGCTCGGCAGATCCTCGCGGAGCTCGTCGAGACGCACGGCGCGCGCCTGCGCGTGCAGCGAGGCGGCCACCTCGGCGCCGAGCGGCGCATGCGCGTAGCTGCAGAGCATCGCGTCGAGCGCGGTCACCGCGCGGCGCACGTGCTCGAGGTTGGCCGCCACGAACCCGATCGGATTGTTCAGCTCATGCGCCACCCCGGCGACGAACTGGCCGAGCGCGCGCATCTTCTCCGATTGCACGAGCTGCGCTTCGGTGCGCGTCAACCGGTCGACGGTGCGCTGGAGATCGGCGTGCGCCACCTCGAGCGAGCCGAGAGCGCTGCGCAGGTGCGCGTTGCGCTCTGCCAGATCATCCTCGCTGCGCTGCAAGCGCGCCGCGATGTAGCCGCCGAGATACGTCAGCAGCGCCAGGCAATACAGCAGGAACAGTCCCCAGATGACTTGGTAGGCGCCGGTACCAGTCACGAACGTTCCGCTCGCCGCGGGGACCACCCACAGCGCCGCGAGAAAGCAGCCGGCTGACGCACACGCCGCGGCCGCGGCGACGAGCAGGTCGACGAGCATCGCCGTGGCGACGACTTGCACCACGTACAGCATGATGAACGGGCTGTACGTGCCGCCGGTGCGGACGATGAGAAAGGTGATGAGCAGCACGTCCGCCGGAATCGCCAATGCAGTGACCCGGCGCAGGTACCGCCCCCGCCTCACGCACCAATGGTTGACGGCATTCAACGCCGCCGAGCCGATCCCGGCCACGGTGCTCGCCGCCAGGCTCGGGAGCACACCCGCCGCCCACGCCAGGGCGGCGAGCACCGAAAACCCGCCGATGGCCAGCCACCGCACGCGGACCGCCCAGAGCAGCCGGTCGCGATGGACCTCGCTGGCCGCGGCGCGCAGCCGACGAAAGGGGCCGTTGCCCGCCCGGGTGCACATCAGCACGTCCGTCGGGCCGTCGTCGCGCCATTCCCTTCCTTGACAGGGTTGGGGTGCCCTTCTAAGTTTCGTCATAACGCCGCCCGCAGGAAATCCCGCTTCGATCAAATAAATCCGGCACAACGGCGTCTAAGCGGCACAGTCGCAGGAGCCCACCCCGTGTCGAACACGATCAAGACGACCGTTCTTCTCGCTCTGCTCACCGGTCTGATCCTCGCCATCGGCCAGTACGTCGGCGGCAGCCAGGGCATCGTGCTCGCCTTCGTGTTCGCCGCGCTGATGAATTTCAGCGCATATTGGTTCTCGGATAAATTGGTGCTGCGCATGTACTCCGCGCAGCCAGTCGAAGAAGCTGACGCGCCGGAGCTGTACCAGATCGTCCGCAAGCTGGCGCAGCAGAATCAGATGCCGATGCCGAAGGTGTACATCATCCCGACCGACACGCCGAACGCCTTCGCCACCGGTCGCAATCCGCAGAACGCCGCCGTCGCCGCGACGCAGGGAATCCTGCGCATGCTGCGCCCGGAGGAGCTCGAGGGCGTGCTCGCGCACGAGTTGGCTCACGTTCGCAACCGCGACACGTTGACCAGTACCGTCGCCGCAACCCTGGCCGGCGCCGTGATGATGATCGCCAACATCGCGCGCTGGTCCGCCATCTTTGGCGGCTTCGGCGGCGGCCAGCGGGACGACGACCGCGGCGGCATCGTCGGCCTGCTGGCGATGACGATCCTCGCCCCGATCGCCGCAACGCTCATTCAACTGGCGATTTCGCGCAGCCGCGAGTTTGAAGCCGACGCGACCGGCGCGCGCATGACGCAGAATCCGTTCGGTCTGGCCTCGGCGCTCGAGAAGCTGCAGCAGGCCAACGAACAGATGCCGATGCCGAGCACACCCCAGACGGCCCATCTCTTCATCGTCAACCCGCTGAGTGGGTCGTCGTTCGCCCGCCTGTTCTCCACCCACCCACCCCTCGAGGAGCGCATCCGTCGTCTGCGCTCGATGACCAGTCTCTGACCGCACGAGCGGAGGGACGATCGCAGTCGGAATGCGTATGGCCGGTGACGAGCAGGAGAGCGGGAAACAATCCTCCTTCAAGGTTCAGGATCGCCGCCGCTTTTCCGCCACCGGCGACGCGCGTGAGGACGCCGACGCGTCCAACGAGCGCGCGGCGCCGGCACCGGAGGCGACGCCCGCCGAGCCGCCGCACGCCGACACCACCTCGGTGCCGCCGCCCGGCGACGCCGCGCCCCACCCCGCTCACCCGGGCGAGGAGATCACCTTTGCGAGCTTCGTGTTCAGCCTGAGCACGCAAGCGCTCGTCCATCTCGGCGAGATTCCCGATCCGGTCGACGGGGCCACCCACTTGCAGCTCGAAGCGGCCCGGCAGATCATCGACATCTTGGCCGTTCTCAGCGAAAAGACGCGGGGCAACCTTGATCCTGCGGAGAACTCCCTGCTCGAGAACGCGCTCTACGATCTGCGCATGCGGTACGTCGACCGCGCGCGGCGCAAATAGTGCCCGCCTCCCTCTGACCAGCCTACGTTTCGAAAAAAGGAGAATCCTATGCAATCGCAGTCGCGCCAGCGTCGGCCGTCATCCGCCTGGCGCATCGGCTTGGCCGTGACGGTCATGCTGCTCACCAGTGCGCTCGCCGCCGCTCCGCAGGCGCGCGCCATCCGCTTCTGGGGTGAGGAGGACAAGCCGGGTGAAGAGCAACAGCACGCCGCACCGGACGTGGCCGCGCCGTCCAAGGCGCCGCTGGTGACCGGCCTTCCCAACTTCGCCGATCTCGCCGAGGCCTTACGCCCCGCCGTGGTGAACATCTCGACGACTTCGCAGGCCGAGTCGCCGCACATGCAGATGCCCGGCCCGGGCCCGCGCCAATTTGGTCCCGGCGGCCCCGGCCAAGGCGGGCCAGGCCAGGGCGGCCCCGGTCAGGGTGATCCATTTCACGAATTCTGGGAACCGTTCGAGCGCTACTTCGGCCCGATGCCCCGCCAGCAGAAGCAGCGCAGCCTCGGCTCCGGTTTCATTCTCAGTCACGATGGTCTGATCCTCACGAACAACCACGTGGTCGAGAACGCCGAAGAGATCGTCGTCCAGACCGCCGACGACAAGGAGTACAAGGCGAAGGTCGTCGGCCGCGATTCCAAGACCGACCTCGCCGTCATCAAGATCGATGCGGACAAGAGCGACGACCTGAAGCCGGTCGTGCTCGGCAACTCGGACGAGCTGCGCGTCGGCGATTGGATCTTCGCCGTCGGCAACCCGTTCGGGCTGAGCAACACCGTGACCGCCGGCATCGTCAGCGCCAAGAGCCGCTTCATCGGCCAGGGCAGCTACGACGACTTCATCCAGACCGATGCGGCGATCAACCCCGGCAACTCGGGCGGTCCACTCGTCAACCTCAAGGGTGAGGTGGTCGGCATCAATTCCGCCATCTTCAGCCGCTCGGGCGGCAACATCGGGATCGGCTTTGCCATTCCGATCAATCTCGCCAAGGAGCTCCTGCCGCAGCTCCAGGAGAAAGGTCGGGTCACGCGTGGCTGGCTGGGGGTGTACATCCAGCGCGTCACGCCGGAGATCGCCGAGTCGCTCAAGCTCGACAAGTCACGCGGCGCGCTGGTGGCCGACGTGATGGCGGACACACCCGCGGCGGAGGCCGGCATCGAGGTCGGCGACGTGATCGTCGAGTTCGACGGCCATGCGGTCAAGGAATCGACCGATCTGCCTCTCATCGTCGCTCGCACGCCCATCGGCAAGGCGGCCGACGTGAAGATCATCCGCAACGGCAAGACCCAGACGGTCAGCGTCACGATCGGCGAGCTGAAGGACGAGGAGGTACAGGTCGCCAAGGGCAGCTCGGCCGAGCTCGGCATGGCGGTGCAGAATCTCACCCCGGAGATCGCCGAGAGCCTCGGCGTCGATGCCAAGACGAAAGGCGTCGTCGTGGCCAGCGTCGAGCCCGGCAGCCCCGCCGACGAGGCCGGTCTGCAGCGCGGCGATGTCGTCCTCGAGGTCAACCGGCAATCGGTCGAGAACGAAGGCGCCTACGGCAGGGCGATCAAGAAGATCGAAAAGGGCAAGAGCGTGCTGTTGCTGGTGCGCCGCGGCGACAACACCATCTTCATGGCGCTCAAGTCGCCCAAGGACTAATTCCCGTACCGATGTGAGCGGCACAGGGGGATCGGAGCGTGCTCCGATCCCCCTTTTGCCATGTTGCGCCGGCCTCTCGTCGCTCTCGCGCTTGTCGCATCGACGCTCGTCGCCGTCGCCGCGATCGTCGCCGTTCCGATCCTGCGCCATCTCGACGGCGTGCTGGTCGAGAAGCTCAACGGGCGGCGCTGGGACTTTCCGTCGCGCATCTACAGCGACGCGTTCCTGATCTATCCCGGCCTCGATCTCCAGGCCGCCGGCGTGTACGAGCGGCTGGGACGCCTGAACTATCGCGAAGCCGACACGACGCCGCTGCGCAAAGGCGACGTGCGCCGCAGCGGCGATGGACTCGAGATCTTTCTGCGCGACTTCGCCTATCCGGGCGAACCGGTCAGCGGCCGGCTCGTGCACCTCGATCTGGCCGGTGACGTCGTCACCGCCATGCGCGACGCGCAATCGGGCGCGACGCTCTACGCGGTCCAGCTCGAGCCCGAGCTGATCAGCGGCATCTACGACACGGCGTGGGAAGAACGGCACGAGGTGCCGCTCGCGCAGCTGCCGCCACGCCTCGTACAGGCGGTGATTCTCACCGAGGATCGCCGCTTCTACTCGCACCACGGCATCGACCCGATCGGCGTCGTGCGCGCGTTCCTCACCAACCTCCGCAGCGGCGAGGTCGTGCAAGGCGGCAGCACGCTGACCCAACAGCTGATGAAGAATTTCTTCCTCAGCGAGGATCGCACCATGCGGCGCAAGGGGAAGGAGGCGCTCATGGCGCTGCTCGCCGAGCGCCGCTACGGCAAGGACGAGATCCTCGAGAGCTACCTGAACGAGATCTATTTCGGCCAGAACGGCCTGCAGGGCATCTTCGGGGTCTGGGAAGCGGCGGATTTCTACTTCGCCCGCTCGCCGCAGGAGCTGTCGATCGGCGACATCGCCCTGCTGGCTGGCCTGATCCGCGCCCCGAACGCGCTGTCGCCGTTCCGTCGCCCGGATCGTGCCATCGCCCGGCGCAATACCGTGCTCAGGCTGTTGCTGGACGCGGGCGCCATTACCCAGGCCGAGTACGACACGGCCGTCAGCGAGCCGCTCCATCTCGCCGCCATGCACGCGCGCGGCAATGCCGCCCCGAACTTCGTCGACTTCCTGCGCGAAGATCTCTCGCGCAACTATCCGCGCGAGGTGCTCACGTCGGAAGGGCTCGGCATCTTCACGACGCTCGACCTGCAACTCCAGCGCTACGCGATGGCGGCGGTGCGATCCGGGCTGAGCGATCTCGAGCGCCGCTATCCCCGCCTGGCGGAGCACGGCGCGCTGCAAGCGGCGATGGTCGTGGTACGCCCGGCAACCGGCAGCATCGTCGCGATGGTCGGCGGACGTGACTACGAGACCACCCAGTTCAATCGTGCCGTGCACGCGCAACGCCAGCCGGGCTCGATCTTCAAGCCGCTGGTGCTGCTGGCCGCGTTCGAGCAAGCCGCCGACAGCCCGGATCCGATCACGCCGACGACGACCGTCGACGACGAGCCGTTCGAATGGCACTACGACGGCGGCACCTGGCAGCCGGAGAACTACCATGACGAGTATCTCGGTCGCGTAACGGTTCGCCGCGCCCTGGAGCGTTCGCTCAATGCCGCCACCGCCCGCATCGCTGCGCGCGTCGGGCTCGAGCCGATTCTCGACGTCGCACAGCGGGTCGGCATCGAGCATCCGCTGCCGCCCTATCCATCCGTCGTGCTCGGCGCCGCGGAAGTCAGCCCGCTGGAAGTCGCCCAGGCGTACGCGGTGATCGCCAACCAGGGCTTGAAGGCGGCGGTGCGCGCGGCGGCGAAAGTCGTCGACCGCCACGGCCAGATGGTCGAACGGCGCTCGGTGGCGGTCGAGCAGGCGGTGAGCCCACCCGCCGCCTATCTCGTCACGCACCTCATGGAAGGCGTGATCGACCACGGCACCGGACGCGGCATCCGCGAGCGCGGCTTCACCCGGCCGGCGGCGGGCAAGACGGGCACCACGAACGAGACCCGTGATGCCTGGTTCGCGGGTTTCACACCGGACCTGTTGGCGGTCGTCTGGGTCGGCTTCGACGACAACGAGCCGTTGGGGTTGTCCGGCGCCGAAGCGGCCCTGCCGATCTGGACCGACTTCATGACGCACGCGGCGGGGGTGGGGCCGCCGACACCGTTCCGACCGCCGACCGGTGTTGCCTTGGTGCGGATCGACCCGTACACGGGAGGTATCGCCACTACCGGCTGCCCCGACACCCTCATCGAGGCGTTCCGCCGTGGTCAGGAACCGACCGCCCCATGTCCACTCCATTCGTCGCGAGGTATCGCGCAGCACCCGAGCGACGGCATGGCCGCCGCACCATAACCTCTCGTGCGGCGCACGCGGCACTGCTGCTGATGCTCACGGCCGCGACAGGATGCGGCGGTGCGCGGCCCCCCGTGCCGCTCGATCCTCGCACCGAGCCACCGGCGGTCGCCGAACGACCCGCTCCGGAAGAATCAGTCGATACAGGAGATGTCTCGACGATCCAGGAAGAGACGCTGCCCGATGACGCCCCCCGGCCGGGCGCGACGCCACCCGCTGCCTTCGAAATTCTGGCGCCGCCCGCCGTCGACACGATCGACGGGGCCACGCCGCCGAACGTCGCCGCCGCCACCCGGCTCGTCGACTCCGCGCGCGAGCGTATCGGGGATGGCGATGCCGGCACCGCCCTCGACCAGCTCGAGCAGGCGATCGCGTTGGATCCCACCAACGCCTATGCCTACTGCTACCTCGCCCAGCTCCACTTCAGCCATCGCGACTACGAACAGGCGATCGCCTTCGCCGGGCGCGCCGCGGCGTTGAGCGCCGGCCAGGCACCACAGTGGGCGAGTCGCGCCTACACTCTGCAAGGCAACGCCTTCGAAGCAATCGGCCGCTTTGCGGATGCGCGCGCTGCATACCGACGGGCGGTCGAGATCGTGCCCGACAATCTCGCCGCCCAGGTCGGCCTGGCGCGCGTCGGCGGACCAGCGGACGCGGCGCAATGAAGCTCCTCGCCATCGAGAGCTCGTGCGACGACACGGCCGCCGCGGTGCTGGTCGACGGAGCGGTCCGCTCCAGCATCGTGGCGTCCCAGGACAGCGTGCATACTCCCTTCGGCGGCGTCGTTCCCGAGCTCGCCTCGCGCAGCCACATGCGCGCGCTGACGCCGACGGTTGAACGCGCGCTGCGCGATGCGGCCGTGACCATCGACCAGCTCGATGCCGTGGCGGCGACCTACGGCCCGGGCCTCGTCGGCTCGCTGCTCGTCGGACTGTGCGCTGCCAAGGCGATCGCCTACGCGCGCAAGCTCCCGTTCGTCGGCGTCAACCACCTCGAAGGCCACCTGCTGTCGGTGCAGCTCGAGCGCGCCGTGCCGTTTCCCTACGTGGCGCTGCTGGTGTCGGGCGGACATACCAGCCTCTATCTGGCCCGCGCACTGGGCGACTACGCGCTGCTTGGATCGACGCGCGACGACGCCGCCGGCGAGGCGTTCGACAAGGTCGCCAAGCTGCTCGGTCTCGGCTACCCGGGTGGCCGAGAGATCGACGCCCTCGCTCAGCGCGGCGACCGCGAGGCCATCCGGTTCCCGCGCGCGCGCCTGAAGAGGTCGCCCGCCGCTGTACGGTTCGACTTCAGCTTCAGCGGCATCAAGACCGCCGTCGCGTTGTACGTTCGGGAGCACGGCGACGATGCGGCGCGCCACGCCGACATCGCCGCGAGCTTCCAGGAAGCGGTCATCGACATGCTGCTCGACACAGCCGTCGCGGCGGCACGCAGCGCCGCCGTCGAGCGGCTCGTGATCGCCGGCGGCGTGTCGGCGAACTCGCGCCTGCGCGCCCGTGCCGCGGCGGCCGCCGCCGAGCACGGACTCGAAGTCGTCATTCCATCGCCCCGCTACTGCACCGACAACGCGGCCATGATCGGGTTGGCCGCGGCGTACCGATTGGAGCGCGGCCAACGCGACGACCTGTCGTTGAATGCCGTCGCCGTCGCCGATCTCGGTTCGACGCCGCACTGCGATTCGGTGCCGTGACCCCGCCGTTCGCTCGCAAACGCTTCGCCCAGCATTTTCTCGTCCAGCCGGGCATTGCCGAGCGCATCGTCGGCCTCGCGGGCCTCGACCCTGCGCGCACCGTCGTCGAGATCGGCCCCGGCCGCGGTGCGCTGACGCGACTCCTGGCCGAGCGCTGTGCACGGCTGGTGCTGGCGGAAGTCGACCGCGATCTCGCCGCGGCGTTGCGCGAGACGTACGCCGATCGCCCGAATGTCGAGGTGATCGCCGGCGACGTGCTGCGCCTCGATTTCGCCGACGTGCTCGGCGAGGCGGCAACGCCCGCGATCGTCGTCGCCAACCTGCCATACAACATCTCGACGCCGGTCCTGCTGCAGCTGCTCGGCGAGCCGGATCGCTTCGACCGATTGGTGCTCATGCTGCAGCTCGAGGTCGCCGAGCGTGTCTGTGCGCCGGCCGGCAACAAAGAGTACGGCGCGTTGTCGGTCGCCATCCAGTCGGTCGCCGATGCCCGCATCGCGCTGCACGTGCCGCCCGGCGCGTTCGTGCCGCGCCCGACCGTCGAGTCCGCCGTCGTCGTGGTCGAGCCGCGTCGACCTGTTCCTCTCGATGCCGCCGCGCGGCGCGCGCTCCGCACGGTCGTGCGCACCGCGTTCTCCCGCCGCCGCAAGCAGCTCGGCAACGTGATCGCGCCCTTGACGGAGCAACCGCGCCTGTTGCTGGCGGCGCTCGACATCGATCCGCGGCGCCGCCCGGAGACCCTGACGCCAGCCGATTTCGTCCGCCTCGCTGCGGCGCTGGAGCGCGAGCGTGCCTGAGCTGCCGGAAGTCGAGACCGTCCGCCGCACCTTGCAACCACACGTGGTCGGCGCCCGCATCACCGGCGTTCAGGTTCGCGAGCGCCGTCTGCGCACGCCGATCGCCGCCGATTTCGCAACGCGCCTGCGCGGCGCGCGCATCACCGCCATCGACCGGCGCGGCAAGTACCTGTTGTTTCGCCTCGCCGGCGGCGGCGTGCTGCTCGTGCACCTCGGCATGACCGGCAACTTGTCGTTATCGCCGCCGGGCACGCCGCTGGAGACGCATGACCACGTCGTCATCAGCTTCGATCGGCCGCTCGTCATGGTCTACAACGACCCACGCCGCTTCGGACTGATGCGCGTCGGCAACGACGCCGCACTCACCGAGCTCGCCACCGTCGGGCGCGACCCGTTCACCGCCGCACCGGCGCCACACGAGTGGCGAGCCCTGGTGCGCGGGCGCAAGCTGCCGATCAAGAATCTGCTGATGGATCAGCGCCTGCTCGCCGGCGTCGGCAACATCTACGCGAATGAGATGCTCTTTCGGGCCGGCATTCGGCCGCGCCGGCGCGCCGGCGGCCTGCGCCGTGAAGAGCTTGCCCGGCTCGGCACGGCGATGGCGGCCGTGCTCGCCGACGCCGTCGAGCTCGGCGGCAGCTCGATTTCCGACTATCGCGATGCCAACGGCAAGCCCGGCTCCTTCCAGATGCGCCATGCGGTCTACGACCGCGCTGGCGAGCCGTGCCTGTCATGCGCGACGCCGATCAAGCGCGTAGTCCTCGGCGGGCGCAGCACCTTCTACTGCCCGAAGTGCCAGCGCTGATGATTGCCCGGGTGTCGCGGAGAACGTCGGTACGCGGGTACGCGAGTGCACGGGTGCGCGAGTACGGTCGAGTTGCTCGCGAAACATAGGGTTTCGACCGCACTCGCGCACTCGCGCACTCGAACCATCTTCAGCCGAGCATGATCATTCCGCCGTCGACGACGAGCACCTGGCCGGTCATGAGGTCGCTGTCGGACGATGCGAGGAACACGGCCGTGCCGGTGAGGTCCTCGGGCTCGAGCGCTTTCTTCAGCGCGCTGGATCCGACGATCACCTTGAGGATTTCCGGCGGCACGACTGATTTGGTCGCCTCGGTCATGGTAACGCCGGGGCAGATCGCGTTGACGTTGATGCCCCACGCGCCCAACGCCCCGGCGAAGTATTTGGTGAGGCCGCTCACGCCGAGCTTCGCGACGCTGTAGTGAAACGGTGGCGAGGGCCGGTCGGGATCGCTTGTGTCGACCATCCCCATGTTGGTGATGTACGCCGCCGTCGAGGATTGATTGATGATCTTGCCGGCGCGCTGCCGCTTCATGTAGCGCTCCACCGCACGCGTCATCAGCCACACGCCGGTGAGGTTCACCGACAGGATCTTGTTGAAGTACGCCAGCGACTGATCCATGCGGTCGAGGCCGTGGAAGATCGCGGCGTTGTTGACCAGCACGTCGATGCGCCCGAAGCGCTCGTGGACCGCGGCGGCCAGCGCGGCACAGCTCGCCTCGTCGCCGACGTCGGTCTTGATCGCCAGACCCTGCCGGCCGAGCTCGGCAACCTCGTTGGCGACTGCTCCGCCTTGCGATTCGTTTACGTCCGCGACGACGACGTGCGCGCCTTCGCGCGCGAAACGCAGGGCATACGCCCGCCCGATGCCCTGGCCGCCACCCGTCACGATCGTCACCTTGTCCTGCAAGCGCATACGATCCTCCCGATCGGTTCGCCGCACGCCGCGCGGCTCTGCAAATTGACAGCGTACGCCGGTTGAAATACGACTCGGATAAATCAATCACCTGATTGAATCAACGATTCACCGGGAGGATCGACGCCATGAGCACCGCAGCGGGCGGGCAGCCGCGCGAGTTCAAGGACATCCTGCGCGGCGCGCAGGCTGAGGCGGCGCTGCCGGTAGACGAGTACCTCAGCGATCTCGATCGGCTGATCGCGGCGACGTTCACGACGCGGGACCGGACGACGGCGTCGATCGGCGACGGCACCGCGCCGCTGTCGTACGTGAAGACCATCGCCAAGGAGTACTACTATCTCGGTCGGTGGATGACGCCCGAGTTCCCGATCTTCATCGCCAACGCGCCTGACGCGCACGCCCTGACGCTCGATCATTCCGAGCACTACGCGCACTGGTGCCAGAACTTCGCCGACGAGGTCGGCTACCTGCGCGATCCCAACCACGTGCAGATGAAGTTCGACTGGTGCCGGCAGCTCGGCATCACCGCGGACGAGCTCGATGCCTATGTGCCGCTGCCGGAGACGATCGGCGTGACGTTCACGATGCTCTACTACGTGCGCCGCTCCTACGAGGAAGGGTTGGCGGTCTTCGGCTTCGCCGGCGAGCGCCTGGCCGCCAAGTCCGGCTATGCGAAGGTCATGTACGAGGGGCTGAAGACGCACTACGGGCTCGACGTGAAGAACTTCGAAGTGCACGCCTACGCGGAGCCCGATCACGGCGACAAGGCCGAGGCGCTGTTCCGGCAGGTCGCGGTCACGGCCAGCGCGCAGCGCCGCTGCCGCGAAGCGATCCGCAACACGATGGTGATGCGCGATGCGCGCTCGAAGGCGTTGAACCGCCTGCTCGACGAATCGCTCGGCGCCAAGTAGCTCGCGCAACCGATGACCGCCGTCTCGACAGCACCCGCCGAACGCGAGGTAATCTTCACCGGCATCGGCGGCCAGGGCATCCAGCTGATGGCGAAGGTGCTCGCCGAGGCGGCGGTTGCCGAAGGCCGCCATGTCATGCTGTTCGGCAGCTACCAGGGCATGATGCGCGGCGGCCCGAGCGAATCGACCGTGGTCGTCGCCGACAGCGAGATCCAGGCGCCGCCCATTGTCCCGCACTGCTGGGCACTGGTGGCCATGCACTCCGAGGGGCTGGATCTGTTCCTGCGCAAGCTGCGGCCGAACGGGCTGCTGTTCACGAACGCAACGCTGGTGAAGCAGGCCGCGCCGCCGACCGTCCGGTCGATCGCGGTGCCGGCCACCAGCCTCGCCGAGGATGCCGGCAACGTCGCCGGCGCGAGCATGATCGCGCTCGGCGCGTTCGTCGCCGCCACCGAGCTGGTGGCGTTTGATGCCGTGGTCGGTGCGATGCAGCGCGCCCTGCCGTCGCATCGCCGCCATCGCGCCGAGGAAAACGTGCGCCTCCTGTTCCTCGGCGCCGAGCAGGTGCGGGGACACGGTCCGGCGGAAACCGCCGGCGCGCCCGGAGCCGCGTGAATGCGCGCCACCGTCGCGATCGACATCGACACCTGCAAGGGCTGCGCGCTGTGCATCCCAATCTGTCCGCCGCGGGTGCTCGTCATGTCGGAACCCGTGAACGCCAAGGGCTATCCGTATCCGTTGCTGCACGACGGCTGCACGGGTTGCGAGCTCTGCGCGAAGGTCTGCCCCGACTATTGTTTCACGGTGTACCGTGAGCCGCTGACCGCGAGCCCGCCGGCATGAGCCAGCGCGTGCTCATGGAAGGCTCCTGCGCCCTCGCCGAAGCGGCGATTCAGGTCGGCTGTCGGTTCTACGCAGGCTATCCGATCACGCCGTCGACCGAGATTCTCGAGTACATGGCCGTCCGCCTGCCGCAGGTCGGCGGCGTGTGCATGAACGCGGAAAGCGAGATCGAGGCGATCGGCATGGTCTGGGGAGCGGCCGGCTGCGGGGTGCGCTCCATGATTGCGTCGACCGGCCAGGGCATCAGCCTGATGCAGGAGAGCTTCGCCGAGCTGGCCAACGCGCAGATTCCGATCGTCGCCGTCAACATGTGCCGCGGCCAGGGCGACTACTTTCAGGCGACGCGCGGCGGCGGCCACGGCGACTATCGCTTCGTCGTGCTGGCGCCGTCGAGTGCGCAGGAGGCCGTCGATCTCGTGCAGCAAGCGTTTCATCTGGCCGACCGCTGGCGCAACCCGGTGCTCATCATGGGCGACTTCCTGCTCGCGCACACCTCGGAGCTGGTCGAGTTCCGCGCCGTCGAGGAGCCGCCGCTGCCGCCCAAGACGTGGGCGATCACCGGCGCGCAGGGTCGGCGCGGCATCACGCTGTCGCCGTTGGGACCGGCGGAGAAGCTCTCGACCGATATCGCGTCGTCGCTCGCATCGGTGACCGACAAGCACGGCGCCATCCAGGCGAGCGAGGTGCGGGTCGAGTCCGGCTGGACCGACGATGCCGCGCTCGTGGTCGTCGCCTTCGGGTTCCCGGGTCGCTTCGTCAAATACGCGGCGCGCCTCGCCCGCGAACAGGGCCTGCGCGTCGGCTATGTACGGCCGATCAGCCTCTGGCCGTTCCCGAGCCAGGCGGTTGCCGATGCCGCGGCCGGCGCCGACGCCGTGGCGGTATTCGAGCTCAATGCGGGCCAGATGATCGAGGACGTCCGCCTTGCCGTGCTCGGACGCGCGCCCGTGCACGCCATCGGCGGGATCAGTCACGATCATTCCGGGTTCGGTCTCGGGCCTGCGCTGACGGTCGAGAACATCCTGGCGCGCATCCGCGAGGTGTATCCGCGCGCGGCGGCGTGATGGAGAGGGCGCCGCTCCGTCGGCGCCGTGCAACACGTGACATGGCGTCGGCGGAGCGGCGCCCTGCAAGGAACCCATGCGAAACGATTTCAAGAACACGGTGGCGGTCATTGGCGTTGGCTGCACCCGCTTCGGCGAGCTCTATGAAGCGAGCTCGGAGCAGCTGATCTGCGAGGCGGCGTTCGAGGCGATGGCCGATGCACACATCGAGCCGAAGCAGATCGAGGCGGCCTGGGTCGGGACGGTCATGTCGCAGCTTGCCGGCGACGCGCTCGGCGATCCGCTCAAGCTGCACGGCATCCCGATCACGCGGGTGAGCATGTACTGCGCCTCGGGGATGGACGCATTCCGCAACGCCGCGCTGGCGATCGCCTCGGGGATGTACGACATCGCGCTCGCCCTGGGCTTCGAGAAGATGCGCGACGGCGGCTACCATCGGCCGGCGCGCAATCATCCGGTCATCGACAACGGCGAGCGCGCACCCCACATCTTTGCCCTCGCCGCCAACCGCTACTTCAAACGACACGGCGCCTCGAAGGCGACGCTCGCCAAGGTGGCGATGAAGAACCATCACCACGGCACGCTCTCACCCAAGGCGCATCTGCGCATGGAGGTCAGCGAGGACACTGTCCTCAAAGCGCCGATGATCTACAGCCCGCTCGGGCTGTTCGACTGTTGCCCGACCACCGACGGCGCAGCGGCGGCGGTGTTGTGCCGCGCCGATCGGGCCACGGAGTTTCGTTCCGATCCGATCTTCGTCAAAGGGATCGGCCTCGCCGTCATGTCGGGACAGCCGTACTACAAACCCAGCTTCGACTATCTCGGCTTCCCGGCGACACAGCGCGCCGTATCGATGGCGTACGAGCAGGCGGGCGTGAGCGCCGCGGACATCGATTTCGCCGAGGTGCACGACTGCTTCACGATCACCGAGATCCTGAACTACGAAGATCTCGGCTTCTGTGCGCGCGGCGAGGGTGGGCGCTTCGTCGAGGACGGGCGGGCGGCGCTCGGCGGCGAGCTGCCCGTGAACCCGAGTGGCGGTCTCAAGTCGTTCGGGCACCCGGTCGGGGCGACCGGCGTCCGCATGCTCGTCGAGCTCACCACCCAGCTGCGCGGCCAGGCCGGCCCCCGCCAAGTGCCCAACGCGGAGCTCGGCTTGGCGCACAACCTCGGCGGCCCCGGCGCGGTCGCGGCGGTGACGATCCTCGGCAACCAGCGCTGAGGGATTCTGCTCGCGGAGAGAATCACCACCAAGACACCAAGACACCAAGACACCAAGTGGATCGGGCACCATCTTCACGCGGTGCTTGCCAGCACAGACGATTTACTGGGTCTCCGATCCGCTTGGTGCCTTGGTGTCTTGGTGGTGATTCTCTCCAGCGACGAGCACGATCGCCAGGAACGATTCGAGCATCCGGTGCGTCAGCCCCCAGATCGTGTAGCGCTCGTAACGGAAGGCGGGGAACTCGCTGTCGATGCCGTCGAGCGAACGGCGGTACGTGCTGCGCGCGTCGGCTGAGGCGAAGAAGGGCAACGGCACCCAGACCGCGCTCTCGACTTCGCGTGGCGCCACGGTGATGGTTGCGGGACCGTCGAGCACGAACACTACCGGCGAGATCACGAGGTCGAGCGGGCGGTGGCGGGCGATGGCGCGCAGCTCGTCGAGGCGACCGATGACGGCACCGCCCGACGCGAGGTCGATACCGACCTCCTCGTGGGTCTCGCGCACCGCCGTCGCCACCGGGTCGGCGTCGCCGGGATCGCGCCGCCCGCCCGGAAAGGCGACGTGGCCGGACCACGGATCGTCATCGCGCACGGCGCGTTGGATGAGGAGCAGCTCGACGCCGGCCAAACCCTCGCGCAGCACCATCGCCACCGAGGCGCGTGCGACTTTGGCGTCGTCGATGACGGCCGGGCGGTAGTGCGCCAGGCGCGTCCGGATCTGCGCCACCGTCATGCCGTCCAACACGCCGCGTCTCGCCCTTGCGCACTGTACCGAATTCTGGTTCGTGTTGTTACCCTATGGCGCGTAAGGCTGAAGACGAGCAGGTCGGCGATCGAGCGCAGCGCCGTCGCGCGCAGACCGCGCGGCAACTGCTCGAGGCCGCGCGCGCCGTGCTGGCGTCCAAGGGCTACCACGGCACGAAGATCGTCGACATCGCGCGCGCCGCACAGGTCGGCGTGGGAACCTTCTATCTCTACTACCCGACCAAGGAAGCCCTGTTTCTCGAGCTGGTCGAGGATGCGGTTGCGCAGCTCAAGGCCAAGCTCGACGAGGTGCGCAACACGGTCGTCGATCCGGTCGAACAGGCGCGCACCCGCACCCTGACGTTCTTCCGCTTCGCCAGCGACAACCGCGAGCTGTTTCGCATCGTCTTCGGTCACGGCGCGTCCTTCCACGACGTCGTCCGCCGGTGCCAAGACAGCTTCGCCAACGACATGCGCGACAGCCTGCTCGCCGGCATGGACCGCGAGGTCTTCCGCCATGCCGATGCCACCGTCTGGGCGCAGGCGCTGATCGGCATGTCCCTGCAAGTGGTGTCCTGGTGGATCGACCAGGAAGGTATCTCGATCGAAGAGGTCGCCCGCTCGCTCAGTGACCTTGCCTTGCACGGCATCGCCAACGCGTTGGCGTGATCTGTTTCGGTTCTTCAACGCGGAGCCGCGAAGGCGCGGAGAGAGCCTGCTCGCAATACGCTGCGGTGTTCTCAGGCTTTCGTAGATAATCTCGTCGTCGGCCTTTGCCCTCACTCCGAATCTCGCGTTGAGGTGGACGGCGGCGGCCGCGGGGATACCCAGCCCGCAGATCGGAGATATCCACGCGCCATTGCCCGGCTCCACGGGGCAGTGCTACGGGCAACGGGTACCACGGCCATGCCAGACCCGCCGGCCAGCGCCCTCCCGCCCGAACTCGAAGTGATCAACGAGATCACCAAGGCGGTGACGTCGACGCTCGATCTCGGCGAGATCATCCGGGCAACCCTGGCGCGCATCAAGACCCTCGCGTCGGCCGAAGCGATCTCCCTGCTCCGCTACGATGCCGAGCGCGACGAGCTGGTCTTCGCCGCCACTGAAACGTTGCGCGAGTCGAGCTTGCACGGTATCGGCACCGAGCCCCAGCGCGGGCTCGCCGCCTGGGTGGCTCGCACCGGACAGAGCGCGATCGTCGAAAATGCCGCCGCCGATCCGCGCTGCGGCGGCGCGGCCGGCGCGTTGTCGGCCTGCGAGGGACGCCATCTCCTCGCCGTGCCGATCCGCCGCGCCGACCGCGTGGTCGCGGTGATCGAGCTCGCCGACCGCTACGACGGCATGCCGTTCACCGCTGCCGATCAAACCGCGCTGGAAGAGGCCGCCAACCAAGTCGCCGAGCTCGTCGAGCCCGAGTGGTTGGCGCGCGAACCGGATACCGTGCGCCGTCTGCTGGCCGAGGCCGTGCGCGTGGTCCCCGCCCAGGCTGCGGCTCTGCTCGTGCTCGATCCCGCCGGACGCGGGTTGGTGTTCTCCGCGTCGCGCCAGCTCGCGGCGGGTGTCATCGACGGCTTGCGCATGCCGGCCGGCCAAGGCATCGCCGGCTGGGTGGCCCGCCACCGCGAGCCGCTCCTCCTTGCGGATGTGCCGAGCGATCCGCGCTACAACTCGAGCTTCGAGAGCGCGACCCGCTTCCGCCCCCGCGCGATGCTGTGCGTGCCGGTGATCGGTCGCGACGCGCTGCACGGCGTGGTTCAGGTCATGAATCGGCTCGATGGGCACCCGTTCGACGAGCACCAGCTGCGCCTCGTGCAGATCCTCGCCGACCACGCCGCCATCGCCATGGACAACGCCGCCCTCTACCGCCAGGCGCAACTCGCCGCGATCACCGACGACCTCACCGGTCTCGGCAACTCGCGCCGCCTCAACCAGCTCCTGCCGCAGATGATCCAGGAGGGACGTCCGCTGACGCTGCTCGTGCTCGACTTCGACAATTTCAAGCAGATCGTCGATCAGTACGGCCACCTCATCGGCAGCCAGACGCTCGCCTATCTCGGCAAACGCATGGCCCGGTTGCTGCGGCCCGGCGACGTCGCGGCGCGCTTCGGTGGCGACGAGTTCGCCGTCATTCTCCCCGATAGCGACCTCGGAGTCGGAGCCGCGATGGCCGAAGCGCTGCGCGCCACGGTGGAAACGGCCGCGCGGCTCGATACGGCCGACGTCGATATCTCCGCGGTGACCGCCAGTGTCGGCGTCGCCGCGTTTCCGCAACACGCCGACGAGGCCAACGCGTTGCTGCGCGCCGCCGATCAGGCGATGTACGCGGTGAAGCGCAAACGCAAGAACGGCGTCGCCATCGCCGATACGTAAGTCGTTAGGTTGTCGGGTCGCTAGATCGTTTACGTCGTTGGCCTGCGTACGCAGAGTTGAACCTGACGACCTAGCAACCTGACGACCTAGCAACCTGACAACCTGGCCACCTGACGACCCACGTGCGTGCCCGCAGGAGGACGAGATGGAGTACACAACGCTGGCGGTCGAGCGCCGCGATCAAACGGCCTGGCTGACGCTCAACCGGCCCGAGTCGCTCAACGCGATGAACCCGACGCTGGTCGCCGAGCTGCGGACGTTCTTCAGCCAGCTCCCCACCGAGCCCGACACACGCCTGGTGATTCTGCGCGGCGCCGGACGCGCCTTTTGCGCCGGTCTCGATCTCAAGGAGCACGGCGCGACCGACGGAACCGTCAGCGCGGCATTGCGCGGCCAGCGCACCATCAGCGAGCTGGTCGTGCTCATGCGGCGGGCGCCGCAACCGATCATCGCCTGCGTGCACGGTGCCGCGTGCGGCGGCGGCTTCGCGCTCGCCCTCGGCGCCGACGTACGCATCGCCGGCGAATCGGCGAAAATGAATGCCGCCTTCATCCGCATCGGCCTGTCGGCCTGTGACGTCGGTGTGAGCTATTTCCTCCCGCGCATGGTCGGGGCGTCGGTGGCCGCCGAGCTGCTCCTCACCGGCAACTTCATCGACGCGGCCCGCGCCGAGCGGCTCGGGTTGGTCTCGCGCGTGGTACCGGACAACGAGCTCGAGGCCGCGGCGCAGGCGCTCGCCAACGACATGCTGCGCAACTCGCCGCTCGGCCTGCGCCTCACCAAGGAATGCCTGAACGCGAGCCTCGACGCCGGCAGCCTCGAGCAGGTGATCGCGATGGAGGACCGCAACCAGGTGCTCTGCACGCAGACCAGCGATTTCCGCGAGGGCATCGTCGCCTTCCTGCAGAAGCGCGCTCCGACCTACGAAGATCGGTGAGCTGGCAACCGACGGTCGCGCCTCAACCTGCGTGGTTGCGTCTGGTGTTGACCAGCGCGAGCGCGCGGCAGAGCTGCCGGTGCTGTATCAGTGTCCCGCGCTACGGATTCCCGTCCCGCTCGGCCGGCGGCGGCGGCAGCTGCAACTTCAGCAGACCGGCGGTGCGTCGGCCGAGGTTGGCCAGGCGCACGACGCGGTACTCGGGCTCGATGAAGTACACGTTCCGACCGTCGACGACGTTGTCGGGATAGTAGATCACGAACACACCAGCCCACCCCGGAAAGACGATGTGGGCTTTGCTGAAGGGTCCCATCGCAGCGAAGTCGCCGTTGGGGATGTAGACGTCCTCGCCGCTCGGCGTGGTCTCGATGGCCGCCTGGATGGAGCGCAGCACGCCGAACGTCTGTTGCCGAGCCACTTGCGTCGGATCCGGCGGATCGCCATTGCGGAGGCGCGCCGCGACGACGGCGATCACCCAGAGACACAGCAGCGCCTGCATCCAGCGTGACCGAACGCGGACGCGCCGGCCGGCTTCACACAGGATCAGCGCCACCGCCAACGGAACCCCGATCGACGCCACGTAGTGGTAGCGGTTGGTGTAGATGAGGCCCGGCTGCGCCGCGTCGAACCCGACGCGGCCCGCGACGACCATCGCGTAACTCGCGAGCATCACCACCAACGCGACGAGCAGATAACGCCGGGTGCGGTGGGTTCCTGTCGAAAACGACAGGATGCAGGCGATGAGAAAGACGGCGACGACCGCATCGGCAAGCGGGCTCGGGAAGCGCACCGTCGGGTGAAGCGTGCTCACCAGCGTGGTCGCGATCCCATAGGCCGCGCCGCGAAGCGTCATCGTGACGAGCAGCGAACCGAACCGTTCGACGAGATGGTGGATGCCAATCTCGTGTGGAATCTCGAGCCCGATCGGCGGGCCTTGATACAGCCGGTGCAAAGACACGTACAGCACCGGGATGAACAGCGCGACGCCGGCGAACAGCCCGACGATGGCGCGCCGCTCGCGAACGCGCGGCAGCGTCAGCCAGACGAGCAGCGGAAACACCAGCCCCACCGCGAGCCCCGTGCCGAAGCTCGTCGCGCTGACGAGGAGGAGGATCACCCAGCGCACGCGCATGCCCCACCCCGGCATGCCGTTCTGTTCGACCCCGGCGAGGTCGTAGAGCAACCACAGCACGACCGTCCCGACAATCGCCTGGCCGAATACCGAGTACCAGCCCAGCGTCCCCTCGTGGGTCGGGCAGACGCCCCACAGGGTCGCGCCGACGCACGCGGCCAAGTCGCTCCCGGTGACGCGGCGGAGCACGGCAAAAAGCAGAATCGTGTTAACCAGATGCAGCGCGAGCACTCTGGCGAAGTACGGTTGCGGGTTGAGCCCGAACAGCAGGTCCGACAGGTAGAAGATGCTGTAGGAGGTCACGAACAGGTGGCCGCCCTGCGGCTTCAGGATGTATTCCAGCAAAGGCTCGTTGCGCATCCGGTACAAGTTGCTGAAGTCATCGCCGTAGAAGTAGTGGCCGACGATCGGATAGTACGCGATCGCAGCCGCAGTTACGGCGAGGCCGGCCCACATCCAGGTGCGCAGCAGGGACGGCACGGTCTGCGGCGTCACCGCGGGGACGGAACGTGTCGCAAGTGCAGTCATAGGGGCATGGGCAACGGCGTCCCTCCGAGCCACCGACCGGCACGGAGGCCGGTGCTACGTCAACGTTTTCCTTCGCGCAGTTTCGGATTGGCAATGGCGAGTTTCTCGAGCACGGTGACCCGCACGTGCGCGAGCACGGCGGCCCGAAATTCGCCGACGTCCGCCTCGCCGGCGCGAATGCGTGCGCAGAGCGCTTCGGTGCGGGCGCGCAATGCGCCGCGCAGAGAATCCGGGGCATCCGGCGCCGCTTCGGCGCCGAGCAGCTGATCGAGCCGCTGCCATTCGGCCGCCAGTTGGGCCGGCTCGAGCTCGAGCTCGCGGCTGACAATGGCGAGGACGTTGGCCGCAACGCGGGCATGAAACTTCGCCGTGCCCTCCAGCGCGTCGACGGCATCCTTCTCGATGAACCCGCGCACGGCATCGAGCAGCTCGAGCACAGTCGGCCGATCCTGCATGCGCGCACCGTTACGGCTTCTCGCCCGGCTTGTCACGCGGCGCGGGCGCCTCGAGCACGAGCAGACCGGCGAGTGGATGGCGATCGCGTACGGATCTCGCGCCCAATCGGCGGCGCCTTGGCAGAGCCGGGAGAGGAACAGCTCGTACGCGATTTTCGCCGCCACCCCAAGCCAGGGCCAACGAGCATCCGCAGCGGCGGCGTCCCCGGCATCACCGCGGGCAGAACGTACGGCGGCGGTCATGGGGCGCGCCTGACCGAACCTAGCAATCGGTCTCGCCGACAGTCTATGTGTGATGATCGGATGTCCGTGAGCCGGTGGCTGGCGCTGGGCGCAGCGATATGGAGCAGCCTGGCGACAATTCCGGTGCAGGCGGACGACGTGGTGCGCTCGATCCGTCTGGTAGACCACGCAGCCGGCCGGACCAGCGCGACCATCATCGACGGAACGCGCCGGCGCATCTTCGACGGCAACGTGCCTGAGAACGCAGTGGTGCTGCCGGCTTCGTTACCACCGCAGCCGGTACTGACGTTGGCGACGGGTCTGCGCCCGGGGGAAGGGCCCACCAATGTTCGATTCGAGGTGTGGCTCCGCGATGCCGCCGGGACCGACCGCCAGATTTTCAGTCGTGAGATGAGCCAGCCCGGCTGGTCGGATGCACGGATCGATCTTGCCGGCCAGAGCCTGGCAGGGGCGACGTTGCTGTTCCGGCGCAGCCTCGTCGAGGGCAAGCCGGTGCGGCTGCTGCAAACCAGCTGGGGCGACCCCGTGATCATCTCGGCGGGCGATCTCGCGCCGCCGCGTTCGGCGATCCTGATCTCGCTCGATACGTTGCGCGCCGATCGCGTCGGCTTGAGCGGCTATGCGAAGGCGCGCACGCCGGCGCTCGACGCGCTTGGACGCGCCGGCGTGTGGTACCGCAATGCGTACAGCCCGTCGGCCTGGACGCTGCCATCGCACGCATCGCTGTTCTACGGGCAGCATCTCGCGAGCGTACCCGAGCAAGCATTCGGTGCGGATCCCAACACACCCGGTCGGCGCTGGTCGCTGGCCGAGCTGCTGCGCCGCGCCGGGTATCTGACGGTCGGCTTCACCGGCGGCGGCTACCTCGCCACCAACTTTGGTTTCTCGCGCGGGTTCGATACCTACTACGCGTTCGAACAGGTGACGTCGGCTCCGGGAACCTGTCCGCCCGAACGGCTCGACGGCAAGGAGGTCTTCGCACGCGCGGAGACCTGGCTTCGGGAACGCGGCCGCGCGCCATTCTTCATGTTCCTTCACACCTACGACATCCACGACCGGTGTCCGTTCCGCCGCCCCAACCAACCGATGTCGGAGCCGTGGTCCCTGCAGCCGACCGACGACCACCAACCGCTGCTCGCGTTCTACGATGATCTGATCGCCTCGACCGATGCGCTCATCGGCAAGCTCATGGCAACCCTCGCGCAGCTCGGATTGGCCGATACGACCCTGATCGTCGTCACCGGCGATCACGGCGAGCTGTTCGCTGAACGGGGCTACCGCGGTCATGGCTGCGATGTGAAGCCGTACGAGCAACTGGTCCGGGTTCCGCTCATCATCCGTTACCCGAAGGTGATTGCCGCGCGTGGCGCAGTCGACGAGCCGGTGTCGTTGGTCGACATTGCCCCGACGATCCTGGCGCTGCTTGGTGAGCCGATCCCCAACGATATGCGCGGCACGGTGCTGCCCGGCGTGGGACTGGATGGGCAACACCAGGCGCGCCCGGTGTTCGTCGTCTGTGACGACACCGTGATGGTGCGCGACGGCTCGACCAAGCTGATCACGTCGCGCAGCGCTGCGTTTCCCGACGAGCTGTACGATCTCGCGGCTGACCCGGCGGAGGCGAGCAACGTCGTCGGCGATACCACGCGCCTGGCACGTCTGAAAACGTTGGCGAACGGCTTTGAGCAAACGCTGTCCGCCGCGGCGCGCAGCACGACCGCTCCGCAGCTGGACGACGCCACCAAGGAGCGGCTGCGCGCGCTCGGATACCAGTGAGCGCACCGGCGCCACGCGGTTCACGCGCGGCATTTTGCGCGCCTCGTAGCCACCAGCCACGCCTCGTAGCCACCGGCCTCCGCGCCCTCGTAGCCACCGGCCTCCGCGCCGGTGGGCGGACGTCGTCGAGCGCACCCATCCCGTCGCAACGGAGGCGCCCTCACGCGCCCCTACCCGGCACGGTAGTCGGACGTACGTCGACGAGATTGTGATGCCCGCTGCTGTCGTAGCAAAGCGCAGAAGCGCAACGGCCTCCCGAATTGCTCCGGGAGGCCGTTGTCTCGTACCGGCTCAGGCCGGCACGCGAAGCTGTCTCACGGCGCCTTGGCCTTGAAGATCGATGACGTGTTCTTCTTGAACGTCCCGAAGTTCGATTCCCAGCAGATCGCCGTCTGGTGGTTGATGATCTGGGCCTTGACCGGCATCGTCAGCGGCCCGCTGTCCAGCGGATCGGGCAGGTTCGAACCGCGGCCCTTGACGAGGACCTTCGTCTTGTTCGACGAGCTGCCCTTCAGCGTGATCTTCTGGGCGCCGTCCTCCGTCGCGGCCGGATCCAGGTACTTGTAGCCCTTCGTCCCGATCGGGCTCCACTTCGAGCCGGGCGGCACGTCGATCTCGGCGACGAGCGTATTCGACGGTCCCGAGTAGATGCAGAACGCGTAGTTCGCGGTCGAGGTGGGATCGGCGAAATCGGCCTGTGTGGTCGACTGGCCCTTGATGAACTTCCACACCAGCTTGTCCTTGGTGTCGTCCGTCTTGTTCTTCAGCAAGAGGAGGGACTTGAGCGACGTCCGGCAGCTCGGTTCCGGCGCGACCGGGCAGCCACTGAACAGGCACTGATCGTTGGCCTCGTCGCAGATGACCGGGCACGGGTCCGTGCCGGCCGTGCAGATTCCGCCCTGACAGGTCTCGGCGCCGTTGCAGAACAGACTATCCGGGCACGGCGTACCGTTGCTGGCGAGCTGGTCGGCCGGACAATCGACGCCGACCCCGTCGCAGTTCTCCGTCTGATCGCAAACGTTCACCGCAGCACGGCAGACCGTGGTACCTGCGGCAACCCCGTCGGCGGGACAATCGTTGTTCACGCCATCGCAGCTCTCGGCGACGTCGCACACACCCGCCGAGGCGCGGCAGAGTGCAGTGCTCTTCGCATCAGACGGACAGGTGGCGCTCGACCCGGTGCAGTTCTCGGCCGGATCGCAGACGCCGCCGGACGCCCGACATTCGGTCGAGCTCGGCTCGAACGCGTCGGCGGGGCATTGCGTGCCCACGCCGTCGCAGAACTCTGCCACGTCGCAGAAGCCCGCCGAGGCGCGGCACTGTGTGCCACCCGGAGCCACCGCATCGGGCGGACAGATATTGTTCACGCCGTCACAGTTCTCCGCAAGATCGCACGAGCCAGCCGAGGCACGGCAGGGTGCCGTGCTCTTGGCATCGGGCGGACAGGCGTCGTTCACCCCGTCGCAGTTCTCGGCGGTGTCGCAGACACCGGCGGACGCGCGGCACAGCGCTGTGCTCTTGGCGTCGGCCGGACAATTGGCCGCATTCCCGGGGCAATTCTCGGCCAAGTCGCAAGCGCCTGCCGAGCTGCGGCAGACCGTCGACGACGGCTGGAATGCATTGGCCGGGCAGAACTTGCTGACGCCATCGCACGCTTCCGCGATGTCGCAGAATCCGGCCGAGGCGCGGCAGGTCGTTCCGGAAGGCTTCACCGTATCGGCCGGGCAGTTCACGCCGCTGCCGGTACAGAATTCGGTCTCGTCGCAGACCTCGCCCGCGGAGCCAGCGCGGCAGACCGTTGTGGCCGGCGCGAAACCATCGGGCGGGCAGTTGTTGGACACGCCGTCGCAGAACTCGGCAACGTCGCACGGACCGGCGATTGCGCGGCAGCCTTCACCCGCGGCGCGCTTGGAGTCAGGCGGACAGGTGGCGGAGTTGCCCGGGCACACTTCGGCGAAGTCGCAGACTCCAACGGCGGCACGACACGTGGTGGTCGGCCCCTGGAACGCGTTCGCCGGGCAGGCGGTGCTCGTCCCGGTGCAGTTCTCCTGAATGTCGCAGAATCCCGCCGACGCGCGACATACGGTCGCCGCCGACGCCGGCGTGGTGTGACTGCAATTACCGGCCTGGCACTGGTCGACGGAGCAGGGGTTGCCATCGCTCGTACACGCCGTTCCGTTCGCGACCGCCGCGCATCCGCACGTTCCGTCGGCGAACGTCGTGCCGCCGCTGCAGGTGGCGGTCTGGCACACCGGGCAGGCCGGGCAATCGCCAGGACTCCCACAAGCTTGCGCGCTGCGTGGGCCGTACAGCGACCCGGTGATGAGACTCAGCACAAACGCCAGAGTGAGCGGAATTCGTTTCATACGTACCCTCTCTTGAGTCCCCCCCGTCGTTCGGGACTCCGCCGACAACCCGTTCCTCAAAGGCCCGATCGCTTAGCTCCGTCCAAGTTGGCACCGAGGACGCCGCCCCATTGAGCCTGCGGCCGATCGACCGAAGCAGCCCGCGTGCTCCGAAGCTCCGGCACTCAACTGCGTCCCCCCATTTGTCCCTCGAAGCGGCGGGTCTCGAACGAAACTGCCGCTCCGTTTCGAGTACTCCTACACCCGGCCATCAAACGTCAAGAAGAAAGCTCTTTAGGGCGATTCAATAGTGCGATGAAAACGACGACGGCGCCGCGAGGAGTCCCCGTGGCGCCGCCGTTCGGTCGATGGTGATACGGTTTACGGCTTCTTCGCCTTGAACATCGCCGTCGTGTTCTTCTTGACCGTCGTGTAGTTGCCCTCCCAGCACACGCCGCTCTGGTAGTTCAGCAGCTGAGCGGTGACCGGCGTCCCGAGCGGCATCGTGTCGATCGGGTCGGGCAGGTTGACGCCCTTGCCTTTCAGGATGGCCTTCGCCTTCCCATTGGTGCCGCTCTTCAGGATGACCTTCTGGGTTCCATCCGCCGTGAGGCTCGGGTCGAGGTACTTGAAGCCCTTGGTGCCGGTCGCCTTCCACTTCGTGTTGCTCGGTGGGACATGAATCTGGGCGACCAACGTATCCGCAGTACCCGCGTAGATGCAGAGCGCGTACTCGGCGGTGGCGCGGGGATCGGCGAACTCGTTGGTGGTCGTCGCGTCACCCTTCAGCCACTTCCAGATCAGCTTGTCCTTGCTGTTGTCGGTCTTGTTCTTGATCAGGAGCAAGGCCTTCTGCGAGCTGCGGCAGCTCTGCGGCGAGCTCGGGCACACCGTCGTCAGACATGAATCGGTGCCCTCGCTGCAGATGAACGTGCAGGGGTCCGCGCCATCGGTGCAAACACCGGACTGACAGGTCTCGTCGCCGTTGCAGAACAACCCGTCTGGGCATGCCGTGCCATCCGGCTGCTTGGCGTCGCTCGGGCAGTTGTTGCCGGTGCCCGTGCAGGTTTCGGCCGCATCGCAGTTATCGCTTGCCGCGCGGCAAACCGTGGTGGCCGGTTCCTTCGCATCGGCTGAGCAGGGCGCGCCGGCGATGCCGGTGCAGTTGTCGGCCACGTCGCACACACCACCCGCCGCACGACAGACGGTGCTGGCTGGTGCGACGACATCGGCCGCACACGTTCCGCCCGGCACGCCGGGGCAGAACTCGTTCGGGTCGCAGAGGTCGCCGGAGCCGACGCGACAAACCGTCGTCGACGGTGCGACCACGTTGCTCGGGCACGCCTGACCGGCGGTGCCGGTGCAGTTCTCGTTCGGATCGCACGAGTCACCGGAACCGGCGCGGCAGACGGTGGAGGACGGCGCGACGATGTCCGCCGCGCACGTGCCGCCGGCTACGCCCGGACAGAGCTCGTCGGGATCGCAGAGATCGCCGGAGCCGGGCCGGCAGACCGCGGTGTTCGGCTGCACGAGGTTCGACGGACATGCGTCGCCGGGATTGCCCGTGCAGTTTTCGTCGGGATCGCAGGAGTCGCCGGAGCCCGCCCGGCAGGTCGTCGTCGGCGGAGCCACGACGTCCGGCGCACAGTTACCGCCCGGAACGCCGGGGCAGAGCTCGTCCGGATCGCAGAGATCGCCGGAACCTGGACGGCACACGGTCGAACTGCTGGCGAACGCATTCGCCGGACATGGATCGTTCGCCGAGCCGCTGCACACTTCATCAGGATCGCAGAGATCACCCGAGCCGGCCCGGCAGATGGTCCCACTCGCCGTGATCGTATCGCTCGGGCATTGATCGCTCGTACCATTGCACGTCTCGTCCGGATCGCAGGTGTCGCCGGAACCGGAGCGGCATACGAACCCGGACGGCTCGACCGCATTCGTCGGGCAGTCGTCGCCGACACCGTCGCAGCTGTCGGCGATGTCGCAGCCGCCGTTGACCGGGCGGCACACGGCCGTGCTCTTGGCGTCCGCCGGACAATCGTCACCGACGCCGTCGCACGACTCGGCCAGGTCGCAGACCCCGGCCGAGCTGCGGCAGACCGTCGTGCTCTTGCTGTCGGCCGGACAATCGTCGCCGATGCCGTCGCAGCTCTCGGGCGAATCGCAGACACCCGCCGACGCCCGGCAAGACGCCGTGCTCTTCGCATCGGCGGGACAGGTATTGGACGTGCCGGTACAACTCTCCGGCAGGTCGCAGATGCCCGCCGAGCCGCGGCAGAGCGTGCTCGACGAGGCGAACGCATCCGCCGGACAGGTCGTTGTGCTGCCGTCGCAGTTCTCGGCCACGTCGCAGATGCCGATCGCGGCGCGACAGACCGTGCTCGAGGACGCGACCCCATCGGCCGGGCAGGTGTCATTGATGCCGTCGCAGCTCTCGGCGACGCTTTCCAGCACATTGGGATCCTAAGCTTAGAATTCCACGTGGACAAGTTGTCGCG
>JADMIO012752874.1_pt1 | contig 33407 bp, 17 predicted proteins | sample 8958161 | NCBI WGS metagenome assembly JADMIO01 (sample SAMN16585339, study PRJNA669376) | soil metagenome | isolation source: Crop rotation soil | place: USA: Cullars Rotation, Alabama | collected 2011 | reverse complement strand
CTTTCCCCAGCACATACGACATTAATCGTGCCGATACCCAGGTTAGGCGCGCTGTCAATAACTATGACATCATAGTCATGAGCAACAGTTTCAATGGCCAGTCGGAGCATCAGGTGTGGATCGGTGGGCAGTTTACCTTCATCAAATTTGCCCATTAACTCAGTTTCAATACGGTGCAGAGCCAGACAGGAAGGAATAATGTCAAGCCCCGGCCAGCAAGTGGGCTTTATTGCATAAGTGACATCGTCCTTTTCCCCAAGATAGAAAGGCAGGAGAGTGTCTTCTGCATGAATATGAAGATCTGGTACCCATCCGTGATACATTGAGGCTGTTCCCTGGGGGTCGTTACCTTCCACGAGCAAAACACGTAGCCCCTTCAGAGCCAGATCCTGAGCAAGATGAACAGAAACTGAGGTTTTGTAAACGCCTCCTTTATGGGCAGCAACCCCGATCACCGGTGGAAATACGTCTTCAGCACGTCGCAATCGCGTACCAAACACATCACGCATATGATTAATTTGTTCAATTGTATAACCAACACGTTGCTCAACCCGTCCTCGAATTTCCATATCCGGGTGCGGTAGTCGCCCTGCTTTCTCGGCATCTCTGATAGCCTGAGAAGAAACCCCAACTAAATCCGCTGCTTCACCTATTCTCCAGCGCCGGGTTATTTTCCTCGCTTCCGGGCTGTCATCATTAAACTGTGCAATGGCGATAGCCTTCGTCATTTCATGACCAGCGTTTATGCACTGGTTAAGTGTTTCCATGAGTTTCATTCTGAACATCCTTTAATCATTGCTTTGCGTTTTTTTATTAAATCTTGCAATTTACTGCAAAGCAACAACAAAATCGCAAAGTCATCAAAAAACCGCAAAGTTGTTTAAAATAAGAGCAACACTACAAAAGGAGATAAGAAGAGCACATACCTCAGTCACTTATTATCACTAGCGCTCGCCGCAGCCGTGTAACCGAGCATAGCGAGCGAACTGGCGAGGAAGCAAAGAAGAACTGTTCTGTCAGATAGCTCTTACGCTCAGCGCAAGAAGAAATATCCACCGTGGGAAAAACTCCAGGTAGAGGTACACACGCGGATAGCCAATTCAGAGTAATAAACTGTGATAATCAACCCTCATCAATGATGACGAACTAACCCCCGATATCAAGTCACATGACGAAGGGAAAGAGAAGGAAATCAACTGTGACAAACTGCCCTCAAATTTGGCTTCCTTAAAAATTACAGTTCAAAAAGTATGAGAAAATCCATGCAGGCTGAAGGAAACAGCAAAACTGTGACAAATTACCCTCAGTAGGTCAGAACAAATGTGACGAACCACCCTCAAATCTGTGACAGATAACCCTCAGACTATCCTGTCGTCATGGAAGTGATATCGCGGAAGGAAAATACGATATGAGTCGTCTGGCGGCCTTTCTTTTTCTCAATGTATGAGAGGCGCATTGGAGTTCTGCTGTTGATCTCATTAACACAGACCTGCAGGAAGCGGCGGCGGAAGTCAGGCATACGCTGGTAACTTTGAGGCAGCTGGTAACGCTCTATGATCCAGTCGATTTTCAGAGAGACGATGCCTGAGCCATCCGGCTTACGATACTGACACAGGGATTCGTATAAACGCATGGCATACGGATTGGTGATTTCTTTTGTTTCACTAAGCCGAAACTGCGTAAACCGGTTCTGTAACCCGATAAAGAAGGGAATGAGATATGGGTTGATATGTACACTGTAAAGCCCTCTGGATGGACTGTGCGCACGTTTGATAAACCAAGGAAAAGATTCATAGCCTTTTTCATCGCCGGCATCCTCTTCAGGGCGATAAAAAACCACTTCCTTCCCCGCGAAACTCTTCAATGCCTGCCGTATATCCTTACTGGCTTCCGCAGAGGTCAATCCGAATATTTCAGCATATTTAGCAACATGGATCTCGCAGATACCGTCATGTTCCTGTAGGGTGCCATCAGATTTTCTGATCTGGTCAACGAACAGATACAGCATACGTTTTTGATCCCGGGAGAGACTATATGCCGCCTCAGTGAGGTCGTTTGACTGGACGATTCGCGGGCTATTTTTACGTTTCTTGTGATTGATAACCGCTGTTTCCGCCATGACAGATCCATGTGAAGTGTGACAAGTTTTTAGATTGTCACACTAAATAAAAAAGAGTCAATAAGCAGGGATAACTTTGTGAAAAAACAGCTTCTTCTGAGGGCAATTTGTCACAGGGTTAAGGGCAATTTGTCACAGACAGGACTGTCATTTGAGGGTGATTTGTCACACTGAAAGGGCAATTTGTCACAACACCTTCTCTAGAACCAGCATGGATAAAGGCCTACAAGGCGCTCTAAAAAAGAAGATCTAAAAACTATAAAAAAAATAATTATAAAAATATCCCCGTGGATAAGTGGATAACCCCAAGGGAAGTTTTTTCAGGCATCGTGTGTAAGCAGAATATATAAGTGCTGTTCCCTGGTGCTTCCTCGCTCACTCGACCGGGAGGGTTCGAGAAGGGGGGGCACCCCCCTTCGGCGTGCGCGGTCACGCGCACAGGGCGCAGCCCTGGTTAAAAACAAGGTTTATAAATATTGGTTTAAAAGCAGGTTAAAAGACAGGTTAGCGGTGGCCGAAAAACGGGCGGAAACCCTTGCAAATGCTGGATTTTCTGCCTGTGGACAGCCCCTCAAATGTCAATAGGTGCGCCCCTCATCTGTCAGCACTCTGCCCCTCAAGTGTCAAGGATCGCGCCCCTCATCTGTCAGTAGTCGCGCCCCTCAAGTGTCAATACCGCAGGGCACTTATCCCCAGGCTTGTCCACATCATCTGTGGGAAACTCGCGTAAAATCAGGCGTTTTCGCCGATTTGCGAGGCTGGCCAGCTCCACGTCGCCGGCCGAAATCGAGCCTGCCCCTCATCTGTCAACGCCGCGCCGGGTGAGTCGGCCCCTCAAGTGTCAACGTCCGCCCCTCATCTGTCAGTGAGGGCCAAGTTTTCCGCGAGGTATCCACAACGCCGGCGGCCGGCCGCGGTGTCTCGCACACGGCTTCGACGGCGTTTCTGGCGCGTTTGCAGGGCCATAGACGGCCGCCAGCCCAGCGGCGAGGGCAACCAGCCGAGGGCTTCGCCCTGTCGCTCGACTGCGGCGAGCACTACTGGCTGTAAAAGGACAGACCACATCATGGTTCTGTGTTCATTAGGTTGTTCTGTCCATTGCTGACATAATCCGCTCCACTTCAACGTAACACCGCACGAAGATTTCTATTGTTCCTGAAGGCATATTCAAATCGTTTTCGTTACCGCTTGCAGGCATCATGACAGAACACTACTTCCTATAAACGCTACACAGGCTCCTGAGATTAATAATGCGGATCTCTACGATAATGGGAGATTTTCCCGACTGTTTCGTTCGCTTCTCAGTGGATAACAGCCAGCTTCTCTGTTTAACAGACAAAAACAGCATATCCACTCAGTTCCACATTTCCATATAAAGGCCAAGGCATTTATTCTCAGGATAATTGTTTCAGCATCGCAACCGCATCAGACTCCGGCATCGCAAACTGCACCCGGTGCCGGGCAGCCACATCCAGCGCAAAAACCTTCGTGTAGACTTCCGTTGAACTGATGGACTTATGTCCCATCAGGCTTTGCAGAACTTTCAGCGGTATACCGGCATACAGCATGTGCATCGCATAGGAATGGCGGAACGTATGTGGTGTGACCGGAACAGAGAACGTCACACCGTCAGCAGCAGCGGCGGCAACCGCCTCCCCAATCCAGGTCCTGACCGTTCTGTCCGTCACTTCCCAGATCCGCGCTTTCTCTGTCCTTCCTGTGCGACGGTTACGCCGCTCCATGAGCTTATCGGGTCCACTCGCGAACGCAGAAAGGCCCACCCGAAGGTGAGCCAGTGTGATTACATTTGCGGCCTAACTGTGGCCAGTCCAGTTACGCTGGAGTCACTAGTATTTAGGTGACACTATAGAAGCGGCCGCGACAACTTGTCCACGTGGAATTCTAAGCTTAGGATCCCAATGTGCTGGAAAGGCCGGTCAGTTACGTTGCTCATGAAAATCGCGCCGCTTCTTTTTGCTACCTTAATCTGCCTTCAGCTAGCGACCGCTCCGAGCAACGCGCAATCAAACAGCAACTGTGCGCCCGCACAAGAGCAACTCAAAGCCGCCGAGTCCGCCGCCTCGCAAAACGATCCCGCGACCGCGGCGAACCGTTACGAAGAAGCCGTGAAGATCGCGCCCGCTTGCGTCGAGGCGCTCGTTAATCTCGGCACTGTTTACAACCGTCTCAATCGACCTGACGATGCAATCGCCGCTTTCCAGCAGGCGCTAAAACAAAACCCGCAACTCTTCGCAGCGCAGCTCAATCTCGGCATCACTTACTTCCGTGCGCGCCGCTTCGACCTGGCGAGAGACTCGCTGCGCAGCGCGTTGAAAATCGATCCGCAAAACACACAAGCAAGACAATTACTGGCCCTGACGCTGATCGCTACGGAACAGTTCCAGGACGCGGCGACCGAGCTGGAACAACTCGTCAAGGTCACGCCGAACGATGCGAATACGGCCACGGCGCTGGGTGAAATCTACCTGCGCCTGAAGCGTTACCCTGACGCCGTCGCGACACTCGAAAAGGCCGCGCAGCTCGATCCGCAGATCGCGAAGACTCATCTGTTACTCGGCGAAGCGCTCGACAATGCCGGTCAAACAGATCGCGCGATTGAAGAATTCCAGCGCGCGATAAAACTGGACGCCTCACTGAAGGACGCGCATTACGCGTTGGGCCACGTGTTGCTCAAACGCGCTAGTCTCGACGAAGCGCTGGCTGAGTTTCAGAAAGAGCTGCGACAGAATCCCGACATGCTGCTGGCGCGATATCAAGCCGGGCAGATCTATTACGACCGCGGCAAGCTCGACGAAGCTGTGAGCGAGCTCAGTAAAGTCGTGGAAGCGGATCCAACGTTCAGGCCCGCGATCGAAACACTCGCGCAAGCACGCTTCAAGCAAGGAGCGATCGATGATGCGATCGCGTTACTCGAACGCGTAGTCGCTCTCGACCCGACCTGGCCCAATGGGTTCGCGCTTCTCGGCCGCGCTTACAAAAGCGCCGGCCGCACCGAAGACGCGCGCAAAGCCTTCGCCACCGCACAACGCCTCAGCGCCGAAGAACGCAAACGCCTCGAACGCGCCGTCACGAAGCCTGACGCTACGCAAAAGCCCTGACCGGCCGCGAGCAACGAGGAACACGATCGTAGTCGCAAACGGTTAACCTCCATTTCGCTGTCGAGAAATCCTTGACACTCTCCGGGATGTTGCATAGTATCCGCCCCACCAAAAATTCGGGCCGGGAAACATCCTCTTCTCGCATCGAGCATGTTGCCTGGAAATCCTGGCCTTTAGTCCCGCATCACAGGGACTAAGTTCTGCGTCTCACCGGCGGCACCCAGAACACAGAGGATCATAGTTTCGCTTGTCCACCTGCCACTGCGGGAGGATACGCGGTGTTTCGATCTCGAAACTGATCCTTCGAGGTGACGTTTTCGTCTCGACCGGAAACTTACTCTCGCATCGATCGCGGGTGACAGCAATGGGCGCAGAATTGGCGTTGATTCTCAACGTTAGCAATGCCGCTTCCCTCAGCGGTCCACTCCAGCAAATCCTCGCGGCTGAATTTCCGGTCGTGTCGGACAGGTTTCGTTCGCCGCAGGACGGGCGGTCACCTGATTCGACCGGCTCGCTCGAGCAGATCGTGCAAAGCTGCGAACCCGCTTTGATTTTCCTCGTCAGCGAGGCGAGCACGCTCGATGTCGCCACTGAATACATTGCCGCACTAAACACAATCGCGGCCAGAGTTCCCGTAATTGCGGCCGTTGACCGTTGTGTCGCAGAACAGATCTCGGAGTTGATGCGCGCCGGCGCCGCGGATTTCGTTACCACGCCATTTCAAGATAACGACGTTTTGCCTCGCGCCTGGCGCTTGTTGAATCAGGAACGTTTGGCCGGCAAAGGCGCCTCTGCGCCGAATTATCACGTCAAACAGTTGATTGGCGAGAGCCCCGCTTTTCTCGAAGAGGTCAAAAAGATTCCGCTCATCTCCGACTGTGATGCAAACGTCTTGATCATCGGTGAAACGGGCACCGGCAAGGAGCTGTATGCACGGGCCATTCATTACGGCGGCGCGCGCGCGGGCAAGCCATTCATGCCCGTTAACTGTGGCGCCATACCCGTCGAGCTGGTGGAGAACGAATTGTTCGGCCACGCACGCGGCGCCTTCACCAGCGCCTCAAACTTGCAGGTCGGTCTGATCGAAGAAGCAAACGGCGGGACGCTGTTCCTCGACGAGATCGACTGTCTCCCGATCTTCGCGCAGGTGAAACTACTGCGTTTTCTGCAAGAGAAAGAGTACCGGCCGCTGGGTTCGTCGAAGATGCGCCGCGCTAATGTGCGGGTGATCGCCGCCAGTAACGTCAATCTACCTGAAGCGGTCGATAGCGGCCGCGTGCGCCAGGATCTCTTTTATAGGCTCAACATTATTTCGCTAACTCTGCCGCCACTACGCGACCGTTGTGACGACATTCCACTGCTCGCCCGCCACTTCCTGCTGAAGTATGCGCGCGAAGCGCAAAAGCGAGTGGTGAACTTCTCCGACGACGCCTTGCACTTGTTAATGACACATGGCTGGCCCGGCAACGTGCGCGAACTCGAACACGTAATCGAACGAGCCGTCGTCTTGTGCCAGGGTGACGTCCTCCAGAGTAGTGATGTCCTGCTAACCAACTCCACGCTGACCGGGCGGCGCGAGTCGTTGCAAGAGGCGAAGGCCAAAGAGATCGCGCGCTTCGAGAAGAGCTACATTCAGGGAGTGCTCTCGATCTGTCGCGGCAACATTACGAGAGCCGCCGAGGTAGCGCAGAAGAATCGCCGCGCCTTCTGGCAGTTGATTCAGAAACACGAGATCGACGTCCAGCGATTCAAGTCAGCCTGATCTGCGAGATCTGCGAGGTTTTACCTCAAATCGTCCTGCCCCAAAAAGTAGGTTGTCTGTTCCAGAAAGTCTTTCGGAGTGTCATTCCATCATTGATCTCGTGTTCGCCGACAGCCTTTCACCATGCGTACTGCTTCGACCGCCTCATAGTCGCCCGGCACCTTCTAGTTTTCACTTTGTCTAAACTGCACTGAAGGCCTGTCTACGGCAAGCACTCGACTCGCGTTGCGCGTGAGCGTAGAATGAGACTCCCAAGGTGGTCATTCCGGGAAATAAGAAAACGCTTCCTCGCCAGCGACTCGCACTCTTCATCCCTGGCGAGATTCAACTCAACCGTTCTTTTTGATCCTTTTAGAGAACTGCGTTCCGACTAAAGTTTAACAAGATCAGAACTTTGAAGCGGTAACTACAATAGGGTCAAGCGAGGAACCACCATGATCTCCAAAGAGGACCTCGATTACCTAAAGCAGCTTGATGAGCTAAGAGTAGAGGCTCGAGCGATTCGGGACAGGGGCCTGAAGGCTCTAGTTGCCTTTAGCACCGAAGACCATGCTCACTGGGAACAGGAAATCTCGGACAACGAGAAGCTGTTATTCAGGCGAGCCAAACATTTGGCCTGGAATCTTGGCAAAATTGAGGAATATGACTGCGAAAGCTTTGACATCCAACATTTCTCCAAACAATTCAAAAAACCCCAATCGAGACCTCAGACATATCCGCCACGGGTTAATTATCCGGAATGGCCGGTAATAGTTTCACCAGTGCTGCGCAAGTCGGATATCACGGACCCAGTCAGCCTCTACGCCAAATTGAAAGACTCAACCGATCCACTATCAAAATACTTACGCCGTCAGCTTAAGACCACTCTCGCTCTTCTTAACACACGTACAGAGGATCTACCTCCTGATGCACAAGTCTTGAGAGCGCTCCTTAAGGAGCTGAACAATGTGCTCCCGAGTCCTCTATTACAAGACTACGTGGTTAAGGCAAACGTGCAGTTACGACAAGTAACCAAATCATTGCTTGCCAGGCGTCCCTTGGGTGCAGAGCTACTTCGCTTGAATCGCATGTTACTGGGTGATGCCTACGGCGACGAAATCACAAGGGGCTGTCGGTTAGTTCAACCGCTTGAAATCCGATGTGAGTTACGAGAGCTGGATATTATCGACAGAGCTGGTTTCTGCACCAAGTTGAAAGATCGAACCAATCCCTTGTCTCGTCACTTACGCGGTTTTCTTTCCGAGGCTACCCGTAATCTACTCAAGAAATACACGTCATCAACGCCTCCGAGTTCACGACTAATCAACGCAATTCTAGAAGACCTCAACCGTCGCCTCCCGGACCTCGCCGTGAAAAAGTACGCTCGGAAGATGCACGTAACCCAAGTACTTAATTTGTTACAGCCCGATGAGGAGGTCGGCAAGGATCCGCAGGGTGAAGAGTTGCGGCGCTTCAACCGGACGTTATTGGCTTATGAATATCCCGACGAAATAAAGTTGGGCGCTCAATCAGTTGAACTTTTCAAAATGCCTGGTGAGCCGGCACCGATGTTGTTCGCGGCGAATTTTCTCAGGACGCGGCTTGGTAATCTGCACGGGTGCCTGGATGAAGGCACGCTCTCCTGTTACTACCGAGTTATCCGCGAACTATACAACCTGCACAACACTAATTGGGCGCTTGGGGCCGCCAGGCCCGGCGAGCATTCGGGAAAGCCTTCAGTGTTTGTAACTACGGAGTGCGCGCGCTCTATCGGATTTTTTGCGCGTCTAATGGAAAACACGGCACATTTTCTCCGGCGCATACATGAAACGAAAGAATATGTGCAGCATGTGAAGTGCGCCCAGGATCAGAATAACCCTCTGTCGCTTGATCCAGTTTGGTGTGCAAGTGAACTGAACTGGTGCGCTGCCTCTGTAAAAACTACGATCGAAGGCTTTCGAGATTATGTTGCCATTCTGCTGCCGGATCTGAAAGAGGTCTCGCATTTGAACGATGCCGCTGCTCTTGACGAGATGTTGTCACTGATTGAGGACTCAGTTAAGTACTTTGCAGATCAGTCGGCGGAGGCGTTCAGCATTGTAATAAAGTGGATAAAGTTGCTGCGGGAAAGAGAACAAAACCAATTCTATAAGTGGCGTTTGAAAGAGCGCAAACATGATCGTGAAACGATTCTTTTTCGAGAATTGCCTGAGCGGGACCTCACTGAAACGGCTCATCGCGTAGCGTGGGGCGCACTCGCCGCAGCGCGTCAAGACTTCAAGAAATTGCAGAGGACCTGTCGAAAAGCAGGGCTTTATGGAAACGCGCCGCGTGCTAACGACGGTAAAGTGCTACAGGATGCGGCGGTCGTGTTTGCCGATTTAGCGAAATGGCTGCGAACTCATTTAGATCCGTCGAAGGAGTATTTTGAAAAAAATCTGCACCGGTGTTTGTCTGAAAATGCCAGAAGGGGAAACCCAAACATTGTACAGGATCTGGCGTTTTCGGCACTCAGTTTAGGGTTGATCACGAAAGAGTGGCATCGACCTGATTGCCGACAGGCAATCGAGATAATGTGTGAGAATCTTGACGAAGGTGGCAAGTTTCCGGTGGGCCCACCGTTCGCGTATACCGCCAAGGGCGAAGGTCGAGTGGTAATCAATGCTCAGGTGATCAGGGCCTTTGCCCAGCTCGTCCAACACTTGCCCGCAAATCTTAGCCCTGAAATCAAAGCTAAAATCCCGACTGTTGTGAAAAGGATGCTGGGCTATTTTGAGTCACAATCGATCGAGTTGGAGCTAGGGATTGCGTGGCCCAGTCTTAGAGCTCTCAATCGGGAACGCAGTTCTCTTTGGGTGAGTTCGATCTCTGTGCTTGCCCTGCACCGAATCGTTCTGATGTTAGATGCTCACATAAATCATGGAGTCAAAGAACATTTCCACACGAGGACTCCTTCAGAGCTCAAACAAGAAGGTGTTCCGTATCTTCATGAACTAATGTGCTCTGACATCGGGTACGTCAGCCTTAATAATCACTCACAACGATCGGCACGAGTCGTGATGGAGCTCGAGGGCATGCGGGCGCATCTTCTTGGAACCGGGCGCGCAAAAAAGGCCCTCCAGAAAAAGGAGGCGCTTGGTGCACTGTCGCTCCGCTCACTGATCCTCTACGGTCCTCCTGGCACGGGAAAAACAACGCTTGTAAAGTCGCTTGCCGTTACCAGCAATGTAGATGTTGTAGAAGTGATGGCCCATGACCTTTACGGTCCAGGGACGGAAAGAGTAATGGAGCAAGCCTCTCACGTTATGGACGCGCTGAAACTACTTACTTCAACCGTGATCCTGTTTGACGAATTTGAACCGATTCTGCATCTGCGCCCGGAACATCCAGTCAGAATCACGGAAATGTTAACTGGCAACATGCTTCCAAAGCTTGACGCTCTATACAAGTCAGCAGAACATAATGGCATTGCTTACATTTTATTGACCAACTATGTGGAACGGCTGGATTCAGCAGCGATCCGTGTTGGCAGATTTGATCGCCTGAGGTTCATTTACTATCCCGATGCAGCCTCCAGGGTGTGTAGATTAGTTTCCGAATTGGGACATTTGATGAATCGACTCAAAGCCGCAAAGTTACCTGCGTCACCTGATCCTGGTTATGAACGCCGCCTCATGGAGGTTGCCGCTAAAACCGCGCGCCGCCAAATTAATCATCTTTGCCGCACTGGATGGTTTGTGGCGCCGCGCGATATAAAAACTGTTCCCGCTCCGCGGCCCGTTCCTTCTGATGCGGGAAGTTCCGATCAGCTAATCGCTCCAGAAACGGACGACAAATTGGGTCCGGTCTGGAAATACATCATCTGGGACAAATGGTCCAACGAGCTTGATTGGGATCGTTTTGACTCCGCAGAAAACCCGAGCAGCGACTCTTCAAGCAAGGCTGGAAGTGCGGATAAAGAGAGTCCGATTGTGGATCAGGTCAGAAACTGGGACGACGAACTTCGCAAGGTCATTTACTACGATCGTCAGGCGAGTTGGCAACGGCTGATAGATCTGATAAGCAAGCCAATTGATAATGGAAAGAGTGACTCTGAACCAACACCAACGACCTGTTGAAAGAAGAGCTCTAGCAGCAGGCTAGATCAGGTAATCCGAATTAACTGAAGCCTCATTTTGCTCCGGGACAACGACACCTGGACAATTATTGACCTCCACTATGACAAATTTGTCCTGCCGCCTGTGCGATGCAATTCCCGGCTCAGGATTGCGCTCACGCTGAACCGAGCCGGACAAAAAAGACCTGCTACTCCTCACACAACCCACTAAATACGCACTCTCGCTCCTGGCCCACAGCTTGCTCTGACACGCATCATGGCGAGCAATTGCGATGCGTGAAGCGACGGTATCGGAGATTGCGCAAGAGATACTGGGCCATCTACGTAAGAACCCCGAGGCCCAGGACACGCTCGCGGGAATTGTTCAATGGTGGTTGCCGTCGCGCCAAATCCGATCACGCACCACCACGATAAAGGACGCGCTTAACGAACTGGTCTCCGCCGGACTGGTCATAAGAATTGAAGGCAAGGATGCGCAGGTGTCTTATCGACTGTGCGCGTTTGAGAACCAACCAATCGATCCGGGCGAATGAAGCATCATCTTGTTCTCAAACTTTTTCAGCAACTCACGGATGACCAAAACCTTCCGGACTGGACGGCCTTTATCAATGACAAGACGGTTATCCGAGAGAATTTAATCCCCGATGTAGATCGATTGATGCGCGATCTGGGCCTCAAGTTCTGGGTGACGAAGGAATACAAACCAGCCGGCGATTACTGGAGTAAAGATGAGATCCGGCACGGACTGAATCGAACTTATCGCATGATTCTTCAGGACGATTACAACTTGCCGGGAAACCTGCTATCGCGAATCAAGCTGATCCCCTCGGTGGAAGACGCGCGCCAGCTCGAAGTGGGCGAGGTGCGCTTGCCGCCACGCGAGGTTTCAACCGCCGCCTCGCTTCCCGCCCAACACCCCGGGGATTTGATTTACCTGCCGTTCGCAAAAGCAATGACGCGAGGAAACGCGGATGTCAAAGTTGCGGTACTCGATACGGGAGCAAATCTGGATCACCAGGAGCTTCAGGGAAAGATCGTAAAGCGAGCGGACTTTGTCGATCTGGAAGGCCTCAATACGTCTGACTTCGTCGGCGACATCAAGGGTTACGACGACGTGCCCGAAGATGAAGTCGGCCATGGCACACACGTATCCGGAATAATCGCCGGCCGCGGCTTGCAAATGGACGAAGGTGTCGCTCCGGAATGCGGCCTCATGGCCGTGCGTGTGCTGGCCACGATGAAGAGCGGCAATCGGCTGGTGGGCGCCGGCATCATCGACAATATCAACGCCGGAATCAAATGGGCTGTCGATAACGGCGCTGACGTCATCAACATGAGCCTGGGCATACGACACACGGGCGGCGGTCTGCCACACGAGGATGTAGTCCGTTATGCCATCAGCAAAAACGTGGTCGTAGTTGCCGCGAGCGGAAACGACGGCACGAATGAAAGATATTATCCGGGCGCGCTTCCAGGTGTGTTCGCCGTCGGCGCCGTCGACGGTGACGGCGCAGTAACCAACTTCACTTCTTACGGCGCAAACATCACTGTTGTCGCCCCTGGTCTAAACATCTACAGCTCGTTCGCTCACAACTCCTACGCGGTAGCTTCAGGAACCTCGCAAGCGTCGCCTTTCGTTTCCGGCAGCATTGCCCTGGCCAAGTCGTACGCGCTCGAGCAAGGACAGAAGCTCAACAACAACGAGATTCATTACCTTCTGAAAAACACATCGGACAAAGTGAACAGCCGGCTGCGAGACGAACACGCGGGCTATGGACTATTGAATTTGGCTGATGCGTTCAAGTTGCTAACCCATTTGCTGAACTAACTTCAAAGAGAGAGGTAGAGATGGTAATCAACACAATTTTGGACGGAGCATCGTCCCTGGTTCTCAAGCGTCCGGTGATAACGACCAGCGGCTTTATCGCCGACGTCGATCCGACTATCAAAACTCATCTCGATGAACTCAATAGTCTGCTCGCCAAGAGAATCATTCCCCGCGATATCGAGCTTCAGGCGCTCAGGCAAATCCTGGAGCGGCCGCTGACGCCCAAGCGCACCGCCGGAAACAATCGTTGGGCCAACAACAGTCTGGGACATTTCTTCAACCGGCAAGCTGAAGAAGACGATCGCCTGACGCTGGCGGAGTTCATTGACGGCAATGCGGAACTGTCGGAGCTGAAGTACGACTTCGAAGCAAAGCTGGCCCAGTTTCGCGGCACGCTCGAGTTCAACACGAAGGCTGTGCTCGATGACAATTCAGCTATCAGAGACTATCTCGTGGCGTTTGGTTTTCTGGTGATGAATCTCCCGGAAATCAACGGTCTGAGGAATTTTGTGCTCGGCAATCGTTTGGGCGCGAAGAACGTCGCAAGCTACGCGATCGTCAGTGCGGCACGCACCATCATAGACCAGGAGCACCTGCGAGTCCCGGACGCCAACAACGACAACAGCGACATCGTCAGAGAGATCCGGACCGCAAACCTCTCGATGGCGGCCGGAAAATTCCAGCCCACCCTGCGAGCACTGGTCGAGAGCTTTGTCTTCAACGGTGCGGAGTCGCAGATCATTACGGATGCCGAGGCGAACCTTGGTCCATTCCCCAAAGGAATCAAGCCGCTGCTGATCAAGTTCATCAAGAACTCGCCCGTAAAGATCACCGCCGCCAATGCAAACTTCTTTCTCCCTCTATTCATTTCCCAGATTCAGGGAACGACGGAAGTCGAAGCGCCTACGGAAGCCGATCTCGAGCAGTCAGACCGCGATTTCGAAGTGGACTTTCTCGAAGACGACGACGCCCTCATCGAGATCAGTCGCTCGGCTGTCAGGTGCGCGTCGCAGTTGTACTACTCGATGGTGCTCGGCGAGGAACTGGACGTTTTCAACATCGTCAACTACTTCACGCACAAATACCTCGTGCGCGGCAGCATGGAAATACTGGATGGCCGCCTGCGTGACGATCTCCAGCTCTACGTTTTCTCGAACAAGTTCACCGACCTGAAGACCAAGCGGATCGAGGATCGTACGCGACCGGGTGAACGAAACATGTTCTACCGGCAGGTCTTCAACCAGGGCCACGGTGCGGTCACGGAAGACGTCATTCTCAACGGTGAGTTTCCGCGGCTCTGGAAGGTGCTGATGCTGGAGTCGGCAAACTTCATTGAGCGCTCGCAATCCAGCTTCAACCCCGGCGCGATCACGAAGGGCAAGGTGATGCAAGCAGTCGAGGATTTGCAGTACAACCTCTCGACTCACTGCACGGGCATGGCCAATGTAATCACTCCGTTGATCAACGCCGAGCTCGACTTTGTGATTCGCCGCATCTTCATGCATCCCGAAGTGCTGCGCCAGATCGTGCCGCAAGGCGGTACCTGGTGGCGCGTGGTCGAGACGCTCTACATGGGTCTCAAGCACAGCCGGCCCAAGTCGACTGTCATCTACAGCAAAGCCAAGCTGGGCAACAAGATCATTCGCGCCATTGCCGATTACAACCCTGCCACCTTTGAAGACGATGCTCAATTCTCGAGTTTCATCAGTGATGTGGATGCCTACATCACGACGCAAAGCATTCTTCAGGATGCGTTGACTGATGCGCTCAAGAAGACTGACGAAGCTGATGAAGATCCTGCGAGTGGCTATGGCGGTTATCAGACGAGTGGCGGAGGTTATCAGACCAATGGCAACGGTTATCAAAGAGCCACGCCTGAGATGCCGGCCCCTTCCGCGCCCGCGCCCGCGTCGACGGCAACGGGCGGTGGAGATGAATGGGATTTCTAATTATCTGAGCACCTGAGGAAACATCATGAACGACAACGTCACATTGCTTCCCGGCGAAGCGCAGATAAAAGAACATGCGCGCGCAACGGCCCGCGAGGTCCTGAACCGGAGCAAGGCCTTTCAGGCGATGCCGCTGGAAGATCAGAAGAGCATTTATCTTTCCCTCGTCGACGAGGAGATGGCCAGGCAGAGAGACGCACTCGGTATTTCCAAATCGATGGCCACCGACTCCGGCAAGGACATGGGCTACAAGGGATACGATCCCGGATTTCAGGGCGACACCCGCTCGTTCAAGGAGTTGGTCGACTCGGTGGACTTTCCCAAGTTTGTCGCCGACCTGCTGAAAGCGGTCTTCGACGCAAACTTGAGCGTGATGAAGACGCAGACCGACAGTTACATCAAGTTGATGAAGGAAGCGACCAAATCCACCGCCGACTTCATCAAGCAAGTTAAAGATGACGACACGTTCGGCAAACTCGTCGAGCAGAAGAGCGACAAATACAACATCACGCGCGACGACAAGGGAGAGTTCAAGCTCACTACTCCCGAGGGCGACGAGGTTGATAAGGACGACGCCGAAGTCAAGAAAGACATCCTCGACGCGAAGATCCAGATGGCGAAGGAACACCGTGCCGCACTCCGCGAGGTCCTGCTGATGGGTGTGACGCGGCTCGTGGTTAACAAAGGCACGATTGAAGCCGCCGTGGAATTCACCGTCAAAGGCAGCCGCCAGAGCACCGCGCATCACGAAGATCAAAACATCAACGTGACCAATCTCAGTATGGAATATGAGCCTTTCCTCGGCGGGATATTCGGTGGGCCAAGTGGTCATTTCGATATGACCAACACCAACATTCAGGTGAATACGTCGGACAAGAAAGCCACCGACGATCTCTCGGCGACGTTGAAGGGCAAGGTGAACATCGAGTTCAAGACTGACTATTTCAAGCTCGACCACTTCGCCGACATGTACGCCGACGGTGGCGTCGCGGCGCTGAAACCGCCAGCTCCCGGCGCGGCAGGCCAACCGGCAGTACCGGCGGTGCCCGCACGATAAGCATGAACGGTTATGGCGTTAGCAATTCTCGAGCTGCTTACGTTCGACGGAGCGAATGTCCGGTTCAGGATCGATACGGGCACTAACAAGTATTACCAACTCCGTGTTGGCAAAAGTGTCCGGCGCAGCAACGGCATCGACTGGGTCGATGAGATCTTTCTAAAGACGCGAATCGCGGCGAATGAAGCAAGCGGAAGTCTGCTCAATTCGTCCCGCGAGATCGCGATACCGGCGACACGTTTGGGAGCAGGTCATGCATACGTCCAGTTGTTCAGCTTCAAAACACCGGAGGGAAAATCGCCGGCCTTCTCGAACGTCATCAACGTGCCGGTAGGTTCGAGCCAATCGTACGGCACGCCGGAGTACATGGGTCCGATGTCGATAGCAACCGCCATGAATACAGTCGAAGCATTTCGATCGCCTCGCGTGGCCCCTTGTCGCACTTGTCGCGAAGTTTATTCGCAGCCGGCTTCGATCGATGATTTGCTCACCGGCATCATCAAGATTGCGAGTCCGATCGTGATGAACCTGCTGGGCAGTGCGAGTGGCGCTAAAACCAACGGCGCGGCGAAGGACGGCGGCAACACCGGTCAAGCCGAAACGATCGTCAAGCTGTTGACGACGCTGCTGGGCAGTCTCGGCGGTGCGCCAACGGCGAACACGAGCAAACCACAGTCGTTGCTGAGTTCCGGCCCGCCGGCCAATCGGTTTTTTGTGGCGCAGACTGCCAACTTTGCCCGCCCATTTATTTTCGGCATCGATGATGCGCTGCTCGGGGCCTTGGCCGGACAAGTCGTGCAAGTGCTGCCGCAGTTGATGACTGCTGCCAATCAAAGGCGTATCGAGCTGAAGAAAACGGACGACAAGCTGGTCGGTGACATCCTGTCAGACATTAACCGGCGCTTGCTCATGGACCAGTTACTGGAGGCGCAGAGACAACAACAACAGGCAGCGGACCAGCCGGATAACTCGGCTGCGATCCAGCAAGTGATCCAATTACTCCAGCAAGCCGGATCGGCGCCGGCCGGCACTGCGACAACCCCGGCAAAACCACAAACACCTGCGACTACGAAGAGCTTGTCTCTCAGCGTGCCTGACAACGCAGTGTTGAGTAGCAAGGCGGTGGTGGAGTTTGTCACCGGCGATCCAGTTACCTGGAATGGTCAACCGAAGATCCTGTTTGCGCGCAGTCATGATTTGCAGTTGAAGGTGCAGTTGAAGACGGCCGAGCCGCCGAAGTCGCCGATGCCGAAAGCAATCATAAAAATCACGCTCCAGGATGCGGCGGATGAATCAGTGCGCTACGAGAAGATCTTCAAACAGAAAGACGTCGCAGCGAACACGCCACTTTCCTTTCCGTTCGCGCAGGGTGAACTCGCACACTTGCCGGTAAACAAACCAATTTCACTGCTCGCGGAAATACGCTGGCGCACGAAGAGCGGCGCTGAATACAAGGCTCTCGGTTCGAGTGAGTTCGTGCTGGTTAACAATTACTTCTATAAGGAACAGGGTGGCGAAGCGGGAGCTGAACAAGAATTGACCGACATGAAACGCTTTCGTCCCTTCTGGAACAAGGTGTGGGACTCGCCGGCGCTTGATGTCTCGCGCGGTGGCGAACAGAAATACCTGTGGGAATTGAACGTCAACGCGAAGTACACAGTTCTGCTGACGGCCGATCAGGAAGCGAACGGCTTGATGCAAACGAAGCTGCTGCGCGGCAAACAGGATCCCGACAGTCTTTCCGAAACTGTCGAGGGACGCATGAAGGCCGGCATCGAACTGAGTCTGGCCGAAGTGAACAAGTTGCTGCCGTTGTGGAATGGAGAAACCGTTCTCGATCGAGAGAAGCTGGAAGCGCTGAAGAGCGGCGACTTCGTGAAGAACAACTCCGGCGAGTTTCATTACAACCTCAAACTCAAAGGGCGTGCGGCGGAGCGCGGGATGATTTGGGTCATTCCGGTTTTCAAACTGTTCGAATGCGTGCTGGGCAACATCACCAAAATAGACGATACCGGCCAAGTGACGGCGATGTCTGAAGAGAAAGTCCACTTTCCGCTGCCGGTTTCCGCACGCGTTATCGGATTGAAGTCTCAGACTTAAAGGCACAAAGAAAATGCTGGTTACGCAATTCACCACGGATGAAGAAGAAGGCTCGCCGGTCCAACCGGCCGCCTCCGAGTATGCCTTCGAAGGATTCAATATCGAGTTCTCGGACAAGATCGCGCTCACGCCGGTGAATCTCGCTAGCGGCACGCTCGTGAAAAGCCAGAGCGTCTCTCATCAATTTACTCTCGATCCCAATCGCGCCGGCACTTTCATAATTGCCGACATTTACCAGTGCGATTTTTCAAAGCCGCACAAGGGTGGTGGCTGCGATCCACTCGATCCGCCGTTCAGCGCGTTACCGGGTCTGGTAGTTGACGGCAAGGAAGTTGTTGGTTGCGTCATCAAAGCAACGCAGGGCCTCGCCGATAGCTGGCCGCAGCGCTATCTCGACTGGTTCACGCGATCGTGGCAGAAGATCCGCGAAGTTGGCGGCGATCGTTATTGCATCGATTTCTTTCGTGGTTGCTATCACTACCTGATCTTCTCGATCGACGGCGCGAAGCAAGCAGACTTCTTTTGCGACACGGTTGATGCGGCTGGTGGTTGGGGACCTGGCGATCTGATGCCCTGGGTCGACATTGAGGAAGCCGGCCAGGGATCGTGGGCGCCAGGAGAACTCGAAAAGATTACCGACAAAAACGTGCGCAGGCGACTCGCAGACGAGGTCACTACCTGCGCCACCGCATTTATCAAGCGCTTCAAGGAACGCACCGGCTTGCGCATCGCCGTCTACGGCCGCGGCGTCTTTCGCGATCTGGACATGACCAACTGCAAGTTTGGATCGGACAGTGCGGTCAACCCTGCATACACGGCGACGATGCCGAGGATGGATAAGTATGGCGTTCCGCTCGATGACATAAGCCTCTGGCAGTTATGCGGTGATGGCACGGTTGTGCTGAAGGGCTTCCCGTCAGAGTTACCCGGTTGGGGCAAGGAAGATTATAGCGTCTACATAGACGGTGATCGCAAGACAACGCTCAAGAGCTTGCGCGAACGCTGCCTCGCTCTGCCGCCTGCGGCGCAGACTCAACCGGTCGCTCAGGGTCAGAGCATCTCGCGGCCATTCATTCTCGAACCCAAGACCAGCAACGTCGGCGAGATGAAGCGCGATGATTTCGACAAGATCAATCAGGCTGAAGATCGTCGCGAAGCGCGCCAGAAGATCTTTCAGGACATTATTCAACTTGCCGCCAACTCGAATCTCGCACGCTCCACGTGGTCTGTTGGTCGAGGACGTGAGGTCGCGCCCATCGGCTACATAAAAGGCATGGCACTCGTCTACGCGACGGTGTTTTGCAAGCTCAAGAACGGTGATGCCGCGGCAACTGACATGGCCAAAGCAAACACTGGTGACGCCGGCACAGACGCCCTGGCCCATCTCGCTCGGGAGTTCGCGACCGCCGGTCTGCGCAACGACGTCGACGGCGCCGACACGCTCCGGCACTTGTGGGTGCTGCTGATGAGCCTGGGCATGCGCGAGAGTAGCGGACGTTACTGCCAGGGACGCGACCGCGGCGCAACTAACACGGCCGCGGATACAGCCGAAGCAGGACCGTTCCAGGCCAGCTTCAATGCCCGCCTCGGAAGTCCGTTGATGACGCAGTTGTTCAATCAGTTCCGAACCAGCCGGACCGGCTTTCTCGACGTATTTCGTGAAGGCGTGGTGTGCACTGCAGACGACCTGGAGACCTTTGGAACAGGCGACGGCGCAGACTTCCAGGAGTTATCAAAATCATCGCCGGCCTTCGCTGCCGAGTTTGCCGCGTTGGGACTCAGAAACATCAGGCAAATCTGGGGACCCATAAACGCGAAGACCGTAGAGATTCGTCAGGACTGCGACGACTTTCTGAAGCAGGTGCAGGATCTGGTTGACGCGCAGAATCTGTGTGCCGTGATGTGACGTCATGTGAGGTGATGTGGTGATCGATGAAGCATTCATGCCGTTCTCGCTGATCGTCGCGCAAATGCTCGCCTTCAACGGCGAGATTGTTGACGAAGACGCCGGCATCCGTTCCCACATTTACCGCTGCGAGATCGAATCGCCGGTCGAGTTCGATGTCGTCAAGGACGCGGATGGAACCTTGCAAATCGGTTCGACGCCGCCCCTTTACTACGTCGACACTTCGTTTCGACCTTCGTATCACAAGCTGAGAATCAAGGCTGAATTGTCCGAGGACGGGAATGGCGACTGAAAACACCGCATGGCAGTTGGAAGACTTCGTCGATTCGCTGGTAGTCGATCTCGACAAGACCCGGGAAACGCTCGCCGTCAAGGCGATCAATAAACCGCTCAGTTACACGGTAAAGGAGTTGGCCCTCGACCTGAACATCTTCCCCTCGTACGACGGTGACAGCGTCAAGTTCATCACGGCCCAACCCGGGCAGGAGGGCGCATCGAAAGTCACGATTCAACTCGGTTCGATCACCGATCAGCAGGTGCGCGCCACGACGAAGATCCCCGGCGGCAAGAACGATCTGAATATCGACGATATCCCGATCGACAAGACCACCAAAAAGCAGTTGCGCAAGCTGGGCGTCAACTCCGTCGACGATCTGAAGCAGATCGAGCAGAAGAATGTGGACCTGAAGAAAGTGACGGACAACGCGATTGATTACAGCGCGCTGGCCAACCAGATTCAGAAGTCAAAACGAGAACAGGCGCCTCCGCGAGTGAATGGCGTCAGCTTGTCTCTCGATGAGAGCGAAGGGCCTTACCTGCTGATCAAGGGCCAGAACCTGGCCGTCGATCCGACGTTTCCGCCGGTGGCCGTGGTGAACCAGACGCTGGCCGGAATCATGTCGAGCAGTCCCGACGAAGTAAAGATTCGCGTCAGTGACGAGCATTCGCTGGCCAGAGACAATGAAGTCATTCTCACTTTCGATCCCTTCGCCGTTATCAGACTAAATGTGAAAGCTCAGTAACGGGTCGTTATGAAAAACCAGACCGCACCAATGTTCGACGAGTTGATGAAGAGTTACTACGGCGTAGCGAGTGGGCCGGAATTGAGCAATACTGCCAAAGTCGAAGCTTTGCTCACGGACTACTACGGCCAGCCTTACAAACGAAAGAGCAAGACGCCCGTGCCCGCAGTGTCACTGTCACTCAGTCAGGACAACGGCGAAGTTTTGCCGCAGCCGGACGCCTGCGATCAATTCGAGGAGTACGTGGTCCGGAAGTGCGCGGCAGTCCCGCCATTTGAAGATTATACAGTCCGCAATGCCGCTCGCTCGCCCGAACGGGCCACTGCATCGTCGCTGAACATCGGACGCGTGGAACCAGTTAGCGCAAATCAGGAGTGTCAGGTTGACGTGCTGGAACCACTGCAAACGTTGAGTGCACCCGCACGCGGATTGTTGCCGCCGGCGCCCGCGAACCCGGCTTACACGCGAGCCGCCGCTCGTCAAGCACAGTCGCAGAGCACCAGTTACTACGCGCCTGCGCCCGATGAGCGCGCAAAGGCTTCGGATGATGACTTCATCTCCGACATGAAATCGATCTTGTCAGGCCAGGCGGTGTTTGATCCGAATACCGGCAAGACCGTTCCTAAAGACACCTACACGCGCCCACAGTCAACAGAACAAAGCCCGGCAAAGGATCGATTGATTCCGGAACCAGATAAATCACACGCGATTTTCGAGCGGATCGCGCAGAGCATGCAGTACGCCAACGCCTACGATCTCGGCACGGTCGAACTGGAAAATCGTTTCGCGGATTTTGATCGGATTTCCGATCTACAGCAAAAGACCAATCAAGCCAAAAAGTCTAACCAGACGAAGAGCGCTAAGGACTCCGCTACCACCGCCAAAGTCGACAGCGCAGACTTCCTCAGCGATCTGGATGCGATTCGCAACTCACAGTCGAACACCGGCAACATGAACGTTGCGACTCTGGCTGTTCCCGTTAACTCGCAAGCAATCACAAAGTCGCTAAGCGAACCGATCCAGGAGGTGTGCGGCTTCTTTGGTCCAAACGATGTCGTCCTTACCGAGAGCCAACTGCGGGCGGCGATCGCGAGCGTTACCACCAGTGAGCGAGACGATTGGTTCGACGCCGCTGGAAATGCGCGCCAGGAGAGTGACGATGTTCAGTTTGGCCAGCTCGTCTTCTACAACCTCGCGCGCCAGAGTGACATCCTGCCGACCACGCTGACTGCGATGCAGGCTATGGCAATCAGCGGTGGCGTCAACTACGGAAACTTGCTTACCGCCGCCGCAACGAATGCACAGGTTAACAACGCCGCGACCACCGTTCGCAATGTTCTTCTTGCTGGTGCGCCAAACACGAACGCGCCCGCCAATCTCAACAATCTGGTTGACCAGGCACTGCTGAATGCTCGTGGCTCACGATTCAACAACTTCTCGTGGAGCGCCGTCTTTGTCGTCTCGTGTGTGCGCCGGACGGCGATCCAGTTGGGCCTCGAGGCTGAAGTGTCAGGCAATCACGTCGGCAAGAACGAGTTGCTGAAGGCCCACGAAGGACACCGTGTCTACGTGATCGAAGCGTTCAACCGGCGAACGAGCGGTACCGGTGGAGGCTACCAGGCGTTCCGCATCAACGAACGTACGCCGCAACTCGGAGACATCATCATTCAGGATCGACAAGCCGCGAACATGGCGAACGTTGTGACCTTCGATCAAATCCCCACCGTGTTGCCGCAAGGCCGCGAGTTGCACGGCGACATAGTCGTTGAGGTTGCCGCGGATCATGTCGTGACCATCGGCGGCAATCTGAGTCAGGGTGTTCGCCGTCGTCGTTACCCGCTCGACGCGAATGGCAATTTACGCGTTCAGCGCGAACAACTATTCACGCAGGAATCAGCCAACGGGAACCTGCCGAATTTACCGGTAGTAAACAATGCGGCCGGACTTGACGGCCAAAGCACCGGCCGCATCTTCGCGTTGCTAAGCCTCGTGCAGGTTTGTGCTGCGATACCCGGACAGCCTTTCCACGATGGAGTGTTGACCTAGAGAGGTAAAGGCTCATGAACAACCGTTTTGTCGAAATGGACGATTTCCTTAGTGGCCGAAAGCGAAAATCGCGTTGCCGTTGTGCGAAGCGAAATGCCCAGGGCCAGGGATACGGAAGTGATTTCGCGAGTATGCAGTCGTCCTGGACCACGGCGTTTTCCGCAACTGACAGGGCACTTCTGATTCTGATTGAAAATGGTGGCGTGGACCTCGGCTTGCCGACACTCGTCGACAGGCTTTTCTCAGCACTTCCCGTTACCGACGTCATTCCCGATTCATACCGACAGCAACTGGTCCCCTTCTTGCGCGAGAAGATAAAGAGCTTCACCGATAACCTGCTCGAGACCGCCGAGCTTTCCCTCAACCGATACGCGGCGGCAAAGCCGGAGTTCTACAGCGACGTCGTAGTGCTGCGCGACAGCACCGCCACTTATACCGATTTGAAGGACAAACTGATCTCCCTCTCGCGTGCCGGAAAGATCATCGACGCGATCATCCTGACGCACGGGGGCGACGATTACATCTCCGTTACGGGAGGCGTCGACAGCAACAAGATTCGCGCTATCAAAACCGAGTACGGCAAGCCGCTCAGCATTCGCAGCGTGTACATGATGAATTGCGTGGGTTCGTCCCTAAACAAGGCATGGCTGGATGCCGGAGCAAGGGTTTCCTCAGGTGCGACGAAGAACAATTATCTGCCCGAGCCCAGCACCTTCTTTTTCTGGAGTAGCTGGAAAGAAGGACAATCGTTTGAGACAGCGGCTACATCTGCTTACCGCAAGACGATCAATTTGATGAACGACCTCGTGCGCGGTTTCATCGACAGTATTCCGATTCCCGGCACGAGCGTGCTCGCGGAGCTCGTCGATTTTGCAAACTTCGACTTTGTGAGAGACAGTGCTCCGATGGTCCAGGGCCAAGGTGGGCTGACGATCGCGTCGGATGATTTGACGTTCGCCAAAAGCGTTGTCAGCAGCCTCGCCACGACCGTGTTGCCGGTCCGCGCTCTGGAGAGGTTGCGGGTGTCGCGCGCTTACTCCGACACGCAGACGCACGCGCTTTCTTCCGCCGGCGTCCAACTGATCAAGGGTTTCGAAGGTTTTGTTCCCAAGCTCTACAACGATCCGGTGGGACACTGCACGGTCGGTTACGGAACCCTGGTACACAAGGGAAACTGCGACGGCCGCGACTCGGAAAAGCCATATCTCAGCGGCGTCACTGACGAGAAAGCGACCGAGTTATTGACGCATGAGGCGAGCGGGTTTGAAAAAACCATCAACGAGAAAGTCACTGTGCCGTTGAGCCAGAATCAGTTCGATGCGCTGGTGAGTTTTTGTTATAACGTCGGTCCAGCCAACTTTCAAAAATCAACCCTGCTGAAAGTCCTGAACCAGGGAAAATACGATGCGGTTCCCGGCGAACTAAGGAAGTGGACCAAGGGACGGCAGAACGGCCAACTGGTAGAGTTGCCCGGACTCGTCAAGCGCAGGGCCGCGGAAGCCGATCTGTTTCAGAAGACTGAGACAGCGACGGCGAAAAGTTTCTCGGATCCGGCCAGTCCTGCTTTCGGCGGGGTTGAGTTTTGGGCCGTGTGGTGCGTTAACGAGAACTGTTTCCTGCCCGAGATATATCTACAAGAATCTTCCGCACGTTCCGCAGCGCAAAAGCACATTCAGAACACCACCCGCGACGACATGCCACCGCATCGCGCGGTGGCCATGCCGATTCGCATGGGCAGTGATTTGAACGTGCAAGCAGCAGACGCCGGCGGCGCAGTGTCCGCAACGGCGAGCATCTCATACGGCCAGGACACTACCTTGCCGGAGACGAACATCCAGGTGATCCGTGGCCCTGAGAAATTCGAGTTGCCAAACTATAGCAGCTCGATGGGCAACGTCTCTTTCAACGTTACACCACCGCCGCCAACGGGCACGCAAACACAGATCGGCACGTTGAGCGTTAACTGCTCGCTCGTGAATCAATCGGGAATTGCGGTGGAAATGGTTTGCAGTTTACTGCGATCGGGAGGGACGGAGCGTACCAGCCAGATACTGACCGCTAACTTCAACGGCGACGTCGAATTTGCGTTCCCCAACGTCGACCGGAATAACACCTACTCGATAGTGCTGAGTCTCAACACGAGCAACTCAAGTATCAAGGTCAACGGCACGTTTACAGTGATGATGACTGATCAGCGTTAACGCAGAGACGCTCCACCGCGACGGTGCGCGATGGAGCGTGTTCTTGCGGGTCTTTCACTTGCCTTTAGCCCAGCCTAGAAATAAAACTTCAGGCCGAGTTGAATCTGCCGCGGATCGCGCGTGGCGAAGAACTGCCCAAACTGGCTGATGGCAGCGAGGTTCGAAATGCTGTTGAAAGCCGGGTCTGTCGGCAGTCGATCCGGAATCGTCTGGAACACGTCGTTGAACATCGTGTGATTGAAGATGTTGTAGAATTCGGCGCGGAACTGCAACTTGTAACGCTCGCTGAAGTTGAAGTTCTTCGTCAGGTTCGCATCCGTGTAGAACTGACTCGGGAAGCGGAACGGCGATCGCGGCGAGTTGCCAATCTGGCCCGGCAACGTCGTGCGGAACGCAAGCGGGTTGAACCCGTACGGAATGCCGCCGGTCGGATTCGCCGGAATACTATCCAGCGGATCGCTGACGATATCCGGACGAGTACCACGCGCCGGCACCGTCGTCGAACCCTGGACCACGCGGTTCAAGGCGAGACCGCTTTGCGCCGTCGTGATGCCGGCGATTTCCCAACCACTCAACAGCATCCTGCCAATACCCGAAGCCGCGAAGCCGGAATGGAACGTCGGAATTTCGTAGACGTAACTCGCTACGAACACGTGCGGACGATCCAGACGCGACACGGCGCGTTCGAGGTGCAGGTTGGTGCGAATCTGCGGCACGTCGATCGCGTCGCGATCGTTCGTCGCGTCCGTCAACGACTTGGACCACGTGTACGCAAGCTGCGCCGTGATACCACGAGTCGGGCGCAAGCGGAACGAGGTCAGCAGACCGTGATAACGTGACGTGGCGCTCGTTTGGCGGTCAGTGATCGCGCCGAAACCGCGGAACGGCCGCGCCAGGTTGATACAGTTGTTCGGGTTGTTAGACGCGCTCAACGCCGTATCGCAACCAGCAACGCCTTTCGACGCTGCGATAATCTCGGCCGGAGTCGGCGCGTTGATATCAACCGGACGAATCAGGTGATTGCCGGCCGAACCCGAGTAGCCGATTTCAAACAGTGCGTTGCGGGAAACTTCCTGCTGCCAGCTTATGGCCCATTGCTGGATCATCGGCGTGACCCACGGATCGGTTGTCGCGTTGACACCGCCGAGGTTGCCGCGAGTCGCCGGCGAAGCAGGCGTCGGATTGCCGAAAATGATCGGCGCCGCAACGGTTCCCGTCGGACTGTTGGAGTTGTTGAAAGGCGGCGTCGTGAACGAGTTCTGTTCGACGATTCCGACCAGTGCCTGATCGTAGTAGATGCCGTAGCCGCCGCGAATCACGGTCTTGCCGGTGTTGTGCGGGTCCCAGGCGAAGCCGATGCGCGGTGCCCAGTCGTTCTTGTCGTCCAACTGCACGCGCCGGCCAAACGGCGAATTCTTTCCGGCGTAAGCAAAGCCGTTCGTCACGTCGAAGCTCGCCGTTGTGAACAAGCTACAAGTAACGTTGGCGCAGACCGGAGCCTTCGCGGGGTTGTAGAGTTCAGGCAAGAACGTCGCGAGCACGTTGTTCTTGTCGATCGGCTGGCGATAACGGTAGTAGCGCAGACCGTAATCGAGTTGCAGGTTCGGACGAATCTTCCACGTGTCCTGACCGTAAAACTCGGTGCGGCCAAACTTCAGGGCCTCAGTCACGTCGCGTTCCGGTTCGGTGTAGCTGGATGCTCTGCCGAGCAGGAAGTCAGCGAGGCCGATACCGGAGCTGACGCTGCTAACGCGAGTCTGCAAACCAGTAAAACCGTAGCGACCCTGCGTCAGACTCGCTGCGTTCTCGTCCTTTGATTCCCAACTGACATCCAGCCCCACCTTGATCGTGTGCGCGCCATGGAGCATCGTCAGATTGTCTTTGGGGTTCCAGTTCTTGTAGCGGACGTGGGTCAACTGTGGCGAGCCGATCGTTGGCTGACCGGTTACGTCGATGACCGGCGGTAGCTGCGAATTATTTTCGGGGAACAGCTCGACATTGGGTACCGGGAAGTTTGAGCTGTTGTAACGTCCGACCAGATCGTCTGTGATCTTGTTGCCCGAGAACGTGAAGGTTGCTTCGTTGACGATCTTCGGACCGAAAGTGCTGGTCAACGTAATCGCGAGAATGTCGCCTGGAACAGCGGTTTCGGTAGTGGCAACGTCCGGAATCGTCAGGCCGAAGAACAGGCCGCCGAGTTCACTCGTCTGCGACAAGTCGCGCGTGTAGCGGCCGGTCAGGTGGTGATTGGAATTGAAGTTGTGATCGATGCGCAGTGTTTCCTGGCGCGTGTTTTGAATCGTGGGAGTAGTAACTGCAAAACGATTCGGTGCGCGGCCGGCAGTCGCCGAAGGAATGTTGGGCAGCGGATAGAGATTCAACAAGTTCTTCGCGACCTGGTTGATGCGCCCGTCGGGAATCGTGTTGTTCGTAAACTGAAGACCGGTTGTCGGATCGAAGATCGGCAGATTACCGGTTTCGGAGAAGTTTCCTTGCCGCTCGAGTACACTCGGCACGGTGATCGCGGACGAGAGACTGGGAGCACGAATGATGCGCCTCCATTCCTCTGAAAACAGGAAGAACGTCTTCTGTCGATCCTTATTGTAGACACCGGGAATCACTACCGGCCCGCTGACGAGATAACCGAAGTTGTTGTAACGGAGCTTCGGTCGCGGCGTGCGCGGCGTGCCGGCTTGCGCCAACCCGGCCTTTACAGTCGCATCGTTCGGACCGAAAGTGCCGTTGGCGTTGTTGAAGAAGCTGTTCGCGTTGAGCCGGTCGTTGCGCAGGAACTCATACACGCCGCCGTGAAATTCACGGCCGCCACCGCGCGTGACCAGGTTCACCACGCCGCCACCAGACTTGCCGAACTCAGCCGTCGGCACTGAAGTGATGACGCGAAACTCCTGAATCGTGTCGACCGTGGGAATCGCCAGCAACGTGATGCCCGAACCCACGTCGCTATTGCTCACACCGTCGACGAGGAAGTTAATCGAGTTGCGGCGCGTACCGTTGATGGCAAAGTTAACAGTGTTCGTCAGGCCGATGCCGATCTCCGAAGTGCCGTCGCTGCTGACGCCCGGTACGAGCGTGAGCAACTGCATGAAGTTGCGATTGTTGAGCGGCAACTCAACTACTCGTCGATTTTCGACCACGTCTCCGACAGTCGGGGTGGTTTGAATTAGAGGAGCCTCCGCGGTGACTGTCACTGACTCACTGACAGCGCCGGTTTCGAGTGGGATATTGATCGTCTTGCGGTCGTTGACGCTCAACTCGAGACCTTTACTCAAATACTCTTTGAATCCCTGCGCCTTGACGGACAGGTCGTAGACGCCGGGCTGGATCAGAGTAAGTGTGTATTGCCCGCTGTCATTGGATTCGACCGTGCGGACTTCGCCAGTTTTTGTATTTGTCAGGGTGACGGTGGCGCCCGTCACCACAGCTCCTGCCGGGTCGACCACCTGGCCGTCAATGCGCGCGGTAACGTCCTGCGCAAAGGTGACGGCGGCGAGTCCGTGCAGCAGAAGAATGGTGCAAACTAATAAGAGTCTATTCATAGTGCTCCTCTGTATGGTTTGGGTCAGAGAGCCCGCGATCTGGGCAGATGATGTTGCAGAAAATTTCCATGCACTTATACACCGGCCTTCGCGGATTAACAAGATCCCAATACCGGCCAAATAAAGTGCGACGCGGCGGATGCGCTCCGGGTACGCGCCGTCGGGATTCAGCTCGCTCGGTCGAGCTGTAAGTGGCGTACGAGATAGAAGGAAACCTTGCATCTTGAGCGCGGGCGCACGCGTGCGATTGGCCCAGCAGGAAGCTGCGGGGCGCCAGGGCGATCAAGACAAGCGCGGCAGAGTTGGGGAAGAGACTCGCCTTCACTGCTCTCGGTTACGGTCCAACATTCTGAGTTCGTAATGAATACCCGGTGGAAGAAGCGCATTATAGGCGGGAGGCTGGAATAATAGAAGCTAAAGTTTGTTATTCGATTGATAAAGATTGCTGATGCTTGAGTTTTCACTCGTGCGGTCCAAAAACCTTGACGGGCAAACTGAAGAGAGATGATACTGCGGTCCTCGCACTCGCCTTGTACAACACGGAAAAGACAGGAGGTCCCCCCATGTCGTGCTCTCGGATACTACTCGTGATCCTGGTTGCCCTGTTTGTCGCCCCGCTGAACGCAGTCGCACAAACAAGCACTTCGCGCATCACCGGCCGCGTCGTCGACAGCAAGCAAGCTTCAATCGCCGGCGCGAGCGTCACCATCACCAACGAAGCCACCGGAGTTTCACAAACACAGACCACCACCGAGGCAGGTGTTTATGCCTTTGAAGCCTTACCTGTCGGCGACTATACCGTCAGCGTCGAGCAAAACGGCTTCAAGAAGTTTCAGAAAACGGGAAACCACCTCGAAGTCAACAATCCCTTGACGGTCGATATTGTTCTGGAAGTCGGTCAACTCTCTGAAACGGTCACTGTTCAGGGTGGACCGGAACAGTTGCAAACAGCCAACGCCACGCTCGGCAATGTCGTGGAACAGAAAGCCATCGAGACATTGCCACTCAACGGCCGCAATCCGCTGACACTCTTGTTACTCGAGCCGGGCGTCGTGCAGCGTTCTTTCGGCGGCGCGGGTTCGGGTGTACACGTCAACGGTTCGCGCGATCGTGCTTACAACGTGACGATCGACGGCATTGAGGCGAATGAGTCGAGCGTGCCGAATCCGGTCTCGAATCTTTACCGCATCAATCCTGACAACGTGCAGGAGTTCAAGGTCACGACCAACAACGCGACTGCGGAAGAAGGCCGCAACAGCGGCGCCTCGATCTCGATCGCCACGCGCAGCGGAACGAGCGAGTATCACGGCACCGGCTTCTACTTCCTGCGTAACGAAGCATTGAACGCAAACGAGTGGTACGCGAACGCACAGAAATCCCCGAAGCCGCTGATCAGGCTGGGCCAATTCGGTTTCGAAATGGGTGGTCCAATCAGGAAGAACAAGACGTTCTTCTTCGGCAGCTACCAGTACAATCGCGTCGACTTCACGCAGCCGATCGATCAAACGTTTGGCTTTCCGACTGTCTACACGGCGGAAGCACGCGCCGGGATCTTTCGTTACTTCGTGCCCGATCCGGCCAACCCGCTCGTGATCGGCGGCACGACCGTCACGCGCAACTCGACGCTGCTGGTGAACCCGAGCACCGGCGCGCTGGTCGTGCCGATTTGCGCGACGCCGACTTCGCTGCGTTGCGTTCGCGTCTACGACATCAAGGATCCTGGCAACAACACTGCGGCGCGGCCGCTCGATTCCGTCGTCAGTGGTCTACTCAAGGCGTATCCGCTACCGAACAACTTCGCCGCAGCCGGCGATGGCCTGAATACCGCGACGTTCGCCTGGAATCCACCGACTGCGATCCGCGGGCCGTCAATCAACTTTCGCGTCGATCACAACTTCAGCGACAAGAACAGTGTCTTCGCCCGCTACTTGTGGTCTGACTACAACACGCTGAAAGGCGATCCGCTAAATGGCCGGCCGCAGGTCTATCCGGACAATCCGCCGCAAGGCGAAGTGTTTCGCCGCACTTCGAATCTGGCGATTGGCTGGCGCCGTGTGATCTCGCCGCGGATCGTGAACGAGTTCACCGCCGGCTATGGTCGTTTCGGTTTTCTGTTTACTCAAGGCGAAGCAAATCCCGCGTGGCCCGATGTGCCGCCGTTTGACTTCAACAACCTGAGTGAGCCGTACATCAACACACCACGCACTGCGCGTTGGGTAACGACGCCGCAAGTGCTCGACAACCTGAGCTTCGTACACGGCGAACACGTGTTCCGCATGGGCCTGAACTTCCGCTTCTACCGGCATGTGGACCAGCGCGGACAGCCTGGCGGCATCAACGTCACGCCTTCGGTGACTTTCTCGCAAACGACCCGTCCGCCCTTCCTCGGTACGACCGGCAACTCCGGGTTCAAAACAGCTTCGGGAATCAACTCGACGGACCAGACGCTACTGGGCAACCTGATCAATAACCTTTACGGCTTGCCCGCATCGATGAACCAGGTGTTCATCTCAAACTTGCAGGACGATGTGTTCCTGCCGTTCAAGACCGGCGATCAGGTGACGCTGTATGCGGAGAAACACAACCTCGATCAGTACAACCTGTTCTTCCAGGACGAGTGGAAAGTAAAACCGAACCTGACGCTGAATTATGGTGCGCGTTGGGAAATCAATCCGCCCGCTAACACGTCGCCGCAAGCGAACGTCTTCGTCGCTGCTACACCGATCGCGGGCACGCCGCTGCCGGCCACACCGGTAGTCAATCAGCCGGGAGCTGTTAGCTTTGTGCCGGCGAAGCACTGGTACGAAGGCGACTTTACCTGGGCCATCGGTCCACGCTTTGGGCTCGCTTACAGTCCGGAGTTCAAGTCAGGTTTGATGCGCGCGTTGTTTGGAGAGAGCGGCAAGAGCGTGATTCGTCTTGGTTACGGCATCGCATTCGACACGATCTCTTCATTCCAGGTAACCGCCGCCGCCGGCAGGATTCCCGGCCTCGTCCAGAGTTGCACGACTTCTTACAACACGAGCACCGGGACGTTCAGTTCAATCACCGCCGGTTGCGTCAACTCTCCGGACATCAACAAGACGCTCGCCGGTGGTTTTCCCACGCAACTTCCCGCGCCTTTGGTAAAACCGTCGTCGCTATTAACGCCGCCACAACAACTGCGCACCAACGCACCTCCGATCACGGTGTTCGCGCCGGAGATGAAGTTGCCTACGGTTCACGAGTGGAACTTCAGCATCCAGCGCGAGCTGCCATGGGGGATCGTCGCGCAGGCCGCGTACATCGGGCGCCGTGGCGAACATCTGTTCATGGCTTACGACATCAACCAGGTCAATCCCGACCGGATTCTGCCGTCGTTTCTGATCATGCAACAGAATCGCGCGAAGGGCTGCACTCCCAACGGCACCGGCTGTCCGGCCGGCGTCACCGGAGTCACGCCGCCATTGTTCAATCAACTGCAAACTCAAGGTGGACTATCCGCGACAGCAGCAGCAAGTTTTATTAACTCGAGTACGACCATTAGCGAGTTGGACATCAACAGCGCCGGCAGTTTTGCGCGGCGCATTGAGGACAACACGCTCGGGTTGAAGCTGCGGCCGAACCAGCAGTTTGCCTTGATCACGTATCTCGACAACAGTGGTGATTCGAATTATCACGCCGCGCAGTTCACATTGCGGCGGCGGTTCAGCACCGGTCTTGGTCTGACGATGGCGTACACCTACGGAAAATCGATCGACAATCAATCGGTCGATCCGGTTGGATCATCGTCGGGCGGCGGTCTTTCTACTACGAACTCGCGCACCCCGACCGACATTCGCGACTTCCGCGAAGAACGTGCGCGTTCCGACTTCGATCGTACGCACGTCTTCACCGGCGCCTCGGTTTGGGAAGTGCCGGTCGGCAGGGGAAGAAAGTTTTTGAACTCGGGTGGCGTGGCGAATCAGGTGCTTGGCGGGTGGACCATCAACACGATCTTCACTTATATGACTGGTGAGCCGTTCGCCGTTCGCAGTGGTTCATTCACTTCAAACGGCAGTCACGAAGGACGTGCCGGTGTGCAACAGTCAGTGAAAGCGGAACTGCAGGAACTGCCGGGTTCGCCGCTTGCTGGTCCAGTTTTATTCAAACCGGTGAACGCGCTCACGTGCGGCGTGGATTTGACGCAGGCGTTCTGCATTCCGGCGCCGGGACAGAACGGCGCGGGGCGCAACATCTTCACCGCGCCGAGTTACTGGAACGTTGATTTCGGTTTCATCAAGGCGTTTCCGATCAACGAGCGAGTGAAGCTTCAGTTTCGGGCCGAGATGTTCAATGCTTTGAACCACACGAACTTCGACAACCCGCGCGACGCCTCGACCGGCTCGCCGAGCATCCGTTCGAGTGTTTTTGCTTCGGCCTGCTGCGCAGGCGTGGCGCCACCTTCAACCCAAACGATCGTGCAGACCGGCGAAGCCGCACGCGTGATTCAGTTTGCGTTGAAAGTGCAGTTCTAAATCACGAAGAGGCACAGGGAACTGTTCTCCGCGGTCCTGTGCCTCTCTTACTGTCTAGAGCTCGGCTTGCTGTCGAGATTACGGCTGTGCCGCTGGATGTGAGCTTTACGGCTTCGCCGCCGGATGTCAGATTTACGGCTTTCACCGCC
>JADMIO011741540.1_pt1 | contig 33407 bp, 33 predicted proteins | sample 8958161 | NCBI WGS metagenome assembly JADMIO01 (sample SAMN16585339, study PRJNA669376) | soil metagenome | isolation source: Crop rotation soil | place: USA: Cullars Rotation, Alabama | collected 2011 | reverse complement strand
GCCGCGACTTCAAGTCACGTGAATTCCAAGCTTCGGATCCCACTGTGCTGGAAAGGATGAGCGTGATCGCATCGTACGGACCATCGCCGATCTGTTCGAGCGTCGACTGGTGAATCGAAATGTTCGGATACGCTGCGCCGACCGTGCGCTTGGCGACGGCAAGCTTGGCTGCGCTTGGATCGATCGCGGTGATCTGGCGCTGCGCTGATCCGCTGGCCATCAGTCCTGCAAGCAGGCCGTGGCCGCAGCCGATGTCCAGAACCCGCCCCGCCAACGGCACTTCGCGCACGATGCTGGCCATCGGACACAAAAGCCAGCGGCCGCGTACGAACGCGCGAATCAACCACGTTTCGCGATCGTACGCGCGAAAGACTTGACGGACATCGCCTTCGAGCGATGTGCGAAGCGCGGCCTGGAACGCGCGTGTTTCAATCGCGCGATCGATACGCACCGCGACATTCTGAATGAAGTCAGATTGCGTCACAGAACCAGGCGGGATTATGTCGATCGGAAATGCGAACGCCACGGCATTCAACTCGATTGCAGAGAAATATTCTCTGAACGTTGCAAAAGTTGAACGCTCGCCTTGCCGCGCCTACAACCTGCGGGAATGCCGGCGCCGATCGTCCACAATTTGATGCAAGCGGACCCGTCGGTCACGCCAAGCGCAACCGCAATTCTTTACGGTTCGCTGCTGCTGATTTTTGCAACTGCGATCGTCACGACGGTCCTGACTAAGTGGTCGCGCGACAAGTGCCTGAAGTTTTTTCACCACTATCACGTGACGTTGGAGCGCCTGCGCGGTCAGACGACGTGGGGAAAGCTGCGCGTCTTTTCCAGCGGCATCGAAATCGTCTACGACCATCCTTATGTCGATGCGCTCGGCCGGAAGAAAACCAGTTACCTGATCTATCAGCAGGAACTCGATCAGCAGGTGCTGGTGCTGCTGCGTTATCAGGAAGAGATGAGCGCCGAGAGCCGCAAGCAGCGGCGGGCGCAGGTACATCGCACGTTTAACCCAGGACCGTTGCGGCGGCTGTGGCGCGGCGTCCGGAATTTCGTGAACACGCTGCGCGATGCGTTCAACAACGCGATCGGCGCAGTGGTCGGACAGTATCAACGAATGAATCCCGCCAGTGCGGCGTTCACCGCACAGTCCGGCTCCGTCACCGCCATGGGCCAAACGCTCTTGAGCAAATTCGCCAATTCCTACGAGCCGCTGCTCGAGCAGTACATCGGGCAGCCGGTGATCTTGGATGTGGCTGATCCGATCAATCCAAATCACGGCACGGTGCAATATGCCGGTTATCTGGCAGACTACACTCAGAATTATGTCGCGATCTTCAACGTCGAGCACGATGCCGAGCCCGAAGCGATGATCGAGTTGCCGGATGCGGAAGGCGGCGAGCCGCTGCCTCCCCTGCCGCCGCCCCCGCCCGCGGGCGCCACGCCCATTGCAATGCCCTTGCCGATGTCAGTGCAGGAGGGCTTCGCGATCCATCTCGATGGCAAACGCGTCAAGCTGCGCAACACGCGTTACGATCCGATCGTCGTTCGCAGGCTCGAGCGCCCCGGCTTCGAGGCGATCGAATTCGGCACGGTTATTCCCAGCAACGCGACGTTCGACCTGCCCGCGCGCGATGCGCGCGGCGCGAAATTGTTCGTACAGGCGATCACGCGCGTGGATGTGGTGGCGTCGCGAAAGTTCGCAACGATTCGGCATGCGGGAGTTCTCCTGGAGCGGCGCGGATTGGTCGATGAGCTGGCGCTCGATCGCCTGCCGATGGTGCCGAAATTTCTCTCCCGCGATGGAAAAGCGCACAAGCCCGGCGCGACCCCGACGGCGGACGAGCTTTCACAAAGCATCGAATGAGTGATTCGCCCAGATTAACTCCGGAGTTTGAGGATCCGTTGCAAGCATCAGGTCGACGCACGCTGTTCGTTCGCGTGGGGATCGTTTTGATTGTCATCATTGCAATCGCTCTTGGAACCCGCGCGCTAATGGATCAGGGGCCACGAGAGAGTGATCGCGTGAGGCACCCCGCGGGCTACTCGATCGTCGCTCCGCATGGTTGGTCGCCGGACGTTGTCGTGCAGTCGAAGGATCCGGCGGTGCGCGATTCGATCACTTTGTCGCCGGATAACTGGCACGGCGTCGCGCCGTACATGTGGGTAAAACGGCTTTCGGAACGTCCAGACATCGCCAAGCTATCCGCCACAGGGTTCGAAAAAGGCATGTTCGGCAGCCGCGGCGCATGGATCAGCCAGTCGCAGCCAAAAATTCACTTGATCCGCCAAGCTGTGTTTCAGGATGGCGAAAATTGGTTCAGCGTGGGTATTGCACTTCCGGGTGCTGAGGGTCTGAAAATAGACCAGTGGTGGCGCTTTGCGTTGACCTTTCGGCCAACGTCTTAAAACGATCAACCCGCGTGGTAAAAAAGCGCGCAAATATTGCCCCAGACTCACCTGACCCCAAAACAGATCTAAGCGCAGCGGCGACAGGATGATGCCGCAAAATGGGACCGGATCGAAATCCAATTTCGCCCGAAATTTTGCCCGTTCCCAGCATCAGCAAGGGCCTCGTAGAATAGCCATCTGACGCTTTTGAAAACGATTCAGGGGCTATTACAGGTTCGATCCATTTGCCCTTCGGGGCGGGAGAAATCATGAGTGCACGTATTGGCAAGACGTTTGTTTTCAGTGGGTTGGCACTCGGTGCCGGCGCGGCAATGATGCCCGCAACCGCCCCGGCTGCAACGCTGGCCGGCTGGACGTTTGAGTCGCTCGCCACCACCGGCACGACTGCCGCCACGGTTGGCCCGATCGCTTCGGATGTCGGCACTGGCACGGCGTTCGGCACGCACGTCTCGGCGACGACCGCATACAGCGCGCCCGCCGGCAACGGTTCGCTTCGTGCCCTCAGTGCCAACGCTTGGGCCGCCGGCGACTTCTTCGAGTTCCGCACCAGCTCGATTGGTCAAATCGATCTCGTCGTCAGCTTCGACCAGACGCGTAGCAGCACCGGTCCCAACCAGTTCGATTTCCAGTTCAGCACAGACGGCACGACGTTCACGACCTTCAACACCTACACCCTCGCCGGCACCGGATTCTCGACCGGCACGGCGATCACGGGTACGGCAGGCGTAAACTTCTCCTTTGACCTGAGCGCGGTCAACGCCTTGGAAAATGATGGCGATATCTTTTTCCGATTGCGGTCCACGGGCCTCAATTCCACCGGTGGAACCGTCGCAGGGACCGGCACGAGCCGTGTCGATAACTTCTTCGTCGTTTCAGGTGGAGGCGGTGTGGTGCCTGAGCCCACTTCGCTCGCCCTTGTGAGCGTCGCAGCGGCCGGTTTGCTCTCGCGCCGCCGTAAGTAAGAACTTCCGCGAGTAAGCTCGCATAGGTTCGCATATTTCGTTCACGAGCCGGCCGACTTATCATCGGCCGGTTCTTTTTTGGTCCGACTTCTTCTTCCGCCCTTCGATGGATCTCTTCATATGGCACAGATGACGCTTCAGCAGGCAATCGAAACCGGTCTTGAGCATCACCGCGCCGGCCGCTTGCGACCCGCACACGAGATGTACAGCCAGGTGCTTCAATTCGATCCGGAAAATATCGATGCACAACACCTGCTGGGCGTGCTCGCGCATCAGATGGGCAACCACGCCGTAGCCGCCGACATGATCCGCAAAGCGATCGCGCTCAACGGCGAAATCGCGGCGATGCATTTCAATCTGGCCGAAGCGCTGCGCATGCAGCGCGAGACGATTCAGGCAGCCGTCGCGCTGCGGCGCGCTATCGAGCTCGATCCCAATTACATGGAGGCGCACAACAATCTATCGCTCGTTCTCTTCGAGATGGGGCATTACGCCGAAGCCGAGGCCGAGGCGCGCCGCGCGATGGAGATCGATCCGACTGCACCATCTCCGTTGAATAATCTTTCCAATGCTCTGCGCGAGATGGGCCGGCTCGAAGAAGCAATAGAAGCGGCACTGCGCGCGCTGCATCTCAAGAGCGATTTTCCACAGGCGCTTAACAATCTCGGCATCTGTTACGCGCGACAGAATCGTCCAACTGAAGCGATCGTCAGCTACAAGCACGCCATCAAGCTCAAGCCCGATTTCGCCGAAGCTTACAGCAACCTTGCCGCCGTCCTCGGTCGCGTCGGCCAATACGATGCAGCGGTGGAGGCGGCGGAACAGGCGATCCGAATCCGGCCGGATTACTCCGATGCATACAACAATCTCGGCGGTGCGCTCAAGGCATCCGGCAAGCTCGATCAAGGCGTGCTTTGCTACGAAAAAGCGGTCTCACTTCGACCGGGATTCGCAGAAGCGATGAACAATTTGGGATTGTCGTTGAAAGAGCTCGGACGTAGCGAAGAGGCGATCAAGGCCATTCGCCGCGCCATCGAAATTAAACCCGAGTTCGCCGACGCCTATTACAACCTGGGCATCACGCACAAGGAGCAATCGAAGCTCGACGAGGCGGTCGAGCACTTCAACAAGGCTCTGTCGATCGAGCCCAACCATCTCGGCGCCGTCAGCGCTCTTGCGATCGTGCGGATGGAACAAGGCGATCTGGACACCAGTATGGATCTGATGCGTCGCAGCCTTGCGATCGAAAAGGACTGGCAGATTCACAGCAACTATTGCTTGCTCTCGAATTATCATCCAAAGCTCAGCGGCGAAGAGGTGCTCGAGGTTCATAAGCAATGGGACCGCGATTACGGCACGCACAAGCAGCCACCCGCGCCACACACGAATGATCGCAATCCTTCCCGCAAGATTCGCATCGGATACGTCTCGCCGGATTTCAAGAATCACGCCGTCAGTCACTTCATTGAGCCGATTCTGGGTTCACACGATAAGACAGCGTTTGAAGTATTCGGTTATGCGCATGTTGCCAAGCCGGATGTGATCAGCCACTTCCTGAAATCGAAGACCGATCAGTGGCGTGAGATTTTCGGGAAGAACGACGACCAGGTCGAGAAGATGATTCGCGAGGATCAGATCGACATCCTCGTCGATCTTGCCGGCCACACAGCGCTGAATCGGCTGACACTTTTCTCGCGCAAGCCGGCTCCGGTTCAGGTGAGCATGATCGGATATCCGTCCACGACCGGATTGGCAGCGATGGATTACAAGATCGCGGATCATCACTCTGATCCCGAGGGCGTCGATCGGCTGTACACCGAAAAACTGTATCGTTTGGAGGGCACGTTCTGGTGCTTCCGTCCGCTGGACGACCGCGAACCGGTTGGCGACTTGCCCGCCAAGCGAAACGGGTTCGTAACGTTCGGATCGGTGAACAATTTCGCGAAGGTCAGCCCTGAGGTGCTCGACCTTTGGGCGCGCATCGTCGCTGCCGTGCCGAAATCGCGCATCGAGTTTCAACATTCAGCGCTGGGCAGCGAAGTCACCCGCCGACGCGTGATCGATGCGATGGCGAAACATGGTGTGACCGAAGACCGCATCGAAATGGCCGGCTGGGGCGGCTTCGAGCAGTACATCGATCGGCTGCGCGGATTCGATTTGGCGCTTGATCCGTTTCCATTCAATGGTGGAACCACGACCTGCCATCAGCTTTTTTACGGCGTGCCGTTCATCACGCTCACCGGTGAGCGACAAGTCTCGCGAATGGGTGTGTCGATGCTTAACGCGCTTGGCATGCCGGAGCTTATCGCGAACTCGACCGATGATTATTTTGACAAAGCCGTGGCGCTGGCGCGCGACGTTGATCGGATGGCTCGACTGCGATCGGTTATCCGCCCGACGATGATTGAGTCGCCGCTGTGCAACGCGATTCAGTACACACGACAGCTCGAAGACGGATATCGCAAGATGTTTGCGACCTGGTGTAACAGCTGATCAAGCATAAACCACCACGCCGATCGCAGCTTTAATGATGTTCCCCCAACACGTCACCGATGCTGCGATACCCGTATTTCGCCGCGAACTTCTCATACATTATGCCGTCCGCGAACTGGCTTTTGTCGTACCAGCCCCCCTCCTTTAACCACAGCTCGCGCTTCATCACAAGCTGCATGCAATCGATGTTGCGAAACACGGGTGGATTCGCAGTCATGATCGTGAACGTGTGGCCGAGCTCGCGGATGCGCGCCGAGCGGCCGCGGAATGTGATCACCCCCATCATCTTGATCGGGAAGATCAGCATATCGTTCGTATCCAGCGGCTGACGGTTGTTGCCGAAGATGTACGACTGCCGCTTGATCGCGCGATCCATTTCTTCCAGCGCGTTCGGATAAAGCACGTTGTCGGCGTTGAAGTGCACGATGTAATCACCTGTTGCCTCACGGATGCCCAAGTCGCGCAGGGAATGGCCCCAGTCGTTGAATCGCTGTTCGGTCGCGCGCACCGGAATCGGAAATTGCACGCTCGGATCGACTAACGGCCCGTCGTGGTAGCAGAGGATCTCGAAGTCCTTGAATGTCTGATTCTGTAGCGACTGGATGCCGCGCACAAAATGTTCGTGCGAAACGCTGCCTTGATAATGCACCACAACAATGCTGAAGAGCGGCATGGCGATTCATCTTAACGCGGCGGCTCAAATACGTCGCAATGTGAAGACGGGAAGCTCTGGCCGGCACATAAATCGCGCGCGCATCAAGAATCCGATTCCGCGGCTGATATACAGCTGCGTGCGATCGTTGATCTTGAACAACCCCTGATCGAGTTTGCGATTGAACACAGGCAACAACGGCGCGCCCAGAAGCGGCACGCGGATCTGCCCGCCATGCGTGTGACCCGACAGCACAACGCGCGCTCCGAAGTTCGCGACATCTTGGGCGCTATCTGGGTTATGCGACAGACAGATGGCTGTCGCTTCCGTCGGCACCATCGCGAACGCATCGGCGGGTGAATAGTAATCGCTCCACAAGTCTTCAATGCCGACAAACCATAATTTTTCTGCATTGCGCTGAATTGTCATCGCACGGTTTCGCAACACTTTGCAGCCCGCGCGCTCGAGGTCGCGATTCAGCGGCGCTGCAACGTACGTTACCGCTCGGGGCCGTGCAGTCATCGGCGCATAATCGTGATTGCCGAAGCTCACGATCGTCGGCGATTTGATGGAGCCGAGAAGATCGGCGGCGTATCCAGTCCACGCAGCGTTGTGATTCACGACGTCGCCGGTCACACACACCAAATCGACGTTGAGGTTATTGACGTGATCGACGACGCGACGCAAGTATTCGCCGGGGATGTGGCCGTCGATGTGCAGGTCGGTCAGCTGCGCGATGCGAAATCCATCAAACGACACCGGCAAACCGGTGATTTTCAGATCGACTTCGTGAATGTCGAGCCAGAAGGGCTCGATCTCGCGGGCGTAAGCGGTTGTCGCGAAGGGGAAAGCCGCGCACGCCACCGCCGCGCGAAAAAATCGCCGCCGCGACATCGCCTGCTTCGGAATCTCTTCGGCGCGCATCAGCAATCGATCGCTCATTGGATACAACCTAAGACTTCACCAAGCCGGCCCTTCAGGGCCGGGCTCTTGCTCGTCCCTGCAAAGACGACGCAAACCCGATCCCGATTGCGTATGCGCTCTAGATCCGCGCATAATCGCGCTCGTGGCAAACCCTGAAAAAATCCCCGCCCCGCAAATTGCCGCTCAGTTCGGCGTCGGCAAGCTGCGCAGACATCTTTTCGTCTGCACCGGTCCCGATTGCACCGACTCTGATGTCGGACAGGCGACGTGGAATTATCTAAAGAGCCGCCTCAAGCAGCTCAATCTCGCAGGCGCTGACGGTCCCGTGTTTCGCACGCGCTGCAATTGCCTTCGCATCTGCATCGACGGACCGATCGGCGTGGTCTATCCGGAAGGCACGTGGTATCGCCGCGTCACGCCCGAAAACGCCGAGCGAATCATTCAGGAACATCTGATCGAAGGACGAATCGTCGAAGACTTGTGCTTCGCGCACGATGCACTGAACAACAAATGATTCGCCGCTTCCTTTACGGCTGGCGGCTGAGCGCGACGAGCTCGACATCAAACTCAAGCGTCGAGTTCGGCGGAATCTTGTCGCCACGCCCCTTCTCGCCGTACGCGAGGGCAGGCGGAATGACCAGATGACGCTTCTCGCCCACCTGCATTCCGATCAAGCCTTCTTCCCATCCCTTGATCACTTGACCCGCTCCAAGCTTCACCGGGATCGGCTCGTTGTTGTGATCCTTCGACGCGTCGAACACCGTGCCGTCGGTGAACATGCCCGTGTACAGAATCAGTGCGGTATCACCTACGCGGGCACCCTCGCTCATGTGCGTCATCGTGATGGTTAATCCTGATGGCGTGACGATCTTTTCCCCTTGGCGCGTGGGCCGCGTGGCTGGCGCTTCCGGTGGACGCGCTGTGGCGACAACGGCAACTGCCGCAGTCATGAGAATCAGTGCCAACGTCGAAATACTCTTCACTTTGCTTTGAAACATGCGATTTCTCCCGAAGATCTACCAGCTGCGAATGATATCGGACCTTGCTCCGTTTCGACAACCGACTCGACGGCGCAGGCTCGCCAGCTTCTCGCGCCGCCGCAGCCTCATAACCGATACGACACCGCGTCTTGCCAACGAGCGCTCGATATCGGTGTAGGTTTGGTGCTCGTCGCCACAGGAGCGCCCCATGATGAAGTCTTTCCGCGATTGGCTCAGCGAAGGTGAGAACATCTACACGAGCGCTCTCGGCGAATTCCACGCGCTCGAAGAGCAGCTCGCGACGCTCGAGCAGCAGCTGTCGTCCAAGAAGGATGAAGTCAATCAGATCGCGCAAGTCATCGGCAAACCCGCCGTCGACGGCGTGCGAAAGCTTAGCGCTGAGCTGGTCGATGCTGCTCATCTTGCGACCGGCGCATTGCCGGTTGGCAATGTGGCGCGCGCCCTGACCGGTCGCACCGGCGCCGTCGCTGCCACACGATAATCCTTCGTTTCTTTTGCTAACGCGCGAAGTGGGCGCAATCAATCGGGAAGTCGTAGCCGTGATCGATCATCGCGGACTCGCTACGCGCTGTGCATAAATCAATAAGTCGGCAAATCCGCCTGCACGAGTGACTCACCCGCGTGCGGAAGAATGCGCGTCGGATAGGTTCGCACGATCACGCCGGGGTTGTCCCGAAGCTCACCATTGTGAAGTCGAAACGCCCAGTAATGCCATGGACACACGGCACATCCATCCTCCACATATCCCCCGGCCATATTCCCACCCGCGTGCGGGCAGTGGTTGTCCATGACATACACATTGCCGCCGCTGAGGAAAACCGCGAGCTGATAGCCGCCGATCTCGACATATTTGCCTTTGTCGGGTTCGAGCTCGGAGATTGAGCAGAGTGAAGTCCAGGCCATGGTTCGGCGTTCTCACCACTTCGCAGAAGCTTTTCCATCATCTCCTACGTCGACGTTGACGCTGCGACGACCGCCAAATGTATCGCCGTCAGAAGAGTGCCAGATTAGAGATTCAATATCTGAACCGTTCTTGGATACGGACACTGTCAGGGGGCCGCCTTCCGTTCGTATCTCGATCGACTTTAAGCCACCAGCCGGAATTATACCGGTGTGTTGCGCTTCGCCGTTTTGCAGGACGATGGCGTCCTGGATCGCAATTCGGCCCTGGTTATTGACGATAAGGGTCATCGGCACTGACATCGACGTGCCCGCAATGATGCACACCATCGCAAGCGGGACATTCATCACGAGAATGAAGAATGCGCTTGCTCCGCGCCGGATCGACTTTCCTCGGTCGATCGTCGCCGAGAACGCGATAAACAAATAGACGGCGATGCAGATTACACCGCTTGAGCACAATCAGTCCGCCAAGCAACAGCCACACGAATCCTAGCGCCTGAAATAAATCGCTTCGGGTTAGGAAATAGCCTAGAAGAATCAGCAATCCGACGGCGCCGGGCACGCGACCACAGATTCGTCCGGCGCGCAGCAATCGATCCGGTGCTTCGCGCGCTGTGGTCATCGCGCTGGCATATGAGAGTGGTGGAGGTGGCAACCCCTCGCTCACTTCATCTCCTCGATCTTGATCGACGCGCGCTGCTCGGCGCTTACGATCGCGGCTTCGAGCACCTGTTGCGTTTTGTACGCGTCCTCAAAATCCGCCAGCGGCACGATTGGTTTCCTGCCGCCGAGCACGTTGAGCATGTCAGCAAGCTGATTCACGAAGCCGTGCTCATAACCGATGATGTGCGCGTCAGGCCACCAGTTACCTACATATGGATGATCGCTGCCATGCGTGACCATGATGCGCGTCCAGCCCTGTGTGCGTCGCTCAGCTGTCGCATCGTAGAAATCCAGATAGTTCATGTCTTCGAAGTTGAATTTGATCGCGCCTTTCTCGCCGTTGATCTCGATGCCGTTGCGATTTTGATTTCCAGTCGCGAGACGCGATGCTTCGAACGATGCGACTGCCCCGCTCTTGAAGCGCGCGAGAAACAGGACGGCATCGTCGACGTCGCTCTTTCCCATTTTCTTCTTTGATCCGCGCGTTCCCGTACCGATGCCGCCCTTCGGGCCACTCTCGACGATTGCACGCTCCTTGATGAACGTCTCCGCCAGTGAGCCAACAATTTCGACGATCTCATCGCCGGTGATGAATCGAGCCATGTCGATGATGTGCGCGTTGAGATCGCCGTGCGCCCCGGAGCCAGCGAATTTCTTTTGAAATCGCCACAGGAGTGGCACGTCCGGCCCGCCCCAGTCCTGAAGATACTGTGCACGAACATGATAGATCCGACCGAGCTTCCCATCGCGCACCAGCTGGTGTGCCAATGCTACGGCAGGCACGCGACGATAGTTGTACCAGACGAAAGTCTTGCTCTTCTTCGCCTTGCGCGCCGCATCGCGCATCTCGCGCGCATCGGCCAACGTTCCCGCAAGCGGTTTCTCGCACGCGACATGCTTCCCCGCTTCCAGCGATGCAATCGCCATCTCTTTGTGCAGATGATTCGGCGTGCCGATGTCGACAAGATCGATCTCGGGATTCGTCGCCGCCGATCGCCAATCGGTCGATGAATGCTGCCAGCTCCAACGCGCCTGGAATTCGTCAAGCTCAGACTTGTTTCGCCCCACGACTGTGTGCATCACGGGGAGCAGCGGAACATCAAAGAACTTGCCGACCTTCATGAACGCATTGCTATGCGTTCGCCCCATGAACTTCTGGCCGATCAGGCAGACATTAATCGTTTTCAACATAAAGTCGTTTCAAGAAATTAAACCAGATCGCACGCCTCGGCCGGCATCCAATGGCGCTCTTTCCCCTTCCACTTTACGTTGCAGCCGATGGGATTTGTCACCGCAATCTTCAGCTCACGTCCAGCGAGCAGCGCGTCGACGGCATCCCGCAGCTCATGTGTCTTCTCCGCACCCGGCGTGCGCGGATTGTCGTCCATTCGGCCGGTGTAACGCAGCGCCAACTTCTGATCGAACACATAAAAATGCGGCGTTCGCAGCGCACCATACGCCAGCGCAACCTTTTGTGATTCATCGCGCGGATATGGAAAGGCGAATCCCTTTTCGCGGGCGCGCAATTTCATATTGTCGAACGAATCGCCGGGATGATTCTCGGTTTCGTTCGAATTGATCGCCGCCAGAGCCACACCGCGCGACGCATAATCGGCATAGAATTTGTTCAGCCGATCTTCGCTGCCGATTACGTAGGGACAATGGTTGCACCAGAACACGATGACAATTGCCTTCGCGTTCTTGAAGTCGGCAAGCGAGTAATCTTTTCCATCGACGCCGGGCAAATCAAAGTCCGGCGCGCTCTGTCCGATTTGCAGTGTGAACGCCATTGGGTTTCTCCGTAAGATCAGTCGTGACAGCAGACGTTACCGCGGCCGAGGAGAGTTGCAAATGCTGAGAATCAAGCGGCGGATTTCCGTGGAGGTGAAGATGTTTCGACTGATCGTCCTCGCGATGTTGTTGATGACGGCGGCCACCGAAGCAGCGCCGCCGCCCGTGTCTGGCGATTCGGTAAACCTTCGCCACAACGTCATCGTCGATGTCGCAGAGCGCACCAAGGATTCAGTTGTTTACATCTCGACGCGCAAGATCATCAGCCAACGCTTTGGTGCGACGGGCGATCCGTTATTCGATCAGTTCGTGCCCAACGAGATGCGCTATGTGCCGGCCGGTTCACTCGGCAGCGGGTTCATCATTCATCCCGACGGGTACATCGTCACGAACAACCACGTTGTCGATCGCGCGCGGCAAATCGAAGTTGAATTGCTCGATCGACGAAAACTCCCGGCGCGACTGATCAGCGCCGATGCGGAAGCTGACCTTGCGATCCTGAAGATCGACACCGACAAACCCCTGCCCGCGCTTGAGCTTGGCGACAGCAGCGATCTGCTTGTCGGTGAGCCGACGATCGCTGTCGGCAATCCGCTTGGATTCAGTCACTCTGTCAGCAGCGGAATCGTTTCAGCGCTGCATCGCGATCTGAAGGGCGACAACGAGCAGGTGATTCTCGGCGATCTGATTCAAACCGACGCCGCGATTAATCCTGGCAACTCTGGCGGGCCGCTTCTCAATGCATATGGCCAGGTGATTGGCGTGAACACAGCGATTCGCGGCGATGCGCAGAACATCGGATTCGCGATCCAGGTAAACAAGCTGCGCGATCTGATTCCAGCGCTGATGGATCCCGCTCAGGTTGCGAAGCTCGACATTCCGCTGAAGTTGAAAGAGCAGCGCAAGCTTTCGCCGCCGGCGAATATCGCGAGCACGATTGTCCGCGCGGATGACGGCGCGGTGGTGACATCGCTTGCAGGCAAAAAGCCGCGCGACATCGTGGATGCTTATGCGATCATGCTCAGCCAGAGAGCGAAGCAGACGTTCGATGTGGCGTTTGCCAACAGTGATGCGATCAAAATTACACCCGGCGAGACGCCCGAGCCGGATGCGCTTGTGCAAGCGCGCGATCGATTGGGGCTCACGGTCGAGCCGCTCACACCGGCAACGGCGCAGAAGTACGGTCTGATGGACGACGAAGGCATGCTCGTGACTGAGGTGGCGGCGAAAAGTGTCGGCGCTCGCGCGGGCGTTGAGCCGGGCGACGTGATTATCGCGCTGGGTCGATATCCCGTCGTCACGCTCAAGCAATTCTCGACCCTGATGCAAGCGCTGCCTGAATCCGGCCGCGTGCGCATCGGCATCTCGCGCAAGGGCCAGCGCGGCTGGGGCATGCTGCAACTCTGACGAGATCGATCTGATGCGAATCGTTCTCGCGCCCGACAAATTCAAGGGAAGCCTCAACGCGCCCGATGTCGCTCGATCTATTGTCGCGGGCATCCACCGTGTCGATTCAACAATCGAAATCGATTCTGTTCCGATGGCGGACGGTGGAGAAGGAACGGTCGAAGCACTCGTGCGCGCGATGAACGGGCGATTCATCACGCGCCGCGTTACCGGTCCGCTGCCCGAGATGAAAGTCGATGCCACGTTTGGACTTTTCGAATCACCCCAAGCCGGCCCTTCAGGGCCGGGTCCCACGGTGGTGATCGAAATGTCCAGTGCATCTGGTTTTGCGCTCCTGAAAAAAGACCAGCTCGATCCGTTAGCAACAACAACTTTCGGCACCGGTGAGCTTATCCGCATCGCGATCGAGGAATTCGGCGCGAAGAACATCATCCTCGGCATCGGCGGCAGCGCCACAATCGACGGCGGCATTGGCGCGGCGCAAGCGTGCGGGTTGCCCGTAATTCTCGAAGGCGGCGAGCCGGTCGCGATGACCGAGCCGCTCTGTGGCCGCGACGTCGAGCGCGTCGTCCTCGTCAAGCACGGCCGCGGCGATCATCTCGGCGGCGTCGAGATGCTCGTCGCCTGCGATGTGAACAATCCGCTCTATGGAGAAAATGGCGCCGCGCATGTCTTTGGCCCACAGAAGGGCGCATCGCCAAATGTTGTCGTGCAGTTGGATGCCGCGCTGAAGCAACTCGCTCAACGAACCAGACATGACGATCTCGCTCAGACCCCGGGCGCAGGTGCTGCGGGCGGATGTGGATTCGGCATGCTCGCATTTTTCGGCGCGACGCTGCGGCCGGGCGCGGATGTCGTGATCGAAGCGACCAATCTCTCGCAACGTCTCATCGGTACCGACCTGTGCATCACGGGGGAAGGTCAGATCGATCCGCAAACCCTGTCAGGTAAAGTCGTGCAGCGCGTCACGCAGTGCTGTCAGCGAGCCGGCGTCAAATGCATCGCGATCGCGGGCGGCGTTGATCAACGCGCGATGCCGGCGCTGCGACGAGACGGATTGGTCGGGGCGTTTCCTCTCGTTGATCAGTACGTGACACGAGAAGATGCGATCACTAATCCGGCTGTGCATTTGGAACGTGTCGCAGAAGAGCTCGCCCGAAACTGGGTACTGCCAAAGCGCTCCCGGTGACAAGGGCTACCAGCCCGTGCAAGCTGTGCACTTAGCACAGGCTGGTAGCCCGTGTCACAGGTGTGTCACAGGTTTGTGTACTTCGTCGATACACCCTTCGCTTTGTCGATCGGATATTTCTCCGCATTTTTCAGCAGCTTTTGCTTGAATGCATCGCCGAGATCGACACCGAAATCATTCGCCATCGCCAGCACCCAGAACATCACGTCAGCCAGCTCATCCTGAAGCGCGGAACGATTCGCAGCAAGATGTGATTGCAACGCATCACCCTCGCGCCATTGCATGAGCTCGAGCAGCTCGGCTGATTCCAGCACGAGTGACAACGCCATGTCCTTCGGATTATGAAACTGCTTCCAATCGCGCTCATCGCGAAACTTGATCGCCAACGCTGTCAATTCTGAAAGTGTCGCATCGCTCATCGTGGTTCTCGCGGCAGATATTTCTTCAGGCGTCCCGCGCGCAGATCGTCGAACATCGCTCGCAGTGTCCGATCGATCAACTCGATGATCTGGTCGCCCTTCAGATCGCGTACATGCAATGCAGGACCGTATAGCACGCGCACACTTCGCGCGCGAAACAATTTTTGTCCCTTTGGCCACGCTGCGTGCGAACCGTGAACGACGGCGGGAATGATCGGCACATCTGCGCGTCGAACGACCAGTGCAGCACCACGCTGGATCGGAGCGATCTCACCGTCGTCAGTGCGCGATCCTTCGGGAAAAAGCGTCAGCATGTGCCCGCCGCGCAGCTGCCGAATCATCTCATCGATGGCGGCTTTGTCGCCTTTTCCTTGTCGGACCGGGAATGCGTTCAAGGCGCTGATGAACGCGCCGAAGAATCGATTGCGAAACAATTCGCTCTTAGCAAGAAAGCTCATCGGCCGGCGAATGTTCACGCCTAGCACGAGAGGATCGAGATAACTTTGATGGTTCGACACCAGCAACACCCCGCCGCTCTGTGGCACGTTGTGCAAGCCGAATGTCTTCAGATCGAACGTCAGCGTACACACGACGCGGGCGATTGCCCGGCAGAGGTGATATAGAAATGATGCCTCATCCGGAGCGCGCAGTTTGTTCGGATCCTGCGAGATCGCGCGGGAGTCGGGCGCGCTCATCGTCGTCGCCCTGCTTTTACGGTTTGCACGATGCGATCGATGACCTCACTTTGTGCGAGCTCCGTTGTGTCCATCACGATCGCATCCTTCGGAACCGCCAGCGGACCCACCGCCCTGTTCGCATCACGATGATCGCGCGCGACGATGTCTTTAAGGATCTCGCCCGCATCGACGATCTCGCCACGCGCACGCAACTGCGTCGCGCGGCGCTTCGCGCGCTCTTGAGGTGTTGCATCCAGATAAAACTTAAACGCCGCATCCGGAAAGACGATCGATCCCTGATCGCGCCCTTCCGACACGATGTTGCGATGTTCGCTGCCGATCTGGCGCTGCTGCGCAACAAGCATCTCACGGATGGCGGGGACGATCGCGACATAAGATGCCGCGCGTGTTGCTTCGACGCTTCGCAGAAAATGTCCCACCGGCTCGCCGTTGAGGATCACGCCCGGCGGATGGCGTGACCAGTCGAAATCGATCTTCGCAAGTTTCGCGACGAAGGTGAGCTCGCGTGGATCATCGAGATTGATCTCGCGACGCAGCGCGGCAAGTCCCACCGCGCGGTACATCGCGCCGGTGTCGAGAAAATCAAAGTCCAGACGCTCTGCAACCGCCAGCGCGACCGTGGACTTTCCCGTTCCCGCCGGCCCATCGATTGTGATCACCATCACTGTTTGCCGTGAGATGTTTGCGATCAGGGCGCGACGAAAAATGTTCGGCGCGCTTCAGTCGTGCGGAAGATTAAATGATCGGCCGCAACTTCTCCACCGCGCGCGTCACGCCTACGATCTCATCCGCCGCGCCTTCGTATTCGATGCCGAGAAATCCGTCATATCCGGCCGCTTTGCTCAGCGCCACGCACCGAGCCAGGTCAAACTTTGGATGATTGAGCTGCTCATCAATGTCGAACACTTTCGCATGCACAGCCTTTGCAAACGGAAGAATCTTGGCGAGTGATGCATATCGATCGGCGTTGTCGGGCCAGTTGCCGAAGTCCGCGAGAGTGCCGATGACCGTTGCGCCGTGCGTCGTGCGAACGGCATCGATAATCGCGAGGATGTTATCCGCGTCGCTGCTTAGGCCGCCGTGGTTCTCGATCAGGATCGACACACCGTGTTTGATGCCCAGGTCCGCTAAGCGCCGGAAGCTGTCGATGCAGCAGGTGAGCCCCTTGCGCGTGTCGATGATTCCCATCCCCCCCGTATTGCAGCGCACGGCCGTGCATCCAAGCTCGGCGGCGACGGGCACCCAGCGACCATAGTTCTGCACCGCGCGGCTGCGCTCCAGGTCGTTGTCAGCGGAGAGATCGCCGACCTCATCGACTGCGACGTTGAGCAGGCGAACGCGCGCCGTCTCCGCCGCGCTCATCAATTGTCGTAAATACTTCGGCTCGCGCGATGTGAAGAATGGCGAGTTTAACTCGACCGCTTCGATGTCAAAGCGATCGCGCGCGATTGCCGGAAACTCCACGAGCTTCAACGGATCTTTCGCGGCTCGAAAAAGCCGGTGCAAACTCCAACCGGCGAGCGAGAGCTTCATGGTATGCGATACATTCGCGTGAAATTGCCGCGCGTCAAGCCGCCGCTCCGTCAGGTCGCGAAGCGTGATCAGTGTTATTCCTTCGACGCCCATCTAAACCCGCGTCGCATGATCGTCAGGCAGGGCTCGGATTTGACGATGTCCGCCTGATGCCCCAGCGAGTTGTAGAAGACTTTTCCGCTTCCATACGTCTTCGTCCACACGACCGGCATATCGACCGCACCGTTGTTGACATGTGGTCCATCCGCGATCGGGAAGCGTGTTGTCGCGAACACTTTGATCACGGGATCGACGTGCATGTAATACTGCTCGCTCGTCACGTCGAAATCGTCGATGCCTTCCGTGATCGGCGAGAGCGTCGGGCCAATCTTCACGCGATATTTCACACCGTCGTTGCCGGGATGCGCGACCCACTGTCCGCCGGCCATGAATTGCCACTCGGTGTTCGCGCGAAACGCATCACACATCCCACCATGACAGCCGGCGATGCCTACGCCGCTCTGAACCGCGTTGCAAACTGATTTAGCTTGATCATCCGAAATCTTTCCCATCGTCCAAATCGGGACGATCAGATGTAACGATTTGAGACGCGCTTCATCCGCGAACGCATCGAGCGAATTCGACAACTCGACATCAAATCCATCTTCGCGCAAGACGCGCGCGAAGATTTGCGCGACTTCGGCGGGTTGATGCCCTTCCCATCCCCCATGAACAATTAGCACTCGACGATTCATGCACCCTATTTCCTTGCCAGTGACTCACAATCAACGATTGGCGCCCCGGCCAGCCTCCGCCGACCACGGCCAGCGCCCGAAAGACCTCCGAAATTTTCCGCATGGCGCCGCAAAAACAACCCCATCCGCTCGGTTCGCAATCGAAAGCGTCGTCGTTTGTGAAACCGCAGCGGCAGCCACGCCAATCGCGGGAAACGATAGGCCACAGAATTCTAAAAGTCGGCGATTTGTTGAAGGAAAGCGACGCTTCTCTTCAACCACTCCCACCACGCTACACTATCGTTGCCGTGACTGAGATGACATCCATGCTCGCGGGTATGCCGTCGCTCCGACTTACCGAGATCGGTTCACTCCGCGCCCAGGCTATCTCATTTTTCCTGCTGGCATTCTTGATATCCACGCTCGCGGTGCAATTGTTGTGGAATTGGTTACGTCGCGATTTTCCGCGCCTGCCGCGGCTGTCGTATCGTCGCGCGCTCGGCGTCGTCACGCTGTGGGGACTGCTGTTCGTGCTCGTGCTGACCATGATTTCCGGCGCGCGCGAGTTGCTCACGCCGGGCGCTTGGGAACCGAACGGCGTGACATATCGACTCACACAGCAGCAAACCAAGCAGCAGCTGAACGATCAACGCATCGCGAAGCTGTCGGAGCTGAAAGCAGCGCTTTGGAAATTCGCGGCCGATCATGGCGGCGCGTTTCCTACGGTAGATCAGACTCAAATGATCGATACGTCTTTATGGGAATCCCCCGAAGTTTCGCGCAAGCATTACATCTATTGCGCGGGACTTCATTTCAACGAAGCTCAAAAGGTTCTCGCATACGAGCCACCAATCTTCGATACATCGCAATACGTGTTAACGACCGACGGACGCATTACCGCGATGTCGCCGAATGATCTTCGCGCGACATTGGCTTCCGCCGGGGATCGTCGATGACGCGCGGCGCCAAAATCGGAACGGCGAGTGTCGTCGCTCTGGTTGTGATGTTCTTTGCGTGCGCCGGCGCTCTGCCTGGTCCGGTGATTTTCCTTTTCTATTTGCCGGTAGCGTGGTTCAGCTACTTGCGACGCGTTATCCCCGAGATGCAGGTTGATCGATCCGCGGTAATCAGTGCATCGATCTGCGTAGTCGGCGTATTGATCATCGGGCACTTCATCGCACGCTGGCTTTGGCGCGAGAGCGTGCGGGATGTCACCCGACAATGGCGTTTGCGATGGACAATTGCCGGCGTGTCGATTGTCTTGTTGATGTTCACTTCCGGAATCGCCGCGACCGGCGTGGCGCATCAGTCGTGGTGGCTAGCAAAGTCTGATCGCCCCATCTATTCCCGTTGGCCGGAATCACGCAAGCGACATGCGTGCGTAATAAACCTCGAATCGATCGGAGCGGTATTGAAAAAATACGCGGACATGCATGGCGGGGCTCTCCCGGAATCGCTGGATCGACTGCAAGAGATTTCCGGATTTTCCGCGAATGATTTCGTATGCGCGGCAAAAGAACTCGAGCCGCGCGATAAGAGTGCGTCAATCGAAGAAATTTCTTACGTCTATCTGGGTGCCGGCCTCTCATTACCAGTCGATCCGGCCATCCCGATAGTTTGCGAACCACTGTCGTTTCATGACGGCCAAGGAATGAACATTTTGTTCGGGGACATGAGCGTAAAATGGATCGAGCGCGACAAGGCGGCAGATGTAGTGACACGCGCGCGATGAAACGTTTAGTCGTGGCCCTCTTACTTTCCCGCGGACGCGTTAATTTTCATCCCATCCGATCGATACTCATCCTCATGCCGGGCGCCGTTCTCGTCGGTTGACGTGATCGTGTAATGCACCATCTGATCCGTCATCGTGCGGTGCTTGATCTTGAGGATCGTCGCGTCGTTTCGATCTTTCTGAAAAGCGTCACGCACTGGCTGCGGCAGCGTGGTGGCTTTCGACATGCTCGCACCAGGGACCGGAACCGATTGCTGCGACGGCGCGGGGTTTTTGGTGACTCGGTCGCAGCCGCCGACGATGATGAGCATCACAATGGTTGCTTTTAATAGCATCGCTTATTCCAGATTCGAGATAGATGGATTTGTCGACGAAGGGAACGTAACTTCAAGCCACTGGCAATCGCTCAGCGTTTTGATCGTCGGCTTGTTCATGTGCGCGGGGAGCAGGACGGTGTCGCCGCGCGAAATCAGTGTTGGCTCGCGCATCCCATCAACGCGCACCTCGGCGTCGCCCAAAAGCATCATCCACACAACCGGCTGATCGTACGGCACCGGCTCGGCGACGCCTTCGGTCATGCGCACCTTTTCGATCTGAAAATACGGACATTTAACGAGGCGTGTGACGGTCGTGAAGTAACCGGCGACGTGCGAGCGCGGCTGTTTTTCTTCGGGCTTGCCGCTGAAATCGATGCAGTCGAGCGCCTCATTCACGTGCAGCTTGCGCGGCTTGCCGTTCTCGAGTCGATTGAAGTCGAACACGCGAAACGTCGTGTCACTGGGAGTCTGAACTTCGGCGACAAGAATCCCGGCGCCAAGGGCGTGAACAGTGCCACTGGGGAGGAAATGGCAATCGCCCTCTTTCACCGGGATCGCGCGGATGGACTGCTCGACAGTGCCTTCTTTGATCTGTGATTCGAACCGCGATTGCGTGACGCCAGGCATGAGGCCCTTCAGAATTCGCGCCTGCGGCTCGTGTTGAAAGACGTACCACGCCTCGGTCTTGAGGTGCGCGCCGGGATGCGCATCCGCATAAGCCTGCGGCGGATGAACCTGCACGCTCAGATCTTCGCGCGCATCGAGAAATTTGATGAGGATCGGAAATTGCCCCAACTCTCCATCGCCGCCGCCGCCGACGAGTTCGACATCGCCGTGAAGCTGTGTGCCGTAATCTTTGACGAGTTGATGCAACGTTCGCCCGGCGAGCGGACCATTCGCGACTTCGGCGCTGATCCAATCGGATGAATTGTCGACGACGCCCGGGGGAAAATCGTACAGTTCCCAGCTTTCGCCAATCGATTTGCCCGGCGGCAGGGGCTTGTGCAGAATCGTCTCAAGCTTCCGCCCGCCCCAGATCTTTTCGACGAAGCGCGGCTTGAATTTCAGCGGGTATAGCGGCGTGTCCTGCGAACTGTCCATGCGATTTGCTCCCATCCGTGTGAGATAAATTGTAGCGGAGAATCCGAATGAAAACGATTGACTTCAGCCAACATCGCTTTCATCCGGTCATTCATCTGCCCACGAAGTACGAAGTGTTCGATCTGTCGCGCGGCTACGATGCGTTCGCAACAAAGCAATTCGAATACGGCATCGGAAAATACGACGAGAAGCGCGTCGGTGTCTATACGACCGAATTGTTTGCGGGCAAACGCGACATCCACATCGGCATCGACATCGCGGCGCCGATCGGAACGAAATGCCACGCGTTCTTCGACGGGGCGATTCATCTTCAAGGTTACAACCCGGCGCCGGGTGATTACGGCTATACGATCACGACGCGACATGTCATCGATGGTGTCGAGCTGTTTGCGCTTTACGGACATTTATCGAAGGCATCGATTGCGTTACATCGTGAAGGACAGAGCTTCACCGCCGGCGATGTGATTGCGCACATCGGCGATCGCCAGGAAAATGGTGGCTGGAACCCGCATCTGCATTTTCAGTTGAGTTATCTGCGACCGACGAAACCGGACATGCCGGGCGTGGTGAGCGATGCGGATCGCGAGGAGGCGCTGCGGATCTACCCCGATCCGCGATTGGTGTTAGGAGCATTGTATTAGCTTTTTCTCCCCTCCCTGGAAGGGAGGGCGGGGTTGAAGCGTCACGCTTCAAATCACTTTCCCATCGCCGCGCATTTTGTAGGTCACGACTTCCCACCTAACCTCTCCCTTTCAGGAAGAGGAATAAGAGAAGATCACTGAATCGCTACCTCGTCGTTTAGCACGCGCGTTCCAATCAACTCTTTCACACCACTTCGCACGGCTGCATCCTTTGAGAAGTTCACCTTCACAAAGCGATATTTCTTGATCGTGGTTCGGCCCGGCGCAAGCTTTGTCACGAGTCGTTCCTGCCGCGCCTGGCCGGGGTACATCGCATACGCAGTGTAGTCGATCGGCTTCTCGCCGTAGTTCGTGATCATCTGCTGCACGATCACGTCTTCGCCATCGCGCAACGCGACGGTTTGCAGACCGACATCACTCAGGCCGAGTTTCAGTGCGAGCGGCACGCTGAAGTTTTCGCTCACTTCGCCTTGGAACTGGAAATCTGCGGTGATGATTTTCGTCCCCGCGAACGTGTTGTACGGAAATTCGATGGTGATCTCGCGATCCAGCGTTTCGCCCGGGTTCAGCGTGAACGTGTGTGACGGCGGATTGATCGTCCAACCTTTTGGCGGGGTCAATTTCACCGTGCCGGCGATCGCAGAGTGATACGGATTCGTGAAACGCAGGTGCCGCGTGTGGGCTTTGAAGCTCGATTCGATGCGATCGTTGTCGAACGTGATCGATGCCCGCAACTGCATCAGCTGTGCATCCACGCCGACAAGAAAAATCGGCATGGCGCCCAGCTCAAGCGGCACGGTTCCACTCGCGGACGATGTGGTTCGCAGCAGTGGCGTGACATTGCCCCAAAGATCGAGACACGCAGGTCGTCGCCCGAGGTTCAGCGCGAGCTGCTTCACGCCCCCCGTTCCGCGCTCCCCGGCGCCACGATCCCACAACATCAGCACGCCTTCGCCGTTGCGATCGAATAGGAACGCTTCGACGCCTTCCGCGATCGGCACCTTGCCTTTGAACGTCGCGTTCGACAGCGTGCGCAGAATCGTTCGCACGACGAGGAACAGTTCCTGCGGGTGCTTGCTCACACCTTCACCAATTCGCGTGACGTCGTACGGCAGCTTGATGTCGATCCGCTTCGCATCGGCTGACAGCGCGTATGCGATGCGTTGTGCAAGATCGCGAATCTGAACTTCACGGCCATACTGTTGCGAATCAAGTGGCTGAAGAAATACCGACAGCAACGGCTCGGAACGATGCGAGGCTGTCGATGATGACTCCGCTCCGCTCGCACCGCCCTTCACGATGTCCGCCATGTACAGCGGCAACTGATTCGGGAGAACATCCGGCTTCACGTGAAGCGCAACGGTCGCGGGCATCTCGCCGTCGAGCTCATACCAGGCGGGCCAGGGCATCGCGAGGTCCGGGTGCTGCACCAGCTTTTCAAATTCGGTGTACACCTCGCGATAAACCTGCCGCATGCGCGGATCGCTGACGAAGGCATCGCTGCCATCCGCGCCGATCTGCCAGCGCTGAAGATGATTCGCATGCCGCGCGATCAGATACGCCAGCGTCGGCTGCCAGGTTTCGCGCGGTGTCTTCAGAATCGTCAGCCAGGGATTTTCGGAAGCGGATGCGAGCACCGCGCCGGTGTCGAAGCTCGAATCCGGCCGCAGCGGACGCTCGACCTTCATCTTGTCGCGCACCGACGGCGGCAGCGTCAGCAGGCACGCGGTCGTCGTGATGTGCTGATCCTGAAGATCATCCAGCAGCCGATCGAAACCGGACGCATCGAGCTGCTGCACGTCGCCGGCTTCGCTCCACACACCAAGTTTCACGCGTCCAGCAGAAAGCAGCGGCAAAATTGCGGGAAGTTCAGTCCAGCCGTCGAACGCGAGGTCTGTTGCGATCAATCCAAATCGCGCATCAGGCGCGGTTGGCTTCGCATCGTCTGCAAGGAGAATGAAATCGAGCTTGTGCTTGCCGACGAACTGGCCCTGGCTCGACATTTCAAGCGCAGCTTCATACCAACCGGCAGGCAGCTCGCTCGGCAACGTCAAGGTAAGTCGTTTTCGTCCGGGGCCGAGAATTTCGGCGCTGGAATTTTCGAGCGCCCCGCTCTTTTGATAGCTCGTGCGCCCCGCTGCATCGCGCACAATCAGTTGTGCGGCGAGATCATCGGTGAATCGATCGTTCACGGTGACAGTCAATCGGCGTGCATCGCTCAGCCGAAAGATATTGCCGGGGCGATCGGTACTCATCACGACCTGCGGCACCTGCGACACCGAGATGTCGTCGAACCACGCTGCTCCGTAAATATCTTGCGGATACAACGTACGCTCGCCCAGCTGCGCCGCTGCGTATGCGGACGGTTGCAGCAGGCCGACTTCGATCACAAGAAATGCGGACGCTGGATCGCTGGCCGTCAGCTCGATCGACAATGCTTGCCACGTCGGCGGATCATCCGAATCGTTTCCGACGAGTTGCGATGATCGGCGACTGCTCTCGATGATGTGACCGTCGAGGTCGGTGAAATACGCCGACATGCGCGCGCGTGCGTGCGCGAGCTTTGTTGTCTGCACGAAACCGTCGACTCGATAGTGCGCATCCGGCTGAACCTTGATCGGGCCGGGTTGATAACGGTATGCCAGCGACCCGCCGTTGAGGCCGAGCTTGAAGCTGTATCGTCCGCTGCGCGACCGGTCGGTCGCGAGCAAGCCGTTGACGTAATGCGGCATTCCGGCGCCGTCGATCTTGGCCCAGTTCATCGGCAGCTCTTCGACGTTACCGAGACGGCGCTCTTCGAAATCAAAGCTGCGCAGAACGCGGCTGACTTCCGCAGGCGCTGACAGCGCGGTGCTCGACACAGCGAAGAGCGCAATGATGAATGAGACGATGCGCGCGGTCATGGTCCAGTAATTGTTATCGGACCATCGGCGGTCGAAACGTGAGCGGATACGCGGCGATCGCACTGCACCCAGCGGCGATCACAAGATAGTAATAGTTCGCGAACGCCTGCTTGTTGATTGCGAAGAACGCGAGATACACGCACGTTGCCGCGAACGCGAACGCGAACGGCGAGCGCTTGAGTCGCCAGACACACGCGACGGCGATAATGCAGGCAGTCGCAATCGCAGGTGTCGTCGTCACCCTTCCAAATCCGTAATTCGCCAACAGCGCGGCGAAGCTTAAAGAATCAGGCCGAAATGGTTGACGGAACTGGAGAGCGACCGCGCTATGCCAAAATGCAGCTGGATTCCACAGGACGAACGGCAGCGTGACGATCGCGGCGGTTGTGAATGCTTTGGCAAGAAATTTCCAATCACGCCAATCGGTAATCAGCGGATAGAGCAACACAAAGAAGATGCAATACTGCTTCGACCCGAGGAGCAATCCAAATGCGATCGGCAGCGCTCGACTCTTTCGCGCCGCACACCAAACCGTCGCCGCCAGAAGCATGAGGGTGAGCGGCTCGGTCCACCCCTGTTCGACGATGTACAACCCGCGTGGCGTGAAGAGAAAGATCGCCGGCGCGAGCAATGCGATACGCGAGCGAGAGGTCGTCGCGATAAAACCCGTTGCGAAGAATACAGCTGCGAGATTTGCGTAGCGAAAATCCGGGGCGGCGACGTGTCCGATGAAATCCCACAGTAGCGTGAGCGGCATGTAGGGGAATCCGAAGAGCAATCGGCCGTCTCGTGCCAGTCCCGGCGCATACACGAATGCACCTGCGGGACCGTACAAATCGGGAAACGTCATCGCGTACGGATCGTGACGATGCAGCAGCGCATCGCATGCGTCACGCTGGAAGATAAAGACGTCGACGAATGGTTCGGGGGTGCGGTGCAGCAGCCAGAGTGATCCCGCAGTGAAGATAACTAGGACGATGATGAATGTCGCAACGTCGATCGCGCGACGATTTGCGAAGGCGGCGATGATGATCGTGATCGCAGCTATCGCGAGGATGATCAGTAATGGAATCCGATCGTGGAGATCGTGTGACGCGCGATGCTCGCCGGGCCAGGTGGTTGCGAGGAGGATGAGTTCGAAAAGGAGACATATCGCACAGATGGTCAAAGACCCGGCCCTGAAGGGCCGGCTTGGGGACAGGAAGAAGCACGATGCGATGGGCGCGGCACACGCGAGCGCTAGTAATGAAACCGCCAGCGGGGAATAGAGTCCGTCACGAACTTGGAGCGCGGAGCCGATTGCCGTAACGCAGATGGCGAGGAGCGCGACTGGATGAGGGCGGCGCATGTCAGATGTCTTTGGCACTCGCGACAAAGATCAGTTGATATCCAAACACGCGCGGCAACAATTTCAGTAGGACGTGCTGAAATCGAGTGAGCATTTTGCCGAGCGCGCTGTCGTCGCCGTCACGCAGCAACTCATCGATCGGCACACCCGTAACGCTCGCGCGCTCGATCTTCAATCCTGCACGATCGAGCATGTCGCGGGCTGTGTCGCGCGTATAAAAATGCAGATGCGTGCGGTCGAGGATGCCGCGTTCCATCTGTGGGAATCTCCCGAACAGCAGCATCGCTCGAATCGCAAGATGCGCGACATTGGGCAGTGAGATGACGAACTTCGCATCCGCGGCCGATGCTTTGCGAAGCTCTAGCAGCACCGCAACCGGATCGATTACATGCTCAAGCACATCGCCGCAAACAACCAGTCGATATGAGCGCGGTGCTAGCGGCGCATCTTCAACCGTCTTTGCAAAAACCGACCGATAGTGCGGCTGCGCCATCTCAGCCCACGCGCCGTTAGGCTCGATCGCATCGATTTCGATCGAACTGCCGGCAAGCATGTGGCCGAGCATGCCTTGCGCGGCGCCCACATCCAGCACCGGCGAAAATCCGCGCGATGCCAATTCACGTACCAACGCCGCAATCTGCTGGTGGCTGCTTTTCGGATCCTTGTGCGGGCGATAGTGAATGCTGGTCGTCGTCATAGGGCTTACTGAACTGCGATGAACCATCCCGGTTGATCGATGCATTTGCAAGCCGGACGAAAATCGTCCATTGCTCTGGCAGGCCCGCACGCTCAAAATCCCGCTCATGGCGCAAATCGGCGATGTCCCGCATGTGCTGCGATCGATCGGCACTTGGGCTTTTATCAAGCGCATCTGGGCGCAGGTGAGCGAAGACGGAGTTTTCACGTGGGGCGCTGCGCTCGCATATTCCTGGATGTTCGCGATCTTTCCGTTCCTCATCTTTCTGCTGAGCTTGGTCCCGCTGCTTCCGCAACAGCTTCGGCAAGACTTCAAGCCGACGGTCAGCAACTGGATCGACACCACCATCCCATCATCCGATGCTGCCGAGATCATCAAGGCTCAGGCGCTGCCGATTCTCGACAAGCCCAGCTCGGGCGGATTCTTGAGCTTCGGCCTGATCCTCACGATCTGGGCAGCGAGCGGCGGAATGTCGATGACCATGTCCGCGCTCGACAAAGCGTACGACATCGAGAAGAGCCGCGGCTTCATCAAGCATCGGCTCGTCGCAATTTGCCTGACGTTCGCAGTCGCGACGCTGGTCATCGCCGTCGCCGTTCTACTGCCGATCGGAACGGGCGTGACGAGCTGGCTGATCAAGCACGGGAAGATATTTGGATGGATGGTGTTCCTGATCGACGTAATACGCTACGCAATCGCCCTTCTCCTTCTCATCGCGATCACCGCGATCATTTATTATTTTGGCCCGAACCTGAAGACGCGATTTCATGCGGTAACACCCGGTGCGGTGTTCAGCATCATTGTGTGGCTGCTGATGGGGATCGGGTTTCGCATCTACATCACAAAGTTCGGTGGCGCGGCGAACTATAACAAGACCTACGGCGCGGTTGCCGGGCTCGTGATTTTGCTGCTGTTATTTTACGTCGATGGGCTGGTGCTGCTGGTGGGGGCGGAGATCAACAGCGAGCTGGATTTCGCGGTCGCTGGAATCCCCAGCGGTGAGAGGCCCGAGGAGCGCGCGGTCGCGCCTATTCATTCAGAAGAAAATGACGCACTGGCGAAAGAGCTTCAATCGAAACGCGCGGATTGTGATGATCCGGCGAACGCGGATTCACCCGATTGCCAGAAGGAAGGCAAGCCGCGCGTCCCCTACGGCACCGGCCGCACGCTCATCACGCTGGGCGGACTTTGGGCGATGGTGAAAATCGTCACATCGTTCGCGCGTCAGCCGAAGAAAACGCGCCGCCAGACGAATCTTCCAATCACGCGCGCCGCGCTCGCAAAGCGATATCGGGTGATTGCGAAAGATATGAAGGAGTGATCAACGCGCAACAGCGTCACGCGAATGCCTCGCCTCCGTCATTCCGAGCGCAGCGAGGAATCTCGCGCTTCGCGAATGCTCGAATTTTAGGCAACTGTCATATCGAGATTCCTCGCTACGCTCGGAATGACGGTGTTCAAAGAGGGAATGAGGATTAGGATCACGCAAGACCGCGACGTCGCCGCTTGCGTTTTCGCGTCTGTTCGAATCCCCGCCAGTCGGCGCGGCGTCACTTCACCGGAATCTTCCAAACATTCCAGTCCCCCCCGCGGTTGCTTCGGAAGTAGATGAACCGCCCGCTCGGGTCCCACGCGGGGCAATCATCCTGTGATGCGTTGATCGTGAGCTGCTGAAGCTGTTCCGGCTTGTTGATGTCCATCATCCAAATGTCGAAGTTGTTTCGCTTTTCGGTGTCGATTCCGCGGTCGGATGTAAACGCGATCTTGCTGCCGTTGCTGTTGAAGACGGGATCGAACTCGTCGATATCGGGAGTGCCGGTGAGATTTGTCGGCGTGCCGCCGCCGACGGGCACGCTGAAGATGTCGCGCTTGCCGGTCTTCTCGTCGAACGATGTGAAAACGATGACATCGTTCTTGGGACTGATGCGCGGCTGCATGCCGGTTGTTTGAAGATCAGTGCGCAGCATGTTGCTAAGCAGCGTCGAGAACAGCCGTGGCTCGCCGCGATTGTCGTGCATCGATTGGTAATACAATCGCGGCCGCGGATCGGAATCCACGACGGGCCAAATATCGTTTGTGTCGCCCACGCTGCGCTGCGTGGCAGCGCCTGCACCACCAGCAGACATCTGCCAGATGCTCAGATGTTTGCCTCCGCGATTTGATGCGAACACGATCGTGTCACCGCCTGGTGTGTAGCTCGGCGTGAGATCGAGCGACTTGCCATCGGAGAAAATTTTCGTCCCGGCTTCACCATCGACGCGCACGACGAACATCTGAGACCGGAAATCGCTGCTGTCGTTGCCGCTCAGCGCGCTGAAAACGATTCGCTGGCCGTCGGGAGAGAGCGCGATCGTGTCGATGTTCGTCCCCTTGGGCAGATGCGTGACCTGAATCGCAGTTGGCCTGCCCGCCCCGTCCGTGAGATCTTTTGCCGAGATCGATTGAATAACCTTTGGTGAGACTTCCCACTCGCCATCGTACGTCCACAATGCAGTCAACAATGGCACCGGACGCGTGACGACTTCTTTGAGCGGAACGAGATAGCTCGTCTTGCCTTCGTCCCAGCCGATAGTGAAATTCGTCGGCTCCCAGTCGCCGTCCTCTCCGCCCGATTTCGTGGCCGTGCCGGTGAACGTGCGCAGCTCACCGGTATCGTTGATGGGCAGAAACTTCAGCTCCAGCTTTGCGACGCCGTTTTCGTCGCGCTGCACCTGCTGGCCTTCGACGGTGATGGTCGCATCCCGCGGATCGGTGATGATGCGCACGGTCTTAGATCGCGCTTCCAAGTCGAAGTGATAGTCGATCTTGCCTTCGTCCCAGCTGATTTCACGTTCGGTCGGTTGAAAGCCGGGCTTTTCAACCTTAATCGTGCGCGTCGCGAATTGGTTGGTTGTAATGTCGACCGGGAACGATCGATCCTTGTCCCGCCACGGCGTCGTGCCGATCTTTTCATCATCGATGAAAACGTCCGCCCCGCTTGGGCTGCTGGTGATCATCAGGTCCTTGCGCATCGGCTCGAGATTCAGCACGTAATTCTGATTTCGATCCGGCCAGGATACGACGAGCTTTGCGGGCAGAAAATTCGGGCGCTCCGCCGTCACGGTGTGCTTGACGTATTCATTGTGATCATCGACGCCAAGCTCGAGCGTCGCGGAATATGCGCTGAGCGGCTCCGGCTTTACGAGCTTCCCGTCGATGCTGATCATCGCGGCGACGGGCTCGACGCGAAAATAAATTTCGCGGGTCTGCGGCTTCAGATCGAACGCAATCCGCCCTTTTGGCGATTCAAGCGTCACTGTCTCAGTGCGATCGACGTATCCCTTTCGCGTTGCGCGCACGAGATGAACATCGCTTGGAGAGTTAAAAACAAAGCGCTGCGTGATCGGCCCGCGGCCACGCGCGACGCCGTTGACGGTGATGACCGCATCCGCCGGCTTGGCGGTGATTGTGACGATGCGCGACTGCGCGCACCCAAGCAGCATCATCGCGCCCAAACACGTTACAAGAACAGAGAACCGCCCCGGCATGTTTCATCGTCTCCAAGAGAAAATCTGGACGACGAAATCATATCCGAGCGCGCGCGTCGCGTGAAATGATGTGAACGCCAATGAAGTTCACTGCGAGGTCTATTGCACCGCGATTACGATCGGCAACGTGGCCTCGGCGACGCGGTTAATCTGTTGATCGACGATGGTGACCTTGAGAAAATATCGCCCCACCGCAAGATTCGCAGGGATGCGCATCTTTTTAACCACAAAGAAATCGTGGCGCCGCCTGCGCGATAAATCCTCGATCTCTTTTGTCTTGTCGCTCCACACCGCCATGCCGTTTTCGGTGTACAGAACCGTCTCCTGCGTGAGCTTGGTTTGCCAAAGCTGCTGTGCATCGACGATCGAGGAAAAGTTTTCTACCTCACAGTAGAGAATAACCTCCTGCCCCTTTCCCGCAGCGAAGCGCGGCGGATCGATCGGATCGTATTCACCAAACGTCCGCACCGCCGTGCACAGCGCCACGCTCGGGATCATCAAGTCTGCCTGCCCGCGCAGACGATCGGCCATCTCCATCAACGGCCGCACTTTTCGCGACAGCAGCATGTTGTTGTCCTGACGCAAGCCGCTGCGGAAATTGATCAGCCCGTCGATGACCGAGCTGACAAGCTCGCGATCCTCGGCGGGCAAGGACGACAGGGACGACAGATCCGGCACACGGTCATCAAGCAAGAATCGCAGCAGCTGATAATCAAGATGAGCGGAAACGTCGCGCGGATTCTCCTTCACGCGATGATCGAGCTTCGGCGCCAGCTCTGATGAGCTTCCGATCGGAGTGGGCGGCGGAAGGGACGGAGAGAGCGATTCGGTTGGACTGCTCGAATTCGCCGAAACCGACGCGGCCGTGTTGGCGCCGGCGTTATCGGGCGATCCGCCGTGCGCCTGGTCCGGCGCGGGGATTCTGGCGCCTGCGATTTCTTCCATCGGGGCCGAGTCTTTCTCCGACGACATATCTTCTGGCAAATCTTTTTCGATTGAATTGTGTGGCGTGACGCTGCGCGGATCGGGGCGCTGCGACGCTTCTGGCAATCGCGAAGATGCGGTTCGACCATCCGCCGGGTGAATCGCTTGCTTGTTGATTTTCGATTGAGGATTTTCCGGAACAGACTGCGAATTCAAATTGGTCGGTGCCGTCGTCGGTGCAGTTTTCGGATCGCTGATCGCCTGCATCTCGCGCGAATATTCGGCCGTCTTTCGCGCAAGCGCCTCGGGCGCATTGAACACGGGCTCTTCGCTGTTCGCGGGCCGTCTCGGCTCCGGATCCTGCGGCTTTTTCACCTGATCCGACAGCGGCGCGACGTCGAGCACCTTGCCGTCGACATTCTTATTGCTCGCAGATTTCGGCGCGGAACTGCAACCTGCAACCAGCGTCGTGATCGCGCACAAACAAAAGATTTTCGCAAGAAATGACTGAAGACGTGCAGCCTGTTTCATATCGCCATCCTTGGCCCAGGTATGTCCCGAAGCATATCCACCGTATTTGCCGCGAAGCTCCATCTCCGCAGCAATGCCCGCGCGGCAGTATATCGAATTCATGCACGCGAACAATCGAATTGCAATTCGTCCGATAAGGAAAATATCCCGCGCGCTCGTCGACTTAAGCGCGTTTAGAACAACCCGCGATTGCCCGATAGATGTTGTAGCGTCTGCACCGATCGCAACGGTTGTTTCAGATTCGATTGGCCCGCCATGATGTTCTTCTCTGGGAAAACACTCAAGGTGCAACTGATTGCGCTGGGCGCGAGCGGAATCATCCTTCTCTCGTGCGCCGCCACAGCTGCGCTGTCGCTTGATCCAGGTGAGGCGATGCCCGTCCTGATCAGCGCGGCGATCGCGAGCCTCGTCGTGATCGTGATCGGCGTGAGGCACATTCTTTCGCCGATGGATCAGCTGCGCGAAACCATGATGGATCTCGCCGATGGCCGCGCAGATGTGATCGACCCGATCACGCCCGCCCCGGATCTGGCGAACATGAAGCTGGCCTATCAGCGTCTGATCGCGCGTATCGGCGCCGCTCGGCAGGAGCATGAAGATGCGCGGCGCGTGCTCGCTCGTCGCAAGAAGACCGTCGATCATCTGCTCGAGTTTTCGCAGACGATCCAAGGCGCCGGAAAATCCGAGCAGATCTTCGCGGCGCTCACACACTATCTTCGACACGAGCTTGATCTGGCCGGTGTGACGGTTCTGGGTCATGAACTCGATGCGGTGCCGCCAATACAGATTCGATCGTGCTGGCCTCAAGATTTGATGCGCGCGGATGTGCCCGTGCACGAGATGGACGCATCGCTGTGCCCGTGTCTGCGACAGAGCTTGCCGAAGTGCTTTCGATCGGATGGATCGCCCGTGCGATGCGCGGTTGATGCATCGCTCACACTTTCGGCGGCCCACCCGGCGTATTGCATCCCCTTTACGATCGGCCGCCGCACGCAGGTCCTCGTTCACATGCTGCTGCCGATCGGCGCGACGTGGACTGAAGAACTGCGACAAGTCGCACAGACCTACGTGAACGCGGCGCACTCATCGCTCATCCTGTTGAACATGCTGGCCGAGGCTGAGCAGCAGAGCATGACCGACTCGCTGACCGGTTTGTACAACCGCCGGTCGCTCGATCAGCTCCTTCAGCGCGAAGTTGCGCTCAGCGAGCGGCACGATCATCCGCTTGCGCTGGTGATGATCGACATGGACAACTTCAAGCAGATGAACGATTCGCACGGTCACGCCGCCGGCGATTACATCCTGAAATCTTTCGCCGATTGTGTTCGCATCACGTTGCGAAAGACCGACCTCGCATTCCGTTATGGCGGCGACGAGTTCGTCATCGCGCTGCCGCAAACGAGCATCGATCAAGCGAAGCAAGTCGTCACGAAGGTGAAACAGGCGTTTTCGAGCGTCGATTTCAGCAGCGCGATCGCGAATCTCGAAGATCATCCCACGTTGAGCATCGGCGTCGCCGAGCGCTGCAAGCAAACCGGTGTGCTCACGCTCGCGCAGCTCCTCGCGGCGGCGGATGCGGCACTCTACGATGCCAAGAATTCGAACCGCAATTGCATCCGCGTCTACGAAGCAAATCGCGCCGCGTAGATCATCAACTGCTTCGTATAATCACGTCGTGCCTGAATCACCGAATAAGCGTCACGGCATCGTGATCAACCCGCCCGCGAGCGTCGCGTCGCCGCATCAAGCGGATGCTCGGCCGGGCGACGAAACCGTTTGCTGGTGGACGCCCACCATCGCAGAAATGTTCAGGCAGCTCGGTTGGCGATGGATTTACTTTCTCCCCGCCGCGCTCTGCGCTGTCGCCTTTCCAGCACATTGGGATCCTAAGCTTAGAATTCCACGTGGACAAGTTGTCGC
>JADMIO011413709.1_pt1 | contig 33413 bp, 30 predicted proteins | sample 8958161 | NCBI WGS metagenome assembly JADMIO01 (sample SAMN16585339, study PRJNA669376) | soil metagenome | isolation source: Crop rotation soil | place: USA: Cullars Rotation, Alabama | collected 2011 | reverse complement strand
GGCCTGCTCGCACGCTACACCACAGCGCGGCTGACGCGCGCAATCGATCTCGGCGGCCTCGGCTTCGCCAGCCGCATCCCCGGCAGCGTTCCGCAGGGCCAGGACGGTATCGCCCGGCTCGATGCCGACAATTGGGGCTGGGGCTACAAGATCGGCGCCGACTGGCAGGTGACGCCGTCGACCGAGCTCGGCATCGGCTTCCGCTCCAAGGTCGACACCAAGATCACCGGCACGGCGAAGTTCACCCTGACGCCGCCGGGCGCGATCCTGAGCGCCGTCACCGGCCAGCTGGTGAACACCGGCAACACGACGACCGTCAAGGATCCGGGCAGCCTCAACATCAGCCTGTCGCAGGTGATCACGCCCGAGCTCACCCTGTTCGCCGATGTCGACTGGGTGCAGTGGAGCACGTTCAAGCAGCTCACCATCACCTTCGACAATCCGGCGCAGCCCGCGACCGGCCTGCCCGGCTCCTGGCGCGACAGCTGGAAGTTCGCGGTCGGCGGTGCCTACAAGCTGACCTCGACGATCGAGCTGCGCGGCGGCACGGCGTTCGAGACCTCGCCGGTGCGCAACGCGCAGAACCGCACGCCGCAGCTGCCGGACAGCGATCGCATCTGGCTGTCGGGCGGCATCGGCTGGCAGGTGCTGCCGAACACGCAGGTCAATTTCGGCTACAGCCATATCTTCGTGCATGGCAGCGGCATCTTCGAAACCGACCCGACCAAGGGCACGCTGCGCGCAGCCGTCACCGGCGCCGGCGTCGACATCCTCACCGCCGACGCGGTGTTCAGGTTCTAACCCCTGACGAAGCGACGGTTGCTAGGCGAGCAGGTCCGTAGACCGCTTGGCGGTCGATTCCGCACCGGGGGCGGGCTTGCCGGAGCTTGCCGCCAGATCGTGCTCCCTCGCCGACACGTCCGAGTCCCGCCGCTTCCCGGCGGCGGGCTCGACGCTGCGCTGAACGCTTCGGGCCGGCGCCGGCGGCCGGACGCGTAGGGCCGGATTGATCAACATGATATCTCAAGCGCCCCTGAGTTGACGGGGCGCCGCACGGGCGTCCCCGCAACTGGAACGACGCGCGGTGACCATAGTTCGCCGGCGCAGGGAGCGGAGGCAGTCCCTTACGTGCCCCGCCTCTTGGCGCGCGCCGTCGGCGGGGCGGTCAGCGGATCCTCGGGCCAGAAATGCTTGGGATACTGGCCGCGCAGCTCGGCGCGCACCTGGGCGTAGGAGCCGCGCCAGAAGCCCAGGAGATCGCGCGTCACCTGCATCGGCCGCTGGGCCGGCGACAGGAGATGCAGCACCAGCGGTACCCGCCCGCCGGCAATCGTCGGCGTCTCGGCGGCGCCGAACATCTCCTGCAGCCGCACCGCCAGCACCGGCGCCTCCGCTTCGTAGGAGATCGGCAGGCGCGAGCCGCTCGGCACCGTCCAATGGGTCGGCGCCAGCTCGTCGAGCTTGCGGCGCTGAGCCCAGTCGAGCCGGTCCTGCAGCAGCGGCAGCAGATCGAGATTGCGCAGCGCATCGAAGCGCTGCACGCGGTCCAGATGCGGCGCCAGCCAATCCTCCAGCGTCGCGAGCAGCGCCGCGTCCGACAGGTCCGGCCAGGAATCGCCCTCGATCCGCCGCATGAAGCCGATGCGGGCGCGCAAGCTCTGGGCTTCGGGCGTCCAGGCGAGCACCGAAAGCCCGAGGTCGCGCAGGCCGGCGAGCAGCGCTGCAACCAGCCGATCCGGAGCTGGCTTGTCGATCCGCTCCTCCTTCAGCAGCAGCGCGCCGAGGCGCCGTTCGCGCCGGGCAATCACCGCCTGGTCGCGCTTCGACCATTCGACGCGGTCGATGGTCTCGATACTGTCGGCGAATTCCGCTTCGAGCTCGGACTGGGTCACCGGCGCAGCGCTGTAGATCTCGGCATTGCTGCGCTCACCGTCGAGATCGGCGATGGCGAGAAAGGGCTCGGCGGCCAGCGGCTGATGGGTGCGGAAATAGGCGCCGCTGCCGCCGCTCATGAGATATTGCCGCTCGCCGCCGGCACGCAGCTGGGCAATGCGGTCGGGATAAGCAAAAGCCAAGGCCGGACCGGCGCGATCGATCGGCGATTCGGCCTGCTTGGCGATGCGGAGCTGGCGGCGATAGGCCCGTGCCTGCTCGCGCACGCGCCGGACCGCGCCGGGATCGGCGGCGGCACCGGTCTCGCGCTCGCCCCGCAACAACGAGAGACGCAGGCGCAGATCGGCGTCGCCGGCGCCAGGCTGGCCGCGCAGCAGATCGCGCTCGCCGAGCAGTGCCGCGAGATCGCAGGCGATGTCGCCGAAACCGCGCGCCTCCGATTCCAGCATCATATGGGCGAGGCGCGGATGCAGCCCGAGGCCGGACAGCTCGCGGCCATGCGGCGTAATTCGGCCCTCCTCGTCGAGCGCGCCGAGGCGCTGCAGCAAGCCACGCGCCTGCGCGTAAGCTGCCGCGGGCGGCGGATCGAGCCAGGCGAGGCGCGTCGGATCGGGCTCACCCCAGCGCGCGAGCTCGAGGGCGAGCGGTGCGAGGTCGGCGGCGAGAATCTCGGGCGGCGTGAAGGGTGCCAGGGATCGCTGCGCGGCCTCGGGCCACAGCCGGTAGCAGACACCGGGCTCGAGACGTCCGGCGCGGCCGCGCCGCTGCTCGGACGAGGCCTGGCTCACCGGGATGGTTTCGAGCCGCGTCATGCCGGTGCGCGGATCGAAACGCGGCACGCGCATCAGGCCGCCATCGACCACGATGCGCACGCCTTCGATGGTGAGGCTGGTCTCGGCGATCGCGGTCGCCAGCACCACGCGTCGCCGGCCGCCGCCCGGCGTCAGCGCCGCGTCCTGCGCCGATTGCGGCAGGTCGCCATAGAGCGGCAGGATCTGCGCCGGGAGATCGCCGAGCCGCGCCTGCACGCGCCTGATCTCGCCGGCACCGGGCAGGAAGGCGAGAATGTCGCCTTGCTCCTCCTCGAAGGCACGGTGGATCGCGCTCGCCATCGCATCGATGAAGCGGTTCGGCTGCGGCCGGTCGAGATGGCGGGTTTCGACCGGAAAGGCGCGACCTTCGCTGGTGACGACCGGCGCCTCGCCCATCAGGCGCGCGATGCCGGCACCGTCGAGCGTCGCCGACATGGCCATCAGCTTGAGATCTGGCCGCAGTGCCGACTGGCTTTCGAGCGCGAAGGCGAATCCGAGATCGTTGTCGAGGCTGCGCTCGTGCACCTCGTCGAAGATCACGAGGCCGATGCCGGCGAGCTCGGCATCGCTCTGGATCATGCGGGTGAAGATGCCGTCGGTAACGACCTCGATGCGGGTGCGCAGGCCGACCCTGGTGTCGAGCCGCACCCGGTAGCCGACCGTCTCGCCCACCGCCTCGCCATGCAAGCTGGCCATACGCCGGGCCGCCGCGCGGGTCGCGAGACGGCGCGGCTCGAGCATGACGATCTTCTTGCCGACGAGCCAAGGCTGATCGAGCAGCGCAAGCGGCACCAGGCTGGTCTTGCCGGCGCCCGGCGGCGCTTGGAGCACCAGCGCCTTGGCATCGGCGAGACGGCGCGCGATCTCGGGCAGCAGCGGCTCGATCGGCAGCGCGCTCACGGCCGGAACCTGTAACCTTGCGGGGGGTCTTGGACGAACGGCATCGGGGCCCTTATTTTCGAGCCCGAGATCACACCAAGGCCGCGCCCATGTCCATCCGCCTCTACGACCTTGCCGCCGCGGACGAGCGGATTCGCTTCAGCCCCTATTGCTGGCGCATCAAGATGGCGCTCGCCCATAAGGGGCTCGGCTACGAGACCGTCCCCTGGCGCTTCACCGACAAGGACGCGATCGCGCGGACCGGGCAGGGCCGCGTGCCGGTGCTCGTCGAGGGCGAGCAATGGCTGCACGAATCCTGGGACATCGCGCTCTATCTCGATTCACGCTATCCCGACCGGCCGCGCCTGATCCCGGAGGGTGCCCGCGGCGAGACCTGGTTCATCAAGCATTGGAGCGAGGCGATGCTGCATCCGGTGCTGCTCCGCCTCATCATCACCGACATCCACGCCATCCTCGCCGCCAAGGACCAGGAGTATTTCCGCACCAGCCGCGAGAAGATGCTGGGGCGCAAGCTCGAAGAGGCCTGCACCGACCGTGCCGACGATCTCGACCTCCTGAAGCGCGCGCTCGAGCCCCTGCGGCGGGCGGTCGCAGGCCAGAACTTCATCGCCGGCAATACGCCGTCCTTCGCCGACTACATCCCGTTCGGCACGCTGCAATGGACGCGCTGCGTCACGACCTACGACCTGCTGGCGCCCGACGATCCCGTCAGCCACTGGTTCGAGCGCATGCTCGACCTATATGACGGGCTCGGCCGCAGCGCGCCCCGCCCCATCGCCCATCAGGGAGCATGAGATGATCGATCTCTATTATTGGACCACGCCCAACGGCCACAAGATCACGATCTATCTCGAGGAGACGGGGCTTCCCTACACGATCCATCCGGTGAACATCAGCCGCGGCGAGCAGTTCAAGCCCGAATTCCTCGCGATCTCGCCCAACAACCGCATTCCCGCGATCGTCGATCAGAAGCCCGCCGACGGCGGCGCGCCGGTCTCGGTCTTCGAATCGGGCGCCATCCTGCTCTACCTCGCCGACAAGACCGGCAAGCTGATCCCGTCGGATCTGCGCGGCCGCGTCGAGGTGCTGCAATGGCTGATGTGGCAGATGGGCGGTCTCGGGCCGATGGCAGGGCAGAACCATCACTTCTCGGGCTACGCGCCGGAGAAGCTGCCCTACGCGATCGATCGCTACGTCAAGGAGACGGGCCGGCTCTATGCCGTGCTGAACAAGCGCCTCGCCGATCGCGAATTCATGGCCGGCCCCTACTCGATCGCCGACATTGCGAGCTATCCCTGGGTCGTGCCCTACGAGCGGCAGAGCCAGAACCTCGACGACTTTCCTCATCTGAAGCGCTGGTTCACCGCGATCAAGGAGCGGCCTGCCGTGCAGCGCGCCTACGAGAAGGCGAAGGAAATCAACAGCGTGCCATCGGGCACGCATGACGACGAAGCGAAAAAGGTGCTGTTCGGCCAGTCGGCGAGCGTGGTGAAAGCGTAGGACATCTCCATCGTCATGCTCGGGCTTGTCCCGAGCTCTCGGCGAAGCGAAGCTTCGCCTGCCGCTAGGGGAAGCTTCGCTTCCCCGTAAGGCATCCACACCTTTCTCTCACGCGATCATCGCTTCCACGAAAGGCGTGGCCCCTCGCGACAAGCGCGAGGGTGACGGCCTGTGGGTACCGAGGAACGCCCTACCGGTTCTTCGCCGCGACCTCGTAGATCTCGTAGGGCGTCGCCGCCATGCCGCCGAACTCGTCCATGAAAAACGCGCAGTACTCTTCGAGCCAGGCGAGGAAGCGCCGGAGGTCGGCGTCGCTGCGCACATAGGGCGTGTGGCCGGGCTCGAGGGATGGGCTGTGATAGGTGACGCAGAAGATGCGCTGGCCAGCTTCGTACAGCGCGCGCGTCAGCGCCTTGGCCTCGGCGACCGGCTCGCCTTCCGGTGTCGCGACGCTGCGTGTCAGCAGCCCGAGACGGCTGGCGATACCCGGCAGCTTCAACGCCAGGCCCAACGGTGACGCGAGCAGAGGATAGAGCTGCGGTGCCAGGCCGCGCAGCGCGCCGAAATAGCCGGAGGTCAGCGGCAGCTCCAGGATACTGCCGTTGCGGCCGAACCAGTAGGGACTGCCGAGGCAGCGCGTGAAGTCGGGCCCGCTGTCGGCGGCGAAGCTCTTCTCCGGCACGACGCTGGCATCGATGCGATATCCCAACCGCTCGAGGATGCGCGGCGTCGCCTTGCCGACACCGTAGCGCCCGGCCTTGTAGATGGTCGGCCGTAAGCCGAAGGCATGCTCGATCGCCTCGGTAAGGCAGGCGAGCTTCGCCTCCTCGAGCGCTTCCGGCAGATTGCCCGGGTAGGAGAAGGCGCGCGACTCGGCCTCGTCGAACGGCGGGTTCACCCAGGGATGGAGATGGGCGCCGATCTGCGCCGTGCCGTCGCGCGCCCAGTCGGGCAAGGGCCCGTAGCCCGCCGGCGAGGCGGCGATCGGATAATCGACGAGATAGGTCGGCTTGATTCCATAGCGGGCGAAAATCGCCTGGGCATGGATTTGGGCGCGGGCGGTGCCGACCGTATGCGGCGTCGAGCGCAGCGGCCGGTCCCAGTCGAACTCCTCCTCGGTATCGATAGTGACCAGGAGGCTCGGCCGCATGTCGCTGGGGAAGCGGGCCAGCTGATAGGCCTGGGGATCGAGCAGCGACCAGGTCGGCGGCGCCGTCCTCTCCGCCCGTTCCGCCTCGCCGGCCAAGGCGAACGCGTGTGCCATTCTCCACTCCCCCTTTTCCCGGACTCCGGGGAAACGGCAGGGCCGCGGGCCGGTTCCGGCCGAGCTTGTCAGCGGCGCCGGGCTCCGGCTATGTCAGAGGCCTATGTCCGCGCCTTCCGACCTCGCCGCGACGGCGGCCAAGCCGCCCGGCCCGACGCACGTCCAGCTCTTCGTCTCCTTCACCAAGATCGCGCTCAGCGGCTTCGGCGGCACCATCGCCTGGGCCCATCGCGAGCTCGTTCATGTGCGCCGCTGGATGAGCGAGGAAGAGTTCACCGAGATGCTGAGCCTGTCGCAATTCGTGCCGGGCCCCAACATCGCCAATATCGCGATCTATGTCGGCGGCCGCTTCTGCGGCTGGACCGGCGCGCTGGTAGCCGAGATCGGCCTCATGACCGGCCCGTTCCTGATCCTGTGCGTGCTGGGTGCACTCTATGAGAGGTACGGCGCCCTGCCCGCGATCAGCGGCGCGCTGAGCGGCGTCAGCTCCGCCGCACTCGGCCTGCTCCTCGCCATGGGCATCAGCATGCTGAAGCCCTTGAAGAAGCGCCCGCTCGATCTCGCCTTCATTCTCGCCGCCTTCATCGCGGTCAGCGTCTTCGGCGTCTCGCTATTCACCACCATCCTGGTGATGGCGCCGATCACCAGCGCCGTCGCCTGGTTCCGCCGCACATGAACGACGACAACACGACCCTCTCCCTCGCCGGCCTGTTCGCCATGCTGGGCCTGCTCGCGGTCGGCGGCGGCAACGGCGTCTTTCCCGAGATGCACCGCCAGACGGTCGAGCTGCATCATTGGCTGACGGCCACGCAATTCAGCGACATGTTCGCGATCGCGCGCGCCTCGCCCGGTCCGAACATCCTGATCGTCACGCTGATCGGGTGGCATGTCGGCGGGCTGCTCGGCGCCTTCGTCGCGACCGCCGCCTTGTGTGGACCGTCCGGCGTACTCGCCTATGTCGTCTCCCGAGTCTGGCATCAGATGCGCGAGACGCGCTGGCGGCGCGCCATGCAGGTCGGGCTCGCCCCGGTCACGGTCGGCCTGACCTTTGCCTCCTCCTACGTGCTGACCCGTGCCGCCGATCAGTCGCTGGCCTCCTACGCCATCACCGCGGGCACGGCGGTCATCGCCCTCACGACCAGGCTGAATCCGCTCTGGATCTTCCTCGGCGTGGGAATCGCCGGCGCCGCCGGGCTTCTCTGAATCCCAGTTGCGCGCGACATAGCTCCTGGGCTTACTGTCGCGACCACCTCGGACCGCGGGAATAGACACCCCTCGCCGGACATCAAAGAAGGTGGTGGGGGACGTGCGTTTGGGTTCGATCCAAGGGAATAGCGCGGCCGGCATCGCAGCGACGCTGCCGGAACCGGGTTCGCGTCCACGGCGTCCGTGGCGACGGCGTCTCGATCTCGAGACGGTGGTCACCGGCGCCGCGATCGCGGCGCTGATCGTATTGGTCGTCGCTCCCGCTTTGTCGCTGGTCTGGGCGAGCTTTCGTACCACGGGCGGCGTCGGGCTCGAGAATTACGAATCGGTCCTCTCCAGCCGCGCCGATCTCCGGGCGCTGACCAACTCGCTGCTGCTCGGCTGCTATGTCGCGCTGTTCAGCCTGCTGATCGCCCTGCCGATGGCCTGGGCGGCCGCCCGAACCAACATGCCGGGCAAGAATTTCAGCAAGCTGACGGCGACCCTCGCCTATCTGACGCCGCCGTTTCTCTCGGCGATCGCCTTCGTCAATCTGTTCAGCCCCAATGCCGGGCTCTACAGCGTCTTCGTGACCGACGTACTCGGCGCGCCCTGGCTCAAATTCAACATTTTCTCCATGGCCGGGATGGTGCTGGTGACGGTGCCGCACACCTTCCCCTTCATCTATCTGCTGGCGGTGAGCGCGCTCCAGTCGGTCGATGCCAGCTACGAGGAATCGGCACAGATTCTGGGCGCCAAGCGGCTGCGCACCGCGCTCGCCATCACCCTGCCGCTGGTGGCGCCCTCGGTGCTGGCCGGCATATTGATCGCGTTCGTCAACGCCATCGCGCTGTTCGGCAGCCAGGCCATCATCGGTGTACCGGGCCGCATTTTCACCATGCCGACGCGCATCTACCAGCTTTTCGACTATCCGCCGGAATACGGCCTCGCCTCGGCGAGCTCGCTGATCATGGTGGCGATCACGCTGGTGGCGCTTTATCTCCAGCGCGCCTATCTCGCGCGCCGCTCCTTCGTGACGCTATCGGGCAAGGGATCGCGCCCCGATATGATCCGGCTCGGCCAGGTCGCGCGCTGGGCGCTGTTCGCCCTGACGGTGGCGGTTTTCATCGGCGCCGTTCTGGCGCCCTACCTCACCCTGCTCGCCGTCTCCTTCAGCAAGAGCTGGGGACTCGATTTCTGGAAGAATCTGACCCTGCACAACTACCACTTCGTCATCTTCGAGTTCGAGCAGACGCGGCGCGGCCTGATCAATTCCTTCATCCTGTCGATCGGCGCCGCGACCTTGTGCGTCCTCCTCGGCTCGATCATCAGCTGGATCGACCTGCGCACCCGCATCCCCGGCCGCAAGGCGCTCGATTACATCTCGCTGGTGCCGCTCGGCCTGCCCGGCATCGTCATGGCGGTGGCATTACTGCAATTCTGGCTGCGCGTGCCGCTGCCGCTCTACGGCACGCTGGGCATCCTGCTGCTCGCCTATCTCGCCCGCTTTATCCCGCTCGGCGTGCGCGCCGCCGGCGCCTCGCTGCGCCAGATCGATCCCTCGCTCGAGGAAAGCGCCCGCATCCTCGGCGCCTCGTGGGGCACGACCATGCGCTACGTCACTCTGCCACTGGCCCGCCCCGGCCTGTTCGCCGGCTGGCTGCTCGTCTTCGTCCCGGCCTTGCAGGAACTCTCCGCCTCGGTGCTGCTCTATTCGTCGGATTCGATCACCCTTGCGGTCGCCATCTTCAACCTCTACGAGACCGGCTACAGCGAAGCCGTCGCCGCCATGTCCATCATCAACATCTGTGTGATCGGAATCGCCATATCCATCGCCTACAAGCTCGGCGGACTCAAATCGGCGGAGATGACGCCATGACCGGTCTTCGCCTGATTGGCCTCACCAAGAGCTATGGCGGCGCAGACGTCGCGGCCGTCATCGGCCTCGACATCGCCATCGACCAGAACTGCTTCCTGACCCTGCTCGGCCCGAGCGGCTGCGGCAAGACGACGACGCTGCGCATGATCGCAGGCTACATCAAGCCCGATCAGGGCCGCATCGAGGTCGGCGGACGGCTGCTCTCGTCGCCCGATCTTGTCGTTCCGCCGGAAGAGCGCGGCATGGGCATGGTGTTCCAGAACTACGCGATCTGGCCGCACATGAGCGTGTACGACAACGTCGCCTTCGGCCTGAAGCTGCGCAAGCTCACAAAAGCCGAGATCGCGCGCAAGGTCGGCACCGTGCTCGAGCTGGTCAATCTCTCGGGCTATGAATCGCGCCTGCCGAACCAGCTTTCGGGCGGCCAGCAACAGCGCGTGGCGCTGGCGCGCAGCATCGTCGTCGAGCCCTCGATCCTGCTGCTCGACGAGCCGTTGTCCAATCTCGATGCCAAGCTCAGGGAGCGCATGCGGGTCGAGCTGAAGCAGCTGCAGCGCCGGACCGGCATCACCTTCGTCTATGTGACCCACGACCAGTCGGAAGCGCTGGCGCTTTCGGACCAGATTGCCGTGCTCGACAAGGGCCGGCTGCAGCAGTTCGGCCCACCGGCCGAGATATACGGGCGTCCCGCCAATCGCACCGTCGCCGACTTCATGGGGCAGATCAACCTGCTGCCCGGACGCATCGTGAGCCGCAACGGCACCAGCGGCGAGATCGAGACCGAGGCCGGCTGGCGCGGCAGCCTGTCGCTCCCGCCTTCGCTCGGCGCCGGCACGGCGATCGAGCTCGCGGTGCGGCCGGAAGCGATCCGCCTCGCCCCGGCCGGCGGCGATGCGACCTTCACCGGTCGCGTCGCCGATCAGACCTTCCTCGGCAATCTCCTCGAGCTTATGGTCGAGGTCGGGTCCGGCACACGCCTGCGGGTCGAAAGCCACCCGCGTGAAAAATTCTCCATCGGCGAGCGCGTCGCGATCGCGCTCGATGACGGCGCGATGAGCGTGTTTCCGCGCGCCGACCAGCACAAGGGATGAAGCGATGAGCGACGCGATGACCAAGGCCAAGGGCCGCGAGCACTGGATCGATCTCAAGCCGGGCCAGAAGATCTATCTGTGGGAGAAGAAGCGTACGGCCGGCCCCGAGCGCGGCACGATCCTGTTCGTGCACGGCTCCTCGATGGCCTCGACCCCGACCTTCGACCTGCAGGCGCCCTCGCCGCCCGAGCACAGCTCGGTCATGGACTGGTTCGCGGCGCGCGGCTTCGACACCTGGTGCTTCGACCATCGCGGCTACGGGCGCTCGTACAAGGGGCCGGAGATGCTCGCGACCATCGCCGACGGGCGCGAGGATCTCTCGGCCGTCAGCGACTACATCCTGAAGACCACCGGCTGCGGTGGGGTCTATGCCTACGGCATCTCGTCGGGAGCGATCCGCGCCGCGACCCTGGCCGAGAGCCATCCCGACCGCGTGAAGCGCCTGGCGCTCGACGCCTATGTCTATACCGGCGCCGGCAGCCCGACCCTCGAGCAGCGCCGCAAGAAGCTCGACGAGTGGCGCTCGTCCACGCGCCGCAAGGTCGACGAGGCCTTTCTGCAATCGATCTTCACGCGCGACCATCCCGGCACCGGCGAGGATCGCTGGATCCCGGCTTTCATCAAGGCGGTGCTGGCGCTCGACGATTCGATCCCGAACGGCACCTATATCGATATGTGCGCCAATCTGCCGCTCAACGATCCGGCGAAGCTCACCTGCCCGACCATCATCATGCGCGGCGAGTATGACGGCATCGCCGGCTTCGACGATCTCATCGACTTCTTCAAGAAGCTGCCCAATCCGGACAAGGAGTTCGCGGTGATGCCCGGCATCTCGCACGCCTCGTTCCAGCAGAAGAATCACATGCGCGCCTACGAGATCCTGTTCTCGTTCTTCACCCGGCCCGAGCCGATCTACAAGGGCGGCCACTGATGAACGAGCCCGGCATCGCGGCGACGCGCAGCCGCGGCGAGGAGCACTGGACCGAGATCGCCGGCCAGAAGCTCTTCCTGTGGCGCAAGCCGCGTACCGACGGTCCCGACCGCGGCACGATCCTGTTCGTGCACGGCTCGTCGATGGCGGCGACGCCGGGTTTCGACCTGCAGGCACCCGGTACCGGCTACGTCTCGGCCATGGACTGGTTCGCGGCACGCGGGTTCGATTGCTGGACCAGCGACCATCGCGGCTATGGGCGCTCTTACAAGGGGCCGGAGATCCTCGCGACCGTGTCGGAGGGTGCTGACGATCTGAAGGCGGTCACCGACTACATCATGGCGCGCAACGGCGGTCGCAAGATGTCGCTGCACGGCACCTCGTCGGGTGGCTTGCGGGCCGCAGCCTTCGCCGAACGCCATCCCGAACGCGTCGAGCGCCTGTCGCTCGACGCCTATGTCTGGACCGGCAAGGGCAGCCCCACTCTCGAGCAGCGTCGCAAGAAGCTCGACCAATGGCGTGCCTCCAACCGGCGGCCGATCAGCCGGGAATTCCTCAACTCCATTCATACGCGCGACGGTGTCTATGCCGTCGACCCGGCCATCGTGCCCTTCTACATGGATATGGTGCTGGCGCTCGACGACTCCGTCCCGAATGGCACCTATATCGACATGTGCGCCAACCTGCCGGTGAACGATCCCAAGAAGCTCACGATGCCGGTGGTGTTGTTGCACGGCGAGCATGACGGCATCGCCTCGACCGACGATCTGCTCGACTTCTTTCGGCTTCTGCCCAATCCCGACAAGGAGTTTGCGATCATGCCCGGCATCGCGCATGGTTCCTTCATCCAGATGAACCATCAGCGTGCCTTTCACATTCTCTACAGCTTCCTGACGCGACCGGAGCCCGTCTACAAGGGCTGACAGAACGGCAGTCAATCGATAAGGGGAGGAATTCATGCACCGACGCATCGTAGGGGTCGCCGCGATCCTCGGCCTGCTGCTCGCAAGCCCGGTTTTCGCGCAAGACAAGCCCGACATCGAGGCCGCCAAAAAGGAAGGCAAGGTCTCCTGGTACACCTCGACGCCGATCGCGACGGCTCAGAAGCTGGTCGCCGCCTTCGAGAAAGAAAATCCCGGCGTGAAAGTGCAGCTCTTCCGCTCCGGCGGCGAGGCGGTGATGAGCCGCTTCATGCAGGAGCACGACGCCGGCCGCATCGGCGCCGACGTGATGACCACCTCCGATCCCTCGACCTCGGCGGTGCTCGCCAAGAAGGGTTATTTCGTGCCCTTCAAGCCGGCGCATTTCGACAAGATCCCGGCCGCCGTGAAGGACAAGGACGGCGCCTGGATCGCCCAGCGCATCAACATGCTGATCATGTATCTGCGCGGCGACAAGGTCGCGGCGGCCGACCGGCCCAAGACCTGGACCGACCTCACCGACGCCAAATACAAGGGCAAGCTGGTGATGCCCGATCCCTCCTTCACCGCGCTCCAGCTGATGGTGGTCGGCACGCTGTCGAAGCGGTACGGCTGGGACTTCTATGAGAAGCTGCACAAGAACGACATCATGATCGTGCAGGGCCATCAGCAGGTCTCGGACGCGCTGAAGCGCGGCGAGCGCATCATCGCCGCCGAGGGCGACTTCTCCTATGCCGAGGACGACCGCAAGGCCGGCCACGACATCGTGATGGTCAATGCGACCGACGGCGTCTTCGCCGTGCCCTCGCCCACCGCCATCATCAAGGGTGCCACCAACCCCAACGCCGCGAAGCTCCTCGCCGCCTGGATGATCGGCGACACGGCGCAGAAGATCCTGCCCGAAGCCGGCGCCTATTCGCCGCGCACCGACATGCAGCCGCCCGAAGGCGCCGAGCCGCTCTCCAAGCTCAAGCTGATCGATGTCGATTACGAGGCGATCGAGACCCAGACCCAGGCGATCAAGCGGAAGTTCAACGACATCTTCCAATAGAGGCGCTAGCGCCGCTAAGGCTTCCCCAGGTGCATAGCCGTGCCTGGGGAAGCAAGCGACGCAATCCTGGTTGAGGGTGCTGCCGTTTCTAGACGGAGGCGCTATGGTCCAGATTCCGCCGCCGGCGAATTTGCGTTTGGCAGCGCAGCAGGGCGATCGAGATGCCCAATTTGTATTGGGACATGCCTATCACCTCGGTCTGGATGTCCGAGTAGACTACCAGCAGGCGGCGCAGTGGTACGCTATGGCCGCTGCACAAGGCCATCCAGACGCCCAGAACAATCTGGGCCTCATGTACCAAAATGGCCAAGGAGTTCCGCAAGACCAGGCAAAAGCACTGGCGCTTTTTCAGGCCGCAGTCGAACAGGATTACGGGCCGGCTTGTTGCAACCTGGCCTCTGCCTATCTCGATGGCCGCGGGACTACAAAGGACCCGGAACAGGCGGTGCGACTGTTCCGTAGAGCGGCTGAACAGGGTGTTGCAGATGGAATGTTCGTGCTTGGCTGGTGCCTGAGCACTGGATCAGGTGTCGCGCATGACCCGATTGAAGGCGCGAACTGGTACCGCCGCGCCTCCGACCTACACCATATCGCGGCTCAACGAAATCTGGGACTCGCTTACCAACAGGGATCCGGAGTGCCAGAAGATTTCGTCAAGGCAGCGGAATGGTTCACGAAATCAGCCGATGCAGGTGACAGCGGTGCACAAATGCTGCTCGGGAGCGCTTACGATGAAGGTAGAGGAGTGCCTCAAGACCGGGCCCGTGCGGCCGTTCTATATCGCCAGTCCGCCGAGCAAGGGAACCAGATCGGTCAGCGGCAGCTTGCTCTCGCCTATGTCAACGGACGTGGCGTTCCTCAGGATTTTTCCGAGGCCGTGAAGTGGTACCGGCTCGCGGCAGACCAAGGCGACGCGGCATCGGAATTTGGGCTGGGCATCTGTTACTTCAACGGCGACGGCATAACGCAGGATCATGTCGCAGCCGCGCAGCTATATCAGCGTGCAGCGAGTAAAGGGCACACACGAGCTCAGGTCTATCTTGGGTCCATGCGCGAGAATGGACAAGGCGGACCGAGGGATCTGAAAGCAGCGATGCAATTGTATCGGCGCGCCGCCGAACAGGGTGACGAGTTGGGACGCACGCTCGCCGAAGAGCTTGCAGCAAATATCAATGGCGAAAGTCGCTAGCCCAGTTTTCCCACCCGGCCAGCTACTCGATCCACCACGGCCCTCGCCTCGCCGAGATAGTTCTTCGGATCGAGGATGTGCTCGAGGTCAGCGCGGCTGAACTTGGCCTTCAGCTTTTCGTCGCCGGCCAGCACCTCAATCAGCGGCTTCTTCTCGGAGATCGCCTTGCCGCAGGCATGCTCGACCAGCTCGTGGGCGGTGCCGCGGCCGAGCTCGCCCGCGAGCGCCATCATCACGGCTTCGGCCATGATCAGCCCGCCGGTCGAATCGAGGTTGCGGCGCATCGCCTCCTCGTCGACCCGCATGCCTTCGGCAAGGATGGCGCCGTGATGCAGGCAGCCGGAGGTCAGCAGGAAGATCTGCGGCAAAGCGAGCTGCTCGCTCTGCCAGGGGCCGGTCGAGCGCTCCTGGTCGCCGGCCATGGCCTGCATCAAGGACGGCTGCAAGGTCTGCACGCCGCGCGCGCAGGCCAGCACATATTCCGAGGCGATCGGATTGCGCTTCTGGGGCATGGTCGAGGAGCCGCCGCGGCCGGGCATATAGGGCTCGTTGACCTCGCCGACCTCCGTCTGCATCAGGAGAATGAAATCGGTCGCGAGCTTGGCGAGGCTGCCGCAGATCAGCGCCAGCACGGCGCCGGTCTCGGCGATGGTCTCGCGCGTGCCGTGCCAGGGCGCGTCGGGTGCGGCGAGGCCGAGCTCCTGCGCCAGACCTTCGACGACGGCGCGGCCCTTGTCTCCGAGCGAAGACAAAGTACCGACGGCGCCACCGAACTCGACGCGCAGCAGGCGGTGCCTCAACGCATGCAGCCGGTCGAGATGGTCGAGCAGCGGCGCTGCCCAGACGGCGCATTTGTAGCCGAAGGTGACAGGCAGCGCGTGCTGCAGATGGGTGCGGCCGGCCATCACCGTCTCGCGGTGGCGTTTGGCGTGGTCGGCCAGCGCGCGCAGGATGCGCTTCACCTCGCGCTCGATGAACGCCAGCCCGTCGCGCATCTGGAGCACGAGGCCGGTATCGAGAATGTCCTGGGTGGTGGCACCCCAATGCACCCAGCGCGCCGCCTCCTCGCCCGCCGCCTTGCCGAGCTGCTTGGTCAGGGCCACCACCGGATATCCCACGATCTCGGTCGAGGCAGCAATGCCGGCGACGTCGAGATTCTCGACCGTGGCGGCGGCGGTGATCTTCTCCGCCGCTTGCGTGGGGATGAGGCCGAGCCGCGCCTCGACGCGCGCCAGCGCCGCCTCGACGGCGAGCATGGCGGCGAGGCGCTGCTCGTCGCCGAACAGCCGCCGCATCTCGTCGGTGCCGAACAGGCCGCGCGTGATCGCCGAGTCGGCGGGGTTGACGCTCATAGGGGCTAGATATCGAGAAAGACGGTTTCCTTCTCGCCCTGCAGCCTTATGTCGAAGCGGTAGACCGGCACGTCCTTGCCGCCCTCCGGCTTGGCCAGCAGCGTGTCGCGCGCCTTGGTATCCTCGATGCGCGACAGCAGCGGATCGATCTCGTTCGCCTTGGTCTCGTCGGCGAAATAGATCCGCGTCACCTCGCGCTTCAGCATGCCGCGCGCAAAGATCGACAAGGCGATGTGCGGCGCCTGCAGCGCATTGCCGCGTCCCGGCACCTGGCCGGGCCGGATAGTGACGAAATAGAAGCTGCCGTCATCCTCGGTGCAGCAGCGGCCGAAGCCCAGGAAGCGATTGTCGATCAGCTTGTCCTGGGTGTCCTCGGGATGGGCATAGCGGCCGGCGGCATTGGCCTGCCATATCTCGAGCATCGCCTCGGGCACGGGCTTGCCGTCGCCGTCATAGACCTTGCCTTCGATGCGGATCTTGATGCCCTGCGCGCCGTCGCGCGTGAGGTCGCGCAGCTCCTTGCGCTCGAGCCCGAACCTGAAGAAGGGACCGACGGTCTGCGATGCGGTGGGAACGAGCGCCATATCAGGGAACCTCGAAGAAAGTCTGGTCGCGGCCGCGCAGCACGATGTCCCAGCGATAGCCGAGCGCGAACTCCTCGATCGACAGGGCGGGATCGTAGCTGCAGACCATGCTCTGGCGCGCCTTCTCGTCGGGCACCGAGAGAAAGATCGGATCGAGCGGCTGCAGCGGGTCGCCGGGGAAATACATCTGCGTGACGAGTCGCGTCACGAAGGCCGGGCCGAAGACCGAGAAATGGATGTGCTGCGGCCGCCAGGCGTTGGGGGTGTTGCGCCAGGGATAGGCGCCCGGCTTGATGGTCTGGAAGCGGTACTCGCCGCGCTCGTTGGTGCTGACTTGCCCGACGCCCTTGAAATTGGGATCGAGCGGCGCGTCGTGCTGGTCCCATTCATGGATGTAGCGGCCGCAGGCGTTGGCCTGCCAGATCTCCAGCACCGTGTTCTGCACCGGCCGGCCGCTCTCGTCGAGCACGCGCCCGGCGACGATGATGCGCTCGCCGAGCGGCTGGCCGATCCCGTCCTTGGTCATGTCGGGATAGTCGGGCCCGGCCCAGCCCGCCTCGAAGGTCGGGCCGGTGATCTCGGTCAGCGTGTGCTCGAGCCGGATCGGTTTGCGAGTCGGGTGACGCTTCACCGTCGTCCCGTAGCCGGCATAGTCGTTGGGCGGCTGGCCGCCCTCATGCTCGCGCGCATAGGCTTGGTGCTGGGTCATGGATCAGCTCTCTTTCTGCATCTCTTCATAGGCCTCCTTGGCGAGCTTGAAGGCCGAGTTCGCGGCGGGCACGCCGCCATAGATCGCGACCATCATCAGCACCTCGGTCACCTCTTCGGGCGTCATGCCGGTGTTGCGCGTCGCCTTGACATGCATCTTGACCTCGTCGTGATGACCGAGTGCCGCCAGCATCGCAATGGTCAGCATGCTGCGCGTACGCCGGTCGAGGCCCGGACGGGTCCAAACCTCGCCCCAGGCGTAGCGCGTGATGAAGCTCTGGAAATCGCGGTCGAGATCGGTGATCCGCAAGGTCGCGCGGTCGACATGCGCGTCGCCCAGCACCGAGCGCCGCGTCGCCATGCCGCCGGCCTGGCTGTCGCCGGCCTTCTGCGCGGCGACGAAGCCGTCGATCAGCGCGATCATGCGGGCGCTCTGCTCGGCGCAGGGGATGTGACCGGCGTCGCGGATGGTCTCGAGCCTGGCATCGGGGATCGATTTGGCGAGCTCGGCGGCCTGGGCCGGCGGCGTCGCCAGATCCTGGTCGCCGACCATGACCAGCGTCGGCACGCGGATGGCGGCCGCTTCCTTGGCGAGGTCGGTGTTGCGGATGGCGCCGCAGCAGCCGATATAGCCGTCGGAAGGCGTGCGCTCGAGCATGTTGCGGTAGTAGCGCAGCGCCAGCGGCTGGTCGGCGCGGAAGGTCTCGGTGAACCAGCGTGCAAGAATGCCGTCGGATATGCCGGCGAGCCCGCCTTGGCGGATGCCGCGGATCCGCTGGTCCCACATCTCCGGCGTGCCGATGCGGCTGCCGGTATCGCAGAGCATGACCGAGGCGATACGGTCGGGTGCCCGCGCCGTCAGCGCCTGCACCACCATGCCGCCGATCGACAGGCCGCAGGCATGCACACGGCCGATGCCGAGCTTGTCGAGCAGGGCCAGCGCGTCGCCGGCAAGATCTTCCATGCGATAGCCGGCCGCATCGTCGCTCACCGCAGGGCAATCGGTCAGCCCGTGGCCGCGCATGTCGTAGCGCAGGATGCGATAGCGCTTGGCGAGCTCGGCCGCGACCGAATCCCAGATCCGCAGATCGGTGCCCAGCGAGTTGGCGAACAGGATGGTCTCGGCGCCGCTCGGCCCGCTCAGCTCGTAATGGACCACAAGGCCGCCGGCCTCGATGAAGGGCATGGCCCCTATTCCTCCAGCCCGCTCTTCACCGGCACGTTTTCGGGTGCCAGCGTCACGCCCGCCGCGTGCGCCACAGTTTCGAGCAGGGCCGAGAAGTCGGCGTTGATATAGGTCAAGGGATCCTTCTGGAACTTGGCGGCGCCGAAATGGGCCTGGATGGCCTCGCGCGTCGCCGCCGCGACCGGCATGGGCACGTCGAGGGCGCGCGCCTGGCTCAAGCCCAGATCCATGTCCTTGCGCAGCAGCTCGGGCGTGAAGGTCGTGGTCCAGTCGAGATTGACCAGCGCCGGCGCCTTGTAGCGGGTGAAGGTCGAGCCCATCACCGACTTGTTCATGAAGTCGAGGAAGGCATGGCGCGGCACGCCGGTCTTCTGGGCGAGGACGGTGATCTCGGCCAGGCTCTGGATCACGACGCCGAGGAAGACATTGTGCGCGACCTTGCAGATGCGGGCGAGCTCGCCCTCGCCGACATAGGAGACGCCGGCACCGGCCATGATCTCGAGATAGGGCTTCACCTGCTCGAACTGATCCTCGGGGCCCGACGCGACGATCGACAGCTTGCCGACCTTGACGCATTTGCCGTTGCCGCTCACCGGCGCCGCGATGAAGCCGACGCCGACCTCGTTCAGCCGCTTGCGGAGCGCGGCCGAGCTGTCGACGCCGATCGAGGTGTGATCGACGATGATGCGCGGCTTCTCCTCACCGGTCAGCAGGCCGCCTTTTCCAAAATAGACCTCCTCGAGATCCTTGGCGGTGGCCAGGATGCTGAAGACGATGTCGGCCTTGCCAAGCTCGGCAGGATGATCGACCAGGCTCGCCTTGCCCGACGCCGCGAGATCGTCGCCCTTGGCCTTGGTGCGGTTCCAGATCTCGACCTTTTCGCCCTTCTTGATCAGCCGCTCGGCCATGGGATGGCCCATACGGCCCATGCCGATCCAACCGAGCCTGTGCCGGCCCTCACCCATGCTCTCTCTCCCTAAAAGCGCTCGAGCCGCAGCCTATTCGAGGTCGGCGGTCCAGTCGCGGGTTTCCAATATCGCCTTCACCCGCCGGAGGAAGCTCGCCGCATAGGCTCCGTCGAAGGCGCGATGATCGAAGCTCTGGGTCAGCATGCCCAACGGCCGGATGGCGACACGCTCGCCATCCTCGTCCTCGACCACCAGCGGCCGGCGGCGGATCGCATCGGTCGACAGGATGGCGACCTGCGGCGCGTTGATGATCGGCGTCGTGAACAGCGTGCCGTTGCTGCCGTTGTTGGTGAGCGTGTAGGTGCCGTCCTCGAAATCGCTGGGCACGAGCTGGCCGGCCCGCGCCTTCTGCGCCGCGCGGTCGATCGCCTTGGCTAGCCCGCCCACCGTAAGACCATCGGCATGGCGGATGACCGGCACCACCAGCCCCTCATGATCGAGATCGATGGCAATGCCGAGATGGACGTCGCCGCGCATCACCAGCGCGCCATTGTCGAGCCGCGCATTGACGCGCGGGAAATCGCGGATAGCGAGGCAGACGGCGCGGGCGATGAACGGCAGATAGGTGAGCCCGACGCCGAAGCGCTGGCGGAAGGCGTCCTTCTCCTTGTCGCGCAGCCGCGCGATGCGCGCGAAATCGACCTCCATGCCCTGGGCTACATGCGGAATCGTCGTCCAGGCGTAGGCGAGATGCTCGGCCGTGCGCTTGCGCACACGGTTCAGCTGCTCGGTGCGATCGCCGGCCTGCAGCGGCAGGCTGGCGGGCGCTTCACGGACAGCGGCCGGCTTGGTTGACAGCGCCTGCAGCACATCGTCCTTGCCGATGCGCCAACCGCCCTTTGCCTTGACCGTCTGGGCGATGCTCGCGGCATCGAGACGATTCTGCGCGATCAGCCGACGGGCGAGCGGCGTAATGCGGATGTCGAGCGGGCCTTTGGCCGGGCCGAACTGGCCAACCGGCGTACGCACCTCGAAGAAAGGGTCGAGCCTGGTCTTGCCGTTGGGTCGCGGTGCGGATGCGACGGGCGGCTGCGCTTTCGGGGCTGCCGCTGGCACAGCCGCGCGTACCTCTTCCTGCTTTGCCGCCACAGCCGGCGCTTTGGCCGCAGCCGGCTTGCCTGCGCCGGCCTTGTCCGCGATCACCGCCACTGCCGTGCCGACCGGCACCGTCTGGCCGGCGGGCACGCGGATCTCCGCCAGCACGCCGGCTTCGGTCGCCTCGATCGCCATCGCGACCTTGTCGGTCTCGATCTCGAACAGCTTGTCGCCGATCGCGACCGCATCGCCGACCGATTTGAACCAGCTGCTGACGGTGCCCTCGGCGACGGTCTCGCCGAGCTGCGGCATCAGGACGTCCATCTCCCGCTCTCGTCTCCCCGCTACCACTCCGTCGAGATGTACTGCGCCTCGAGGAACTCGAGCATGCCTTCCTTGCCGCCTTCGCGGCCGATGCCGCTCGCCTTGACTCCGCCGAAGGGTGCTGCCGGATCGGAGACGATGCCGCGGTTCAGGCCGATCATGCCGAACTCGAGCTGCTCGGAGACCTTCAGGCCGCGCTTGACGTTGCCGGTGTAGAGATAGGCGACGAGGCCGTACTCGGTGTCGTTCGCCTTCTTGATCACCTCCTCCTCGCTCTCGAACTTCTGGATCGGCGCCACCGGGCCGAAGATCTCGTCGCAGGAGCACTGCGCGTCGGGCGGCACGTTGGTCAGCACGGTCGGCTCGAAGAAGAAGCCGGGGCCCTCGATCCGCTTGCCGCCTGCGACGATCTTGGCGCCGCGCTTCACCGCGTCCTCGACCATCTCCTGAACCTTGTCGCGGGTCTCGGCATTGACCAGCGGGCCGACGGCGACGCCGTCCTCGAGCCCGTTGCCGACCTTCAGCGCCTTCATCTTCTGCGCCAGCTTGTCGACGAAAGCGTCATGCACCTTGGCATGCACGTAGAAGCGGTTCGCAGCGGTGCAGGCCTCGCCCATGTTGCGCATCTTCGCGATCATCGCGCCCTCGATGGCGGCATCGATGTCGGCATCCTCGAAGACGATGAAGGGCGCGTTGCCGCCGAGCTCCATGGCGGGCTTGAGCACATTCTCGGCCGCCGCTTTCAGCAAGGTGCGGCCGACCTCGGTCGAGCCGGTGAAGGAGATCACGCGCACCCGCATGTCCTTCATCATGGTGCCGACCGTGGCGCCCGAGCTGCGCGACGGCAGGACGTTGACGACGCCGGGCGGCACGCCGGCCTCTTCGAGCAGCTCGGCCAGCGCCAGCATGGTGAGCGGCGTCTCGGAAGCGGGCTTCACGATCACCGAGCAGCCGGCGGCGAGCGCCGGGCCGATCTTGCGCGTACCCATCGCGGCCGGGAAATTCCACGGCGTGACCAGCACGCCGATGCCGGCCGGACGGTAATGGACAAGGACGCGCGCGCCCGAGGCCGGAGCACGGCCGAGCTCGCCCCAGCTGCGCACGGCCTCCTCGGCGTACCAGCGGAAGAACTCGGCGGAATAGGCCATCTCGGCGCGGCTGTCGCTCAGCGCCTTGCCGTTCTCGAGCGTGATCAGGCGCGAGAGACGCTCCTTCTCGCGCATGATGATCTCGAAGGCCTTGCGCAGGATCTCGCTGCGCTCGCGCGGCGATTTCGCGGCCCATTTCGGCTGTGCCGCGGCGGCGGCCTCGACGGCGGCCTTGGCATCCTCGACCGTCCCGTCGGACACGTTCGCGATCACCTTCTCGGTGGCAGGGTCATAGACCGGGAAGGTCTTGTTGCCGGCGGCGGGGCGAAACTTGCCGTCGATATAGAGCTGGGTGCGAAATTCGGTGGTGGTGGCGACGTCCATGCTAAATGCTCCTCAGCTCAAGGCCTGCCGCACGCGCTCGGTAATGCGCGGCACGGTCGGCAGGACGATGTCTTCGAGATTGTCCGCTGCGGGCAGCGGGATGTGCGGGGTTGTGATGCGGACGATGGGTCCGTCGAGATCGTAGAAGGCCTCGTCGGCGACGATCGAGGCGATCTCGGCGCCCCAGCCGCACAGCCGCGGATTTTCCTCGACCGTGAACAGGCGCCCGGTCTTGGCGACCGAGGCGAGGATGGTCTGGGTGTCGAGCGGCACCAGCGAGCGCACGTCGATCACCTCGCAATCGATGCCGTGCTCCCTGCTGAGCTTCTCCGCAGCGTCGAGCGCGCGCGGCACCATCAGGGCGAGCGCCAGGATGGTCGCATCCTTGCCGGGGCGCAGGATCTTGGCGGTGCCGAGCCGGTCGACGATCTCGCCGTCCGGCACCTCACCCTTGGTGGCATAGAGCGACTTGTGCTCGAAGAAGATCACCGGATCGGGATCGCGCACCGAGGCCGCGAGCAGGCCGACGACATCGACCGGCGAGCTCGGTACCACGACCTTCAGGCCAGGGATCTGCATTGCCCAGGCTTCGACCGACTGGCTGTGCTGGGCACCGAAGCGCGAGCCCGCCCCGTTGCCGGTGCGCACGACCAGCGGGCATTTGAGCTGGCCGTTCGACATGTAGCGCGCCTTCGGAAACTCGTTGGCGATATAGTCGAAACAGACCGCAAGAAAATCCGAAAACATGATCTCCGCAATCGGCTTCAGGCCGGTCATGGCCGCCCCCATGGCGGCGCCGAGGATGGCCTGCTCGGAGATCGGCGTATCGCGCACCCGCAAGGGGCCGAACTTCTCATAAAGCCCGACTGTCGCCTTGAACACGCCGCCCGCCTTGGCGACGTCCTCGCCGAGGAAGACGACGTCGGGGTCGCGCTCCATCTCCTGGGCGATGCCGCGCGCCACGGCATCGCGGAAGGTCAGTTCCGCCATGCCCAGCCCCCATCGGCATAGACGTCGGTCACCATGATTTCCTCGGGCGGCGGTGGAGCTGCCTTGCAGGCTTCGGTCGCGGCGTCGATGGTGCGCTCGGTCTGCTGCTCGATCGCCTTCACCTCGGACTCGGGGATCCCGAACTCGGCGAGGCGCTGCCTGTAGATAAGGATGGGATCGCGCTTCAGCCACTCCTCGAGCTCGCCGTCCGGCCGATATTTCGCGGGGTCTGCCCTGCTGTGGCCGCTATGGCGATAGGTCATGCATTCGATCATGGAGGGGCCCTGGCCGGCGCGCGCCTTGGCGAAGGCGGCCTGGGCCGTGCGATAGACGGCGTCGGCATCGTTGCCGTCGATGACAATGCGCTCGAGCCCGTAGGCCGCAGCACGGTCGGCGGCGGGATGCTCGACGGCGGTCACCTCGGAGATGGCGGTGTATTCCATATAGAGATTGTTCTCGCACACGAACACGACCGGCAGCTTCCAGATGGCGGCGAAGTTCAGCGCCTCATGGAAAGCACCGATATTGGTCGTGCCGTCGCCGAAGAAGCAGACTGCGACATCCTGCGTGCCCTTGTACTGCGCCCGCCAGGCGGCGCCGCAGGCGATCGGCAGATGGGCGCCGATGATGGCGTAGGAGCCCATGACACCGTGCTCGACCGAGGTCAGGTGCATCGAGCCGCCCTTGCCGCGCATGAGCCCGTTGTCGCGCTGCATGAGCTCGCCCAGCACCTTCTCCATCGACACGCCGCGCGCCAGCGTATGGGCATGGCCGCGATAGGTGCAGAAGGAGAGATCGCCCTTTTGCATGGCGACCGCGAAACCCGCCGCGACTGCCTCCTGGCCGAGCGACAGATGGCTGGTGCCTTTCACGAGATTCTGCAGGAACAGATCATAGGCGCGCTTCTCGAAGACGCGGATCTCGAGCTGACGGCGGAAGAGGTCGAGGCGCCGCTCCGGACCGATATCGTCGTTCTTGGCCTCAGGCCGACGGGCGGCTTGTCGCGTGCTCACAGTGATGCTTTCTCCACTTCCCCTCTCCCAGCGGGAGAGGGAGGGGCCCATTGCGACGCAATGGGAGGGTGAGGGGAAAGTCGGTCGGCGCTGGGCCCCTCACCCTCCCGCTGCTCCGCAGCGGGCCCCTCCCTCTCCCGTGGGGAGAGGGGCAATTGCTCAGTATCGATTCGCGATCGGCAGCTGCTCGGCCGGGAAGAGGGTGATGACGCGGCAGCCCGTATCGGTGACCACCACCTCTTCCTCGATGCGCGCCGCCGAGAACCCGTCCTTGGCCGGGCAGTAGGTCTCGAGCGCGAACACCATGCCGGTCTTGATCTGCATCGGATTGTCGAGCGAGACCAGGCGCGAGATGATCGGCCGCTCGTGCAGTGCCAGACCGAGCCCGTGGCCGAACTGCAGGCCGAAGGCCGACATCTCGTCGGGAAAGCCGAACTCCTCCGCCTTCGGCCAGACGCGCGCGACCTCATCGGTCATCACGCCCGGACGGATCTTCTGGATCGAGGCGTCGAGCCAGTCGCGCGCCTGCTTGTAGGCATCGCTCTGCTCGACCGTGGCGCGGCCGATATTGAAGGTGCGGTAGTAGCAGGTGCGATAGCCCATGTAGGACTGCAGAATGTCGAAGAAAGCCTGGTCGCCCGGCCGCACCAACCGATCGGTGAAATTGTGCGGATGCGGATTGCAGCGCTCGCCCGAGATGGCGTTGATCGCCTCGACATCGTCCGAGCCCATCGAATAGAGCATGTGGTTGGCTTCGGCGACGATGTCGGCCTCGCGGATGCCCGGCTTCAGCTTCTCCCAGATCATATGGTAGACGCCGTCGACCATGGCCGCGGCCTGGTTCAGCAGCACGATCTCGTCGTTGCTCTTGATCTCGCGCGCATCGAGCATGACCTGCTGGCCGTCGACCAGCTTGAGCCCCGCCTTCTCGAGCTCGAACCACATGCCGGGCTCGATCAGGTCGATACCGAGCGGCAGGTTGGCAACGCCAGCCTCCTTCAGCAGCGCCGCGATCTCCTCGGCATGGCGCTTCATGAGGCCGGCGGCCGGCGGCACGGTGCCGCGCAGCCCCAGCATGCCGGCGCGGCAATTGTGCGGCTTCAGCCAGTCGCAATGCAGCCGGTGATGCACGGCGGCCGAGCCGAAATCCCACAGGATGGGCTCGCCGTCGCCGGCCAGGAGGGCGAAGCGGCACAGCTTGTCGCGTTCCCACTCGCCGATCTTGGTCGAGGTGATGTAGCGGATATTGTTGACGTCGAAGAGCAGCAGGGCGCCGCATTGCGAGGCCTTGAGCGCCTGCCGCGCCCGCGCCAGCCGGTAGTCGTGCAGGCGGCGGAAATCGACCCGGGTCTCGTAGTCCACGCCCATATGGCCGGGCGCCTGGAGGGCGCGGTTCCAGTTCCAGTTCGGCGTCGGGGCGAGCCCGGACGGCGCGGTGATGGTGCGCGGCTCCATCAGATCGTTGGCCATGAAATCCTCCTTGGGCCCGTCGGGGTCCCGATGCCGGATTAATAGACCGGCCGGCACCTGCCTGCAACTCATGCCACTGTGCTCGGCAAGCCTTTGGACTGGCTGGATTCTGAAGCGATTTCCGACGGTTTCGCTTGCGCCGGAAGCGGCCTCCCGGGCATCGTCGCGCGCCATGGATTCCCGCATCGCCGCCGCCCTCTCCCATTGGGCCCCCCGCTTCATCGCCAATGGCGTCCCTTATGTCGATTTCCAGGAGGTGACCTCCGGGCTCGAGCGCTGGGAGGATTGGTGCCGGGCCTGGAGCGAACGTGCCGCGGTGCATGAGGCGCTCGGCCGCACGGCACTGGCCGAGGACCGCACCCTCTCGGCCGCCGAGCATCTCGCGACCGCGGCGGTCTGCTACCACTTCGGCAAGTTCCTGTTCGTGATCGATCCGCAGCAGATGCGCGCCGCGCACGAAAAGGCGGTCGAGTGCCGCCGCCTCGCCTTGCCGCATCTCGATCCGGCCGGCGAGCGGGTCGCGATTCCGTTCGAGGGCAGGCAGCTGATGGGCGAGCTCAGGCGGCCGCGGGGCCACAACGGGCCGCCGGTCGTGGTCATGCTGATGGGGCTCGATTCGGCCAAGGAGGAGATGGGTCCCTACGAGCAGATCTTTCTCGATCGCGGCCTCGCCACCCTGGCGATCGACGGGCCGGGCCAGGGCGAGGCCGAATACGAGATCGCCATCCGCCCGGAATACGAGCAGCCGGTCGCCGCGATCTGCGACTGGCTCCAGAGCCGCACCGACATCGACAGCGCGCGCATCGGCTTGTGGGGCGTCAGCCTCGGCGGCTATTACGCGCCGCGCGCGGCCGCCTTCGAGAAGCGCGTCAAAGCCTGCATCGCCCTATCGGGTCCGTATGACTGGCTCGGTGCCTGGGAGAGCCTGCCGCAGCTGACGCGCGACGTGTTCAAGCTCCGCAGCCACGCCCGGAACGAGGCCGAGGCCCTGTCGGTCGCCCGCCGCATGACCCTCGCCGGCGTCGCCGAGCGCATCACCTGCCCGCTCTATATCGTTGCCGGCAAACGCGATTCCGTGGTGCCCTGGCAGGGCGCCATACGATTGTCCGAGGAAGCCAAGGGACCGGTCGAGCTGCTGGTGGTCGAGGACGGCAACCACGTCGTCAACAACCGTCCCTATCGCTACCGCACGCAGACCGCCGATTGGCTGGCGACGCGGCTCGGGGTAAAGGAATAAGACGCTTCGCGGAAAACGAGGCCGAGCCGGCAGCTGGGAAAAGCCGGCGCCGAAGTTGCCTGAAGGGAGGAGACAAATGACGAAACGATGGGGACGGCGGACGGCCCTTACCCTGACTCTCGCCGCCATGGTGCTGGGCACCACCGCGCGCGCCGAGGACAAGCTCGCTCTCGCAGCACCCGGTCAGCCGCCGGTGTTCTCGGCGCTAATCATGATCGTCGCGGAGAAGGGCGGATTCTTCAAAAAATACGGTGTCGACGGCACGGTGCGCCAGTTCGGCTCCGGCGTCGCCGCGGCGCAGGCGGTCGCGACCGGCGAGATGCAAGGCTCGCTGTCGCCCACCGGATCGATCATCAATCTCGTCTCCAATTCGGGCGTGCCGCTGGTCGGCATCTGGGGAATGATGCATCCCGACTGGGTGCTGGGCTCGACCGACCCCAAGCTCACCAAATGCGCTGACATGAAGGGCCAGACGATTGCCATCGATGCGATCGGCGGCGCCCGCGCGCTGGCCCTGTCGGACCTCTTGAAGCCCTGCGGCCTCAAGGTGAGCGACATGAAGACGGTCGCGGTCGAGGCCAACACGGCGCCGGCCATGGTGGCCGGCCAGGTGAAGCTCGGCGTGCTGCATATCGACGACGTCGCGACGATCAAGAACCAGACCAAGCAGCCGGTCACGATCATCGACAGCTCGGCCCACGTGACGCCGGTCACGCACTATAATTTCTTCGTCGTGCGCAAGGACAAGCTGGCCGCCAACCGCGACGCCTATGTCCATGCGCTGGCTGGGCTTCTCGACGCCATCCGCTTCATGTACGACCCGAAGAATCTCGATAAGTTCGTCGAGATCGCGGCCGTGACAGGGCGTCCCAAGGAAGAGATCAAGGAGGCCCTGCCCGAGTTCCTGAAGATCGATTTCTGGACCAAGCAGGGCGACGGTCTCGTGCGCGCCAATGTCGAGACCCAGATCAAGGCGCAGGTCGAGTCGAACGCCATCCGCGACGGCAAAACGCCTGCGACCTACGACCAGCTGGTCGATGCCAGCGTCTACAAAGATGCCATCAAGCTGCTGAAATAGCTTCGAAGGGGGAGAGTCAGATGAAAGCCACCACCAAGCTGAAGGGCCTGCTGCTCGCAGCAGCCATGGGCCTCGCATCCGTCGCCGGCGCAGCGCAAGCCGCCGACAAGGTCAGCATCGCCCTGCCGGGCGTGCCCGCCGTCTATGTCGTGGTGCAGTTCTATGTCGCCCGCGACCAGGGCTTCTTCCAGAAATACGGCATCGATGCCGAGCTGAAGCAGCTCGATTCCGGCACCGCCGCGGCCCAGGCCGTGTCGGCCGGCACGTTCGACCTGTCGCTGTCGCCGACCCCGACCGTGGTCAACATGGTCTCCAATGCCGGCGTGCCGCTGGTCAGCATCTACGGCATGGAGAATTCCGACTGGGTCCTCGGCTCGACCGATCCGAAGGTCACCAAATGCGAGGAGATGAAGGGCCAGAGCATCGGCGTCGATACGCTGGGCGGCGCCCGCTCGGTCGCGCTCGGCGCCTTCCTCGCCAAGTGCAACCTCAAGCTCACCGACGTGAAGCAGGCAGCACTCGGCACCAGCGTCGGCCCCTCGATGATCGCCGGCCAGCTCCATGCCGGCGTGCTGCACACCGACGATCTCGCCCGCATCCAGAAGGAGATGGGCAAGCCCGTCATCATCGTCGAGAAGTGGAAGGATGTGAGCCCGATCGGCCACTATATGAGCGTGGTCACGACCAAGGACCGGCTCAAGGCCAAGCGCGAGGACTTCGTGAAGGTGCTGGCGGCGCTGCACGACGCCGCCGTCTACATGAACGATCCGAAGAATCTCGACAAGGTCGCGGCATCCGCCAAGATCACCGGCCAGGACATGGACCTCGCCAAGCCGGCGATCGAGCAGTTCCTCAAGATCGAGTTCTGGCCGCTCAACAAGGACGGGCTCGACCGCAAGAACGTCGAGGCGGCGATCAACGACCAGAAGACCAGCGGCAACATCAAGGCCGACAAGACGCCGGTCACCTATGACCAGCTGGTCGATGTCTCGCTGTACAAGGACGCGGCGAAGATCGAGAAGAAGTAGATGAATTAGCCCCTCTCCGCCAGGCGAGGGGCTTCTCCCAAGGACCGGGCTTGTAATTGGCGAACTTCTGGAACTCCGACCGTCCCCTGGCGCGCTGGGCCACCTTCGGACTCAGCATCGCCGGCGGCGCGCTGATTTGGGAATATGGCGCCCGCGGCGCCAATGCCGCCGTCGCGGTGCCGTTGTCGGAGACGGCGGTACGGCTGGTCGAGCTGATCCGCTCGGGCGAGCTCGAGCGGGCCACGGTCAGCTCGCTGCTGCTGTTCCTCACCGGCCTGGGAGCGGCGATCGTCACCGCAGTGCCGCTCGGCCTGCTGCTCGCGCGGCTCAAATGGCTGCGCGTGGCGCTCAGCGACTACATCATGCTGCTCTACGCCATGCCGACCGTGGCGCTCATCCCCTTCATCATGTCGATGTTCGGCCTCGAGTTCGAGGCCAAGGCGATCATCGTCTTCCTGTTCGCCTTCTTCCCGATCCTCTACAACACGGTCGAAGGCGCGCGCAGCATCCGGCCCGAGCTGATCGAGGTGGCGCGCTCCTTCCGCTCGAGCGAGCGGGCGATCTGGTTCGACGTGCTGTTCCCCGCCACCCTGCCCTACATGATGACGGGATTCCGCCAGGCCATCGGCCGGGCCCTGGTCGGCATGGTGGCGTCGGAATTCTTCCTGGCGGCGAGCGGCATCGGCGAGCTGGTCATGGTGAGCTCGCGCAATTTCGACACGGCCGCCCTGTTCGGCACGACCCTCACCATCACGGTCCTCGGCGTGCTGCTGATGTTGATCGGCACCAGCCTCGAGGACCGTTTCACCGTCTGGCGGGGCTTGAAGCGATGACCACCCAGGACATCCGCGTCAGCGCGCTGGCGCAGCCGGGCGTGCCGCAATGGCGTCGCATCACCCAGTCCCCGTGGTTCGCGAAAACGGTCGGCGGAATCGCCATCCTGCTCGCCTGGGAGCTGCTGGTGCGCGCGCTGGCGCCCAACTATGTCGCCAAGCCCTCCAACATCTTGCCGGTCTTCATCCCGACCCTGACGTCGCAGGCCATGCTCGAGCAAGCCTGGGCGACGCTGTGGGCGGTCATCCAGGGTCTCGCCATCTCGATCGTGGCCGGGCTGGTGATGGGACTCGCGATGGGGCGCGTCAAATTCTTCGACCGGCTGCTGCGCGTCTATGTCACCGGCCTCTACGCCATGCCGATGACGGCGATCCTGCCGCTGCTCACCATCTGGCTCGGCTACAGCTCGGGCGCCCGGCTCGCCACCGTGGTCTTCGCCTCGATCTTCCCGATCGCCATGAGCGTGTGCGACGGCGCGCGCTCGGTGCCGCACGAATATCTCGAGGTGGCACGCTCCTATCGCGCGCGCTGGCACCATGTCTGGATCGGCATCACGCTCGCCTCCTCCCTGCCCTATCTCTTCGCCGGCATGAAGCTCGCCGTCGGCCGCGCGCTGATCGGCGCGGTGGTCGCCGAGTTCTTCATCTCGGTCGACGGGCTCGGCTTCTACATCCTCTTCAACACCCGCACCTTCCATCACAATGCCGCTTTCGTGGCGGTCATCCTGCTGGCCTTCTTCGCGGTCGCCGTGGATTGGGTGATGGACTGGGGCACGAGCAAATTCCTGCCCTGGTATCGCGCCGCCGAGCGCCGTCAGTGAGCGGGACGAAAGAACAGAGCAAGAGCATGGATTCATCCTCCGACGAACCACGCATCACCGTCTCCGGAGTCGGCAAGACCTACGGCGCGCTCGAGGTTTTCCGCGACATCAACCTCACCTTCGGCAAGCGCGAATGCGTCGCCGTGGTCGGCCCGTCGGGTTGCGGCAAGACCACCTTCCTACGCTGCCTCGACGGGCTGATCCCGGTCACGACCGGCCACATCTCGGTCGAGGGCAAGGACATCACCGAGCCCTGGCCGGGTGCCGCGATGGTGTTCCAGCATTTCGGCCTGTTTCCCTGGAAGACGGTGTTCTCGAACGTCGCCTACGGGCTGAAGCTGGCTGGCGCATCGGCGGCCGAGATCCGCGAGAAGGTGCCGCATTTCATCAATCTCGTAGGCCTCACCGGCTTCGAGAGTGCCTATCCCTACCAGCTCTCCGGTGGCATGCAGCAGCGCTGCGGCCTGGCACGCGCGCTTGCGATCGAGCCCGATGTGCTGCTGATGGACGAGCCGTTCGGCGCCATCGACGCCCAGACGCGCGAGATCCTGCAGTTCGAGCTCTTGCGCATCTGGGGCCTGCGCCCGACCACCATGGTCTTCGTCACCCATTCGATCGACGAGGCGGTGCTGATGGGCGACCGCGTCGTGGTGCTGAAAGGCCGGCCCTCGACCGTCGCCGAGATCATCGATGTCGGGCTGCCGCGCCCGCGCACGCGCGAGACCCTGAGCCTGCCGCGCTTCGCCGAGATGCGCGAGCATGTCTGGTCGACCCTCATGGACGAGGCCAAGCGCGCGGAGTTCGTGCTGGAGAAGTGATGAGGCACGCCCTCCTCATCGGGCTGTTTCTGGCCGCGTGCCTGCTGTTTCCGGCAGCGGCGCGCGCCGATTGCTCGGCGCTCGTGTCGCCGACGCGCGACAATTGTCTTCGCGTCGAGCTCGGGCTCGCCGAATCGGCGGCGCGCACCGCTTCCGACACGCTGCTGGCGCGTCTCGATCCTCCCGCCCGGCCGGCGCTCGTCGCTGAGCAGCGCTGGAGCGAGCCGGAATTCCGCCTCTGCCGCGCCCTCTCGCAGATCCGCCGGAACTATAAAGCCGACGAGACCCGCCGCGCCGCCATCTGCATCGCCGACATGCAGGATCAGGCGAGCGGGCGTCTCGAATGGCTTACGGCGCTCGAGCTCGGACGCCCGCAATCGGGCATCCACACGCCGCGCGCCGGCTGGCGGCCGGCCGACTACCAGCTCATCGCGCGACACGGGCTACGCTTCCTGCTCCTGATCTGGAGCCCAGATCCCGACAATGTCTGCGCCGACGGCATGCTGACCGTCCTGCGGCGCGCGAATGGCGGCACGGGCTGGGCGCAGATCGGACCCGCGCGCGCCATCACCATCGAATGCCCGCGCTTCGGCAGCCTGCTCACGCCGGACCGGCGCGACTATCCCGATTTCGCCATCACCGGCGAGGCCGAAGGCCGCCTCCTGCCGGTCACGCGCTATTTCACGCTGTCGGATGCAGGCGTCGCCGAATTTCCGATCAACCTCGCCTATCTCGGCAACGATTCGCCGCAGATCACCGTCGTCGCCTCCAAGGAAGACCCGATCGTCTGGGCCTGGGCGAGCGGCGACGGCATCCAGATGCCGGTCTATTACCGGCTGCGTGCAGGGTACCTCATGGAAGCCTGCGGCAAGCAGCAGGAGGCCTACCGGGAGATCGTACGCGATGCGTCGGAGGATTGGCGCAGCACGCTCGCGGCGATCTTCGCCCACCTCCAGCTCGGCGAGCACGACAAGGCGCTGAAGCAGCTGCGCGAGACCGGCAGGCCGGACATCGTCGCACGGGTGAGCCAGGAGATCGGCGCCACCTGGGCCGACGCCCAGGCACATGACTGCCGCCTCGCCGCGATCTGGGACCGGCCCGAGCACCGCGTCACCGCGGGGCTCGGGGATTAGGCTCATTTTTTCCGACTGAGCGCCTCGGCCAGGGCAGCGCCGAGCGCGCCCTGCTGCGGCTTCTCCGGCGCGCGCTTGGGCGGCGGCGGCATACGAGTCTGCTGCTGCGGCCTGCTCTCCTCGCGCTGGGCAGGAGCCGGCCGTGCACCGCCGCCGCCATCCTTGCGCATGGTCAGGCTGATGCGCTTCCGGGCGATGTCGATATCGAGCACGCGCACCTTCACCACGTCGCCGGCCTTCACGACCTCGTGCGCATCCTTGATGAAGCGGTCGGCGAGCTGGGAGACATGCACCAGCCCGTCCTGATGGACGCCGATATCGACGAAGGCACCGAAGGCGGCGACGTTGGTCACGGTGCCTTCGAGCAGCATGCCGGGCTTGACGTGCTTGATGTCGTCGATGCCCTCGGCAAAGCTCGCCGTCTTGAAGCTCGGGCGTGGATCGCGGCCAGGCTTCTCGAGCTCGGCGATGATGTCGCGCACGGTCGGCAGGCCGAAGCGCTCGTCGACGAAGGCCCGCGGATCGAGGCCTTTCAATTTGGCGCTGTCGCCCATCAGGCTGCGCAGGTCGCGGCCGCAGGAGGCGACGATCTTCTTCGCGACGTCATAGGCCTCGGGATGCACCGACGAGGCGTCGAGCGGCTCGGTGCCGTTCGGGATACGCAGGAAGCCCGCGCATTGCTCGAAGGTGCGCTGACCGAGGCGCGGCACGTCGAGCAGATCCTTGCGGCTCGCGAAGGCGCCCTTGG
>JADMIO011711137.1_pt1 | contig 33414 bp, 28 predicted proteins | sample 8958161 | NCBI WGS metagenome assembly JADMIO01 (sample SAMN16585339, study PRJNA669376) | soil metagenome | isolation source: Crop rotation soil | place: USA: Cullars Rotation, Alabama | collected 2011 | reverse complement strand
TTCTGAGCGGCCGGCTTCTGCGTCGCCTGCGCGTTCGCGACGCGCGGTGCGAACGCCGCCACGCCCGCAGCGGTGCCGATCCTGGTGAGAGCTTCACGGCGCGAAATCATGCTTCCTCCGTACGTCAAACAGGAGACGAGGAGCATAGGAGGGCTAGGAGTTTCTTCAAAAGGATTCTCCTAATCCTCCCAATCTCCGACTGTCCTGTTCAGTTATTAAGGCTCGTCTTTGAATTTATCCTGAATCGCCAGGATCTCTTCCAGGCATTCGAAGAACACGTCCACGACGCGCGGATCGAAGTGCTTGCCCCGCCCGTCGCGCAATAACTGTAACGCTTCTTCGTTCGGAAAGGCAGGTTTGTAGGGACGCTCGCTCGTGACGGCGTCGAAGACGTCGGCCACGGCACAGATGCGGCCCCACAGCGGGATGTCGCTGCCGGAGAGCCCCTGGGGATAGCCGGCGCCATCCCAGCGCTCGTGATGGTGGAGGGCGATGACACGGCCGGCCTGCAGAATCTGCGACGACGAGTTGTCGAGAATACGGCTGCCAATCTGCGAGTGCTGCCGCATGACGGTCCACTCGTGCGGATCGAGCGACGACGGCTTTCGGAGAATAGATTCGGGCACCGCGATCTTACCTACGTCGTGCATCCGGCTCGCGTGGAGAATCAGTTCCACCTCGGCCGGCGGCAGCTTGAGGCCGCGGGCAATCACCGCGCTGTATTCGCTCATGCGCTGGACGTGCCGGGCGGTCACCTTGTCTTTGTATTCGGCGAGGATCGCGAGCCGTTCGACCGTTTCGAGCTGCGCCTGGTAAGCCACACGCTGCGCATCGGCCATCTGCTCGAGCGCCTTCCTCAGGCTCGACGTGCGCTCTTCGATCATGTCTTCGAGTTGCGTCTGGTAGCGCTTCACCTCGTCTTGCGCTTCCTTCATCTTCAGAAGCGAGGCCGAGCGGATGCGCAGCTCCGTTTCGTCGACCGGCTTCGAAATGAAATCGTTCGCGCCCGCTTCGACGGCGTGCAGCCGATGCTCCTTCGTTTCGAGCGTCGTCACCATGATGACGGGCACGTCGCGGCCGGCCGGATCCTGCCGGATGCGCCGGCACACGTCGAAGCCATCGAGGCCCGGCATGACGACGTCGAGCAGCACGAGGTCGACGCCGAGTTGAAGCTTGGCCAGTCCTTCAATGCCGTCGCGCGCGGGCTCGACCTGATGCCCGAGCCCTTCGACCAGCATCTGCGTGATCTTGCGAATCCCTTCGTCATCGTCGATGACGAGCACGCGTTTGCCGGTTCGGTGAGAAACCGCGGCCGATTCGGTAGAGCCGAACTTCAGTTCGGCTTTGTGACCGCCCGGCTCCCAACCGCTGAGGGCCCTCCGCACAGCGTCTACGCCCGACTGCACCTGAAAAAGAAGCGGCTCGATGCCATCCAACGAACCGCTTTTCGCGGTCTTCGCGAGCTGGGCGCACACTCGCGCCAGTGATTCTCCGCCAACGATTGCCGCGCAGCCCTGCAACGAGTGAGCGGCGCGATACAGCGATTCGCGATCGCCGGTGCCGGCAGCCATCGCAAGCACCTCGATCTGAACGGCACTGTCGCGCAGCATCGAATCGATCAACTGTGCGACGAGCTTGCGCGAGCCGCGCGACTCGAGGTCGCGCAGATGTTTCGTGACTTCGTCGACGGGATTGAATTTGACGTTGACGTCCATTGGGCGGTTTACCGTATACCGTTCACCGTTCGCCGTTTACCGCTGACCGTTGCGGTGGCTGCCTGCAATCGCTCCAGGCTGTCGCGACAGAAACTCACGAGCTGTTCTGCCGTCAGTTCGGATGCAAATTCTTCGGTGAGTTCCAGCGTGTGGCGCTCCCAGTCGCGCACGACGTTTTCGTACTCGTGACACGCACGCACCATGTCGCCGCGATCGCGATACAGGTTGCCCAGCCAGAAGTGTGCGAGGGCCAGCGAATCGTCCAGATATAGCGAACGGCGAAGCGACTGCAACGCTTCGTCGGTGCGCTGCTGACGTGCCGCGATCATCCCAACGAGCAGGTGCGCACGAGGCTCGAGATCGGTGAGCTTCAGCACGGATTCTGCCTGCCGCATCGCCTCTTCAAAGCGACCGCGGTGGGCGTAGAGTCCGCCGAGCAGCAGGAGCCCCGGCACGAACGTGGGACATGCGGCGACGAGCGACCCGAGGCCCGCTTCGGCGGCGTCCCAGTCCTCCGCCCTGAATGCGGCGAGGCATACGTCGTACTGGCTCGTGATGTGGGCGTGGTCCGCCGGCGGCAGTTTCTTTTTTCGCGCGAGCGGTGCTGGCGCGGCCAATTTCGGCTTACTCGATCGCGGGGGTACCGTCTTTTGCGTCGTGGGCGATGTCTTTCGATAACAGAAGGCGCCCCCGTGCTCGACGAGCGCAAAACCTTCGGACATCTGCCACAGCGACTCCGCGTGGCCGAGCAGCAGATACCCGTCGGGCGCCAGCGTGTCGTGGATGCCCTTGATCAATTTGCGCGTGACATCGGCGCGGAAATAGATCGTGACGTTCTTGCAGAAAATGACGTCCTGCGGCCCGGTGGACGGCATGGGGGTCTGCGTCAGATTCCCGAACTCGAACTTCACGCGTTTCTTGATGGCTTCGGTCAACCTGAACGTCTTGCCGTCGCCCTTGAAGTACAAGTCGCGCAACCGTCCTTCGACGTTCCGCACGGCGCGCGCGGCGTAGACGCCGGCTCTCGCTTTTTCGAGCACCTTCGTATTCAGATCCGTGCCGATGATCTCGATCTTCCAGTCGGGATAGGCCTTGTAGATCCCCATGTCCTCGAGCGTGAGGGCAACCGAGTACGCCTCTTCGCCGCTCGAACACCCGGCGCTCCAGATGCGAATCGCTCGCGTCGCGTCGCTTCGCGCGGAGCGCTCCGCAATCAATGCCGGAACGATGTGCTCGCGGAGCAGCCGGAACTGGGATGCGTCGCGGAAGAAGCACGTCTCGGTCACGGTCACGAGGTTGAGCAGGTTGCGCAGCTCGGCCTCGACCATCCTCGGCGCGGCGCCTCGCAGGCGCTCGTAATACTCGTCTTCGCTCTGAAGGCCCAGGTGCTGCATCCGGGCGGCGACCGACGCAGACAGCGACGCCCGCTGGCTGTCGTCGAAGCGCAGCCCGCACCGCTCCTCGATGAGGTCGCGAACCGCGATGAACGAAATCAGATGAGCGATCGCACACGCTCCACGTGGAGGGCGTTCAGACATCGAATGATGCCGGTCGGGGGCAGCACTTGCTGCGCCGCCTTCAGCTCGATGGCCGCCCTCGGCATCCCGAATATCGGACTGCTCTCTTCGTCCTGCGCGAGGGTAACGCCGCCCGCCTGGCGAATCGCCAGCAAACCCTGTGCGCCATCGGATCCCATTCCTGTCAGCAACACACCAGCGGAGCGCGGACCATACACGCGCGCCACCGATTGGAACGTCACGTCGATCGACGGCCGGTGTCCGTTCACCGGCTCGGCGTCGGTCAGATGCACGCGTCCGCCAATCGACAGGACAAGATGCATGTTTTCCGGAGTAAACAGCACGCGGCGTGGCGTGACCGCGTCACCCTGTTCCGCAACCTTGATCGGCATCGCGCACCGTTCCTGCAGCCAGCGCAGCATGCTCGTCGTAAAGCCGTCGGTCATGTGCTGAACGATGACGATGCCGAGCGCATACGTCGAGGGCAGGCTCGACAACAGCGTCTCGATGATGCGAGGTCCGCCCGACGACGCGCCGATCACGACGATGTCGGCGGCGGGACCGATGAACGATTCGAATTGCGAGCCCTCCTGCGCGAGCAGCTTGCGCGCGCCGTGGATGTGCGCAATCACCGGCACCTTTGAGAGCGCTTTCACTTTCTGTACGAGCTTGCCGGCCGCGTTGTGCCAGCGCCAGTCGGGCATCAGCGCAGGCTTCTCGACCACGTCGAGTGCACCGGCGGAAATCGCATCCGCGCGCGAGTACATCCCTTCCTTGTCGAAGAACGAGCTGAGGAACAGGACCGGTGTCGGATGGCGCGCCATGATGCGGCGAGTGGCTTCCATGCCGTCCATGCCGGGCATCATCAAGTCCATCATCACGAGATCGGGGCGAAGCGTCGCGGTCAACTCCACTGCCTCGGCACCTGTCGATGCCTGACCGATCACCCGAATCTCGGGATCCGAGTTCAGCAGCGCCGTCAACACTTCGCGTGTCACTGCGGAGTCGTCCACGATCAGGACGCGAACCGCCGGCTGCTGGCCCGATGCGATCGAGGTCTGCAGCTCAGGCATCGGTGTGTTTCCCCGGCTCGCCGGCGCCAATGCCTTCCGGGTGCGTCGCACGGCCGATCAATCGCCTCACCGTGTCGAGCAACTGTGTTTGATCGAACTCGCGCTTCAGGACGTAGGCATCGGCGCCGACCTCGAATCCGCGGCGGCGGTCGTCGACGGTATCTCGCGACGTGACAATGATGACCGGGATATCGCGGAACTGTTCGTCGGCGCGAATCCGTTCGGTGAGCTCGAATCCCGTCATGCGCGGCATGTCGACATCGGCGACAACGAGATCCCATTCCTTGCGGCGGAGCGCTTCCAACGCTTCCACGCCATCGCTCGCGATCTCGGATTCGTAGCCGGCCGCGAGCAGGATGTTCTTCTGAAGCTCTCCTGCCACCAGCGAGTCGTCCACCACGAGCACCCGCGACACTCGCGGAGCGGCGCGCCGCTGCAGCGCCGGCGCAGCGCTCAGCGATGAGGAATGCGACGCGAGGTCGAACAGCGCGTTCACGTCGAGAATGGGCACGATGTCGCCGTTGCCCAGGAGCGCGGCGCCGGTGAAGGTCTTCTGATTGCGAAGCGGTCCGCGCAGTTCCTTGAAGACGAGCTCCTGCTCTTCGTGAACGGCTTCGACGAGAATGCCAAAGCGCCCTTCGCTGCCCTCGGCGACGAGCACCGTCGCTCGTCCGGCAATCGGGGCCGCCGGCACCTGGAGCAACGTGGACAGCGGCGTCAGCGGAATGGTTTCGCCGTCGACCTCTGCAACCGGCCCCCGCTGGAGCTGTCCGATCTCGTTCACCGGCATCTGCAGGATTCGCCGAATCGCCGCTGTCGGCATCGCAAAGAGCTCTTCACCCGCTTCGAGCAGCACGACGCGCAGCAACGCCAGCGACAGCGGCAGGTTCAGCGTGATCGATGTGCCCTTGTCGAGCTCGGACTGGACGCGGACAGTGCCGCCCAAACGCTCGACGACACTCTTGACGACGTCCATGCCCACGCCGCGGCCGGATACGTCGGTGGCCGACGATCGCGTGCTGAACCCGGGTTGGAAGATCAGATCGAGAACTTGTTCCTGCGACCATCGATCGACGTCGCTCGCCGGAGCGACTCGCCGTTGAATCGCGACGGCTCGCAGCATCTCGAGGTCGATCCCGCACCCGTCGTCTTTCAGCGTGATGAGAATGCGATTGCCTTGCTGCTCGGCTGAGAGCACGAGGCGTCCGGCGGCCGGCTTTCCGATACGTTCGCGATCGGCAGGCGATTCGATCCCGTGATCGACGGCGTTGCGAATCAGATGGATCAGCGGTTCGGCGATCTGCTCGATGATTTTCTTGTCGAGCTCCGTCTCGCGCCCGCGAATCGTCAGATCGATGTCCTTGTTGAACGTGCGCGCGAGATCGCGCACGGCACGCGGGAATCCGTCGAACACCGACGCAACCGGCAGCATCGTCAGCTCGATGACGTTGTGCCGCAGCTCTTCGCTGATGAGGTTGAGCCGCACGCGGTCGTCGCTGAAGTTGACGAGAAACTCGCGCATGCGGCGCGTCACCGAGTCGAGCGCATCGGCGTATTCAGCCAGCTGTGTGCCCCGGTCGATTTCGGCGGTATCAGGGGTCAGACGCGCTTCGCGTACGCGATCGCGCAGTCGGCTCAGCACGCGCTCGAGACGTCGCAGCTCTGTGTGCCGTTCGAACGCCTTGAGGCTCTGCACCACCATCTCGGGCGCGAGGTGCGCGAGCCGCTCGAGCTTCTCGATAGGCACCCGAAGCGACTGCCGCAGCTCCGGCGCCTTCACTGTACCGGGGTCAGACCCCGGCGTTTTCGACGCGCCGTTTTGCTGGGCTTTTTCGGTATCTGCTCCCTCTGTACGGGGGTCAGACCCCGACGCGAGGACGGCCGACAGACGTGTGCAGATTTCGCCAACCTCGACGGGGTCGAGCTGGCCGCGCGCGAGCGCCTCGACGCGAATGCCAATCTGATCGACGCCGCTGAACACGACGTCGAATGCATTGCCGTCGAGCACAGCCCGCCGCTGCTTCGCGGCGACGAACAGATCCTCCAGCTTGTGCGCAATCTGCGAGATGTCGGTGAAGCCGAGCATCAACGCCGAACCCTTGATGCTGTGGGCCTCGCGCAGTGCTTCGGCAATCGCATCGATGGCCGCCGGCGTCTGCTCCAGGCGCAGCAATGCCGCGCCCAGCGCTTTGATGCGATCGCGCGCCTCTTCGACGAATTTCCCGACGAATGCGGAGGTGTCGAACGGTTGCATGGCTAGGACGTCAACCGCGCCGGATCCAACAGCAGAAACACTTCGTCTTCGCGCACGCCGGCTGCGAGGAACGCGCGCGTCCGCTGCTTGGCACGCAGCAGCCCAGGCATGGGGGTCAGGGCGGAAAGCGACGTGGGCACCACGTCGATGACGCGCCGCACGCGGATCCACGCACTCCGTGTCCCGCGCGCCCATTGCAACCAGGGGCCGTCCGACGCCCGTCCGGCAAAGTACTCATCCAAGTCAAAAACCGTGCGATGTTCGCTTTTGGTCAAAAGAGGGTCTGACCCCCTCAACGTGATTTCGGAAGCGGTGACTGCCATCAGGCAGTCTGCGGCCTCGAAGACCAGCAGCGGCACGACCGTAGTGGACGCGACTCGGCTCATACGCGCGTCACCCGTTGCAGATCGAGCAGTCCCATCAATCCAGCAGGCACGTGCACCGTACCCGTGAAGCACGCGGCGCGATCCACAGGCCACGTTGCGGGAGGCGCGTCGATATCGCTGGACGCAACCGAGTAGATATCCGCAATCGAATCGACGATGAGACCGAGCGGATCCGCAAATCCGCGAAGCGCGACGATGAACCGCGCTTCTGATGACGCCTGCGCGGGCAAGCCCAGAATCGCGCGGACGTCGAGCGCGCACAGGATCTCGCCGCGAAGGTTCACGAGTCCTGCGACGCCCGCTGGTGCGCCGGGCACACGACGCAGATGCGTGACGTGCGCGACCTCGCGCAACTGATCCAGCGGCAGGCCATACACTTCATGACCGAGAAAGAAGCCGAGATACGACACCCGTTCCTGCTCGGGCTGTGGCTCCGATTCGCTCTCGCGCTGCTGCTCGATGGCCGCAATGATGGCGTCTGGATCCATGGGCGTCTACAACTTGAACTCTCTGATCCTCGTTTTGAACTGATCGGCAAGCAGGTTGAGCTCGCCGACCGAGTTCGCCGATTGCTTCATCCCCGACGCCGCCTGACGCGTCACTTCGGCCACTTCGCGCATCGTCTGCACGATCTGCTCGCTTGCGCTCTGCTGCTGCTGCGTGGCGAAGGTGATCTGGCGGATGGCCTGGGTCGTACGATCGACCATCTGGATGATCTCTTCGAGGCTGCCGCGCGCACGCGTCGCCAGCGACACGCCGTTCTCCACTTCCTTGACGCCCTGTTCGGTCGCCAGCACCGACGTGTTCGTGGCCGACTGAATTTCGCCGACGATGCCCTTGATTTCTTCGGCCGATTCGCGCGTGCGTTCGGCAAGCCTGCGGACTTCGCTCGCCACGACGGCGAAGCGTTTGCCGTGCTCACCCGCTGCCGCCGACTCGATCGCGGCGTTCACGGCGAGCAGGTGAATCTCACCGGCAATGTCCTTGATCAGATTGAGCACTTCGGAGATGCGTTGCGATCGTTCACCGAGCAGCAGCGTTTTGCCCGAGATGTCGGCCACCCGCCGGCGGATTTTCTCCATGGCCTCGAGTGCTTCGCCGACCGAGTCGTATCCGGCGTGCGCCGCCTGCGCGCTGTCATCGGCGATCTTCTCGACCGACGTGGCGCTCATGGCAATCTGCTTGGCCGTGTTGGTGAGCTCTTCCATCGTCGCCGTCACCTGCGCGATCGACGCGGCCTGCTCGACCGATCCGGACGCGTGCTCCTCTGCCGCCGTCAGCACCTGCGTCGACGCACCGGTGATCTGAATGGATGCCTGCTGCAAATCCTGAAGCAGCTTGCGGAGCTGATCGGCCATCTCGTTGGCGGCTGCGGCGAGCATGCCGAGCTCGTCCTTCCGGTTCACCGAGATGCCGTTGGACAGATCGCCGGCCGCCACCGATTTGAGGAACGGCACGAGCGACATGATGGGCCTGGAGAACTGCGTGGCCCAGTACAGCGAGCCTGCGGCCGCAAGCGTCGCCAGCACAATCGAGAGCACGATGATCGTCCACAGCAGGTTGCCGAGCGGCGCAAATGCGACGTCGGTGCGCATCAGCAGAATCGTCCGCCAGGTGTCGGGCAAGTACGGCCTGCGGTCGGTCGTGGCGTATCCGGCGAGATAGGTCGAATCGCGCACGTCGAGTTGGCCGCTTCCGGCAACGCCGCTCACGATCGAGCTGAAATCTTCGAGGCCCAGTGCGTTGAGGCGTGTGCGGCCGGGCTCCCACCCCGTCAGAAATGGCGGCGCGACGAGAATGCCGCCCTGAGCATTCGTCAGCACCAGATACCCGCGCTCGTCCTGCCCTTCGGGCAGCACCCGCACGGCCTGAAGAACTGACGCAATCTTCGTCCAGTCGAGCACCGCGACAATGACGCCGACCGATTTCGATCGATCGAAGCTCGCCTGCAGGGGAAACGCGAGCAGCATCCCTGCACGGCCCGTCAGATCGATCATCGCCGGCGACCCGACCCACGGCTCGCCACGGCGTGCGGCCTGCAGGAATTCCTGATTGCCGACGTCGCGGCCGCGCATCGACGGCAGCGTCGACGCAATCACAGTGCCCGCCACGTTCGCGACCCAGAATTCCTGCGCCACGTCGGTGTTGCGCTTGGCTTCCTGAAGAAACTGTAGGATGCGTCCATCGGCGTCGGCTGTGACGGTGTCGTCGCGAATAAAGCCGAGCTGCGACCACACGGCAAGGTTCTGATGATGGTCGAGAAGGAGGCGTTCGAGCTTTTCGTCGCTCTGCGACGCAAGCGTTTCGAGGTTGAAGCGGATTCGCTCTTCGAGCGCCCCGCGCGCGATGAAATACGCGAGGACGCCGACCACCGCGATTGGCAGCAGAGACAACGCCACCGACACCAGCGCCAGCTGCCATCGGATGTTGAGTTTCAAACCCATCAGTTGAGCCCGGTAATCTTGACGACGGCCACGGTGTCGTCGACATCGGCCGGCGACACGTACGAGATGGCTCCCGGCACGCTCGCGACAAATCGCAGCACGGCCCGCGCCGATCGCTGCGTGGATGGCGGCGGAATGCCCTGCGTTATCGATTGCTGCACCCAGTACTCCGCCATCTCGCGCACGGAACGGTTCAGCACCTGTTTCGAAAACACCTGCCGAATGTCGCTGGTGCTATCCCACTCGACGGGCACCATCGGCTCGGCATGCGTCCACATGCGCGACTGTTTCATGAAGATGCGCCGCAGCTCTGCCACGGGCAGCGTCTTCACGGGATTCGTTTTGTTGACGATGACGACGAATGCCGGTGCCTCGGCAGACGGAGATTCCGCCCACAGAAACACCAGCAGCGCTGCCACCAACAGTCGACGCGTCACGATCAGAACATCAGAAGAAGAACACCGCCGCCGTCGCAAACCCGTTGTAGGGCTGAGCCTCTTCGCCCTCGTCCGCGTGCAGGAATTCACGATGCAGCGGCTGCGATCGATAGAACTCGCCCTTGATTGCGATCTGCGGATAGGGCCGGAAATTCAACCCCGCAATGTGCCGCCGCTCGGCACGCAGAATCCGCGGGCTTTCGAGCTGCTCGGCGCGATAGAACGTGGTCCACTCTTCGCGCAGGCGGACAGCCGGCTGCAGGTAGTAGCCCGTTCGTGTCTGCCCGAGCGACTTGCCGCGCGCCCACTCGCTCTGGAACAGGAAACGCGAAAGCTCGAGCTGCGACTCGAATCCGTAAACGTTGTCGTCGGCAAGCGTCAGGTTCGTCAAGCCGACATGGCCCCGATAGATGTCGCCGGCGACATCAAGTCGTCGCAGGGCGCCTCTTGCCGGCAGCCGCAACTGACCGCGGGCTCCCCAGGATTTCCCGTCGCGGAGATCCGTACGGCTGTTGCCTTCGAAGTTGTTGTTCGCGACGTAGAACTTGTATCCAAACCCGAGCTCCGACGCGCCGACCGGTTTCGCGGCACTGCCCTGCACCATCAAGCCGACGAGCTCGGCTGGAAACAGCTCGCGAAGATAGATAGGCGTCGACGTCGAAAGCGTGAGGTTGGGATAGTGGTTTTGCCACCAGTACTGCGGCGACAACTGCTTGCCGACGCGCACCGCAAGGTAGCGGTTGTGGTTGTATTCCATCCACGCGTTTTCGACGGCGACCTGCCCCTCGCCGCTGATGTCGATCTCGTCGTGTCCTTCCACACCTTCGTCGCCTTCATCGCCTTCGGGCGCAATCTCCGGATGGTGCGGCACGTTCTGCAGCTCGAGCTCCATCAGGAAGTTGAACTTGCCCAGCTGCTTCGACGTGACCAGACCCAGGTGATGCTGCTGGAATGCAGAACGCTCTTCAGAACCGTCGACGGAGAATCTGAAGTTGTAGTAGCCGTTCAGGTTGACCCGCGTGTTGACGATCTCGCGCAGCGAGTTGATCGAGTCTTCCTGCGCGCGGACGTCGTCCTCGAGCGCGGCGGCATGCCCGTTGCCATTGGTCGGCGGCGCCTGCTGCTTCTCGAGCGCCTCGATACGCTTGAGCAGTTGGGCGATGACGACCTCCTGCTTCGCGACCTCGGCTCGCAAGGTCGCAATTTCGTTCGTCTGTGCGCCCGCCGGAGCGTTCGCAGCGACGAGCACGAGAGCCGCCGTCAACGACGCCAACAAGAAAATGCGTTTCATCGCAACTCCTTCACAAATCTGCGCAGTGACGCCATGCGCACACTGCTCCCGTACTGAGTTATCGGACCTTTGCGATCACGTACTTATTAGTGAGTCGCGACCAAATTCGGGATTGAGGATTAGGGACGAGAGCTTAGGGACGGGACCAGGGCGCGGACCCGAGGTCCGCCCCTAATCCCGGGAGGAAAACATCTAGTCGCGGTCTTTCCGCTCCTTTTTGTCTTTTTCGGCGCAAGCTTCAAACGTCAATACCGGAAGCTTGCTCGGTACCACTTTCGGCACAAGCTTGCACAGGTTGTCTTTCTCTGCGCGCGGATCGAGCAGTCCGGTTTTCACGAACTGAACGAGGTCGCGGATGTCCGACTCCGACAGCTTGATGCCGCCGTTCCGGAAAACCGGGTCCAGCATCGAGGCCGGTACCCGCGGTCCCATACGCGCATACAGGTCGGCATCGATGCCCGCGCGCGCCGGGTTGTAACTCTGCGTCGGATTCAGGTGGAATCGAATCGCGTCTTCGAGGCGTCCGAAGGCGCCGTTGTGGAAGAACGCCGGCGCGAGCGCGATGTTCCGGAGCGGAGCCGTCCGGAAGCGATATTTGTCGGACGCCTCGCCCGAGATTTGCATCGCACCGAAGTCTTCGTTCTCGCCCGGACCGTCGTACACCATGTTGCTCTTGCCGACGCCGAACTCGGGTGCGAGCTGGGGGATGCCGGCCACGTGATTCTGGAAGTCGCTGAACATCTCGTTCGACTTCCCTTTCACCATATGACACGTGACGCATTTGCCCTCGCCGAAGAACACGAGCGCACCGCGCTTCTCGGCGTCGGTCATCGCGTTCTCGCGCCCGCGCGCGAACTGATCGATCGGCGCATCGGCAAACACGAGCGTGAATTCGAACTCGGCAATGGCGCGGCTGAAGTGATCGAAGGTAATGGGTGCGCCCCGGCGGATCTCCGGGAACACCTTGCCGAATGCGAGGCGATATCCGGGCGTTGAGTTCAGGACTTCGAGTCCCTTCTGACGAATCGGCTCATTACGGAATCCAGACCCATCCGGGTCCGGCACCGGCAATCCATCGCCATCGTCGAAGATATGGAACCGGCTCATCGACGGATCGGCGCTGATGCCCGTAAAGCCTGCGACTTCGACCAGCTCTGTAGGCGGAATGAATGCCTGAGCCTGCAACAGATGATCGTGGTAGCTCAGCGTGCCGCCTTCGGGAGTCGGGAATGTAAATCCGAGATTGTTACGGAACGGATCGCCGAGCCCGTTCGAATCGAGCGCATTCGCGAAGAAGCGCCCGTTCCACATCAGCTTCGGATAAAACGCAGTGTTGACGACGGTGGGCGTGCGCCGCTGATTTCTCGGCCCCTGTCGATTGGGCCCAACCAGCCCGTTGCTGTCGACTCCAATGGCGATCGACTGCGTATCGCCGAAGCCATTCGTGGGCGAGTGACACCCGGCGCACGTGTTGTCCTGGTGCAGCGAGTGGACCTTGTCGAAGAACAACAAGCGTCCGAGATTCGCAAGATCCTGATCGACGCGGCGCCCGAGCCGATCTTCGAGCTCCGACTCCACGCGTCCGCTGAAACGATGCTCGCGAAGCACTCGCGCGAGCTTTGCGTCAAGGCCACGGTCGTCGTCGCCCCTGCGATCATCGTTGTGGGCCGAGACGACCAGCCCCAGCGACGACGCCCACACGAGTCCTGCCGCAATGATGAATTTTCCGACTTTCATGATCGTCGGTCTCCCCTCCCGACGAGATAGACCTGTCGGGCGATCATCCGTGTAGGCAATTCCGGCACCACGTGCGAGCGACAGAGCGGCGAGCGGTTAACGTGCGGCGTTCGAGTCACTTGCGAAGAGCGGCGAAAACTGGCGTGTACGCGCGCGATGATCCGTTCTGGCACACGCTGCGAGGCGGAACTGATAAAGTCGCCTGCTTTCACGTACTTACCCTGCGTTCCAATTCAGAAACTGCAGTCGATTTCGCACCGCATCTGTGTCACGGCGCATGAACTGCTTTGTTTATCGGTCTTTCTCAGGATGACGTGAGGGGAAACGGCCTCGAATCGCCGATCGATCGCGTGTCAGAACGGCACACGTCGCGACGAATTCGAGATCACGGCAGGCGCGAGAGGAACTCGCGAATCTCGGCGAGCAGCGGCGTCATGTCGGCGGATTTCTTGACGAACGCATCGGGCCGCGGCTCACGCGCGATGTGATCGGGATCGTCCGGCGATCCCGACGTCAGCATGATCACCGGTATCGCTTCCGTCCCCGGATCGTCGCGCAGTGCTCTCAACAATCCAAACCCGTCGAGGTTGGGCATGATGCTGTCGGTGACGACGAGGTCGGGCAGCGACTGATGCACCTTGGTCAGTGCATCGTTGCCATCGGCGGCGGTGACGACTTCGTAGTGCTCATCTTCCAATACCGCGCGCAGGAAATTTAGAACTGTCTCGCTGTCGTCGACAACCAGAATCAGACTCATGCGGCGCGCGGATTATATCGCGCTGGTCCATGGGCCATGGTCGTCGGTCAAGGGTCAATGGTCGGTCATGGTCAATGGTCGGTATGGTCAATGGTCGGTATGGTCGATGGTCATCGGGGCAATGGTCGACCGACGGCCGTAATCAAGTCATGCTGGCATGCGCCGTGCCTTAGAGCGACGCATGAAAGCAAAGAACATCGACGAAGTCGTGGTTTACCGTGAAGCGCTGGAGGCGGAGGATGCAGTTTCTGCAATACTCGAGCGGCCGGTATTCAACAAGGATCTCAACACCAAAGGCCAGCTCGATCGTCAAGTCGTGTTCCGGCGCTGATCTCAGAAGGCTTCGGTCAGCTTACTGATCGCCATTTGGCGACCTATCTCGCACGAGCTCGAGGATCCGCCTCGGAATCGCGAACCCATCTTCGCAAGGCGCGACGAAAGAAGTTCATCACGGAAGAGGAACACAACGATCTGTCTGGCAAGTACACGACCATCGGCAAGCGCCTGACGCGTTGGATCCATTATCTGGAGCAGTCTGACTGGGATAATCGAGGGTGAGAGGCACGACCGTCGACCAGACCGACCACTGACCCTCGACCCAAGACCATTGCCATGGCCCACCGCAAAGCGGCTAATGTGTCATCGCGTACAGCAGGACGTTGATTCCGATCGCATACCCCTCAACTGAAAACTTGTAGAAAAATTCCGGGTCGTCGCCTTCGCGTTCGTATGCGTCGCCGAAGTCCGTGTTGTGCGTGGTCAAGACGACGATGCGGCCGGCATGATCGACCAGCGCGTAGGCATGAGGCGTTCGGCTGTCTTCCCGCTGTTCGGACGTCTGCCCGCCAGAGTACTTATAGAACCCGATATTGGGGATTTGCGGGATGCGCTTCGCGCTGAAGAGCGTGTGAAACATGGAGTGGTTGATCGGCAGATCGACGAGCTCGTATTCCGACGCCGGCAACACCTTGCGAATCTCGGCGAGCCAGTGCTCCCATGCGTAGGTGCCCCACGCATCGTCGGCCCACATAAAACCGCCCTTCTGTAGATACGCGCGGAGTGCGGCCACTTCTTCCGGACTGAAGAACGCGCGACCGTGATTGGTCAGCGCAACAAACGGACATTTGAAGAGCTCCGGCTCAGTGGCCTGAATCACCACGTAGTTCGGCGTGCCGTGCTTGTCGAAATCGACCGCGGCGTTCGAGAGCTCCGAAAGACGGATCGAGAGGTTTTCATCCGCCCTCGGATAATCGACGCCCCACCCGCCGCCGTACCCGCCGTAGCCTGCACGAAACGCGATCCGGCAGAACGTGAAGTCGCCCTTGAAGGTATCCGCTGCAGGACGCCGAATGCTGTACGAGCCACCCCCGCCGCGTTGCGCGAAGGCAGTCCCCGACACCGCGACCAGCACCGCGAGGCACAGCCAGCGGCTCTTTCTCAACCACATAAGGGAGACAGTTATTGTAATGGAGCTCAGCGAACTTTGGCGTACACGAGTGACGTCACCGCGGCTGCCCCGGCCGCCAGAACCGAGCGCGCGCGTTGACGCAGAGGGTGTTTCCACTCGCGCCGGCAGATCGCCTGCAACTCGTCGCGACGACTGAGACAGCGCGCGTGCAGATCGTGACACTCCGCCTCGATCACCTGCTTCAAGAGCGCCGTCTGGTGTGCGATCTCGGGGTCCTCGGTCTCCCGCGCGCTGAGATCGTCGATGAGCTCCTGCCGATCGTGCAGCTCTCCGAGCACGTCCTGAGCCTTCTTCAGCTCGCGAATCGCGGCGGTACGATCGGCGGCCCGCGTCTCGTTGGCAATCTCCATCGCGTAGCGCAGCTTCTTGATCGCGATGCGCGCCGCATGCACGCGGTGCGGAAAATACACGCCGGTGGCATGCTCGATCGCCTTCACGGTGTTTCGCGCTCGCTCGTGCAGCGTGTACCGGAGATCGCGGCGCCACGTGTGCGCTGCCCGCATCCCCGAAGTAACGGCACTCTGAAACCAGGCTTTCTGATCATCGAATGTTTCGATGAGCCGAGCGGCGTCGAGCTTTTCGAGCCGCTTGATGAGCCTCCGAACGAGCGTCAGGCGCTCCTGCTCGCGCTGTTGCCTCAGCACCACGAGCGACGGCGCGGCATGGGGCATGCGGGCCTCGAGCGACGCGAGCAGCGTCAGGTGGACGTCGGCATCGCGGACCCGCCCGAGCGAGCGTCCCAGGCGCTTGAAGCGCGACTGCAAATCTTCGATGTGCTTTCGACGCTTGGGATCGCCAAGCAGCGGGAGCAGCTCGCGAATGCGGCGCGTGCTGACGCGCGCGTCGTGGACGCTGTCGGCCAACCCGTCGAGCACTCCGGGCAGCGTCGCGCGGAGCGTGTCTCTGCTACATTCTTGGGCCATGAAATCTTTGACGAATGCCCTGGCCGTCGTTGCGGCGCTCGCCGTGTGGGCCTGTAGTTCACCCGCGCCACAGCCGGCGCCGCCCTCAACGTCGGCGCCTGCGGCGGCTCCGAAGCCCGAGCCGTTGACCTTCGGCCAGCATCACCACCCGATTCGCACGTCCAACGCCGAAGCGCAACGGATGTTCGATCAGGGGATGGCTCAGGCTTTCGGCTTCAATCACGAATCGGCCATCCGCTCGTTCGAGCGCGCCGCCGAGCTCGATTCGAGTGCGGCGATGCCGCACTGGGGCAAAGCGTGGGCGCTTGGTCCCAACTACAACCTCGATATCGACGACGAGCGCTCGAAGCTCGCGACCGAGTCGGTGGCGAAGGCGCAATCGCTCGCGGCGAACGGTCCCGAGAACGAACGCGCATACATCGATGCGCTGGCTGTCCGTTACTCCGCCGATCCGAAAGCCGATCGCCCTGCCATGGCCCGCGCATTCAGCCAGGCCATGGGAGCGGTCGCACGCAAATATCCGGACGATCTGGATGCATCCGTTATCTATGCCGAGAGCGTGATGAATCTCACGCCGTGGAAGCTCTGGACGCCAGACGGAAAGCCGGCCGCAAATACCGAGGAGGTCGTTTCGGTGCTCGAGGCGGTGCTGCTGCGAAATCCGATGCATCTGGGGGCGAATCACTACTACATCCATGCCGTCGAGGCGTCGCGCACGCCCGCGCGAGCACTGGCGAGTGCCCAGCGCCTCGAAAAGATCTCCGAGTCGTCTGGCCACCTTCTCCATATGCCCGCGCACATCTATGCGCGCACCGGCGATCATGCCGCCGCAGCGTCGGCGAACGCGGCAGGCGCGGCGGCCGATCGGCGCTACCTTCCGACCGCGCCTCCAAACGGGATGTACGGAATGATGTACTACCCGCACAACCTGCACTTCCTCGCCGACTCTCACATGATGCAGGGACGGTTTGCCGACGCGCAGCAGGCAGCGGTACGCGTCGCCGAACAGCTCGCGCCGCACGTTGCGATGATGCCGATGGTCGAGTCGATGGTGGTGATGCCGGTCTCGGTGCTGATGCGGTTTGGCCGCTACACCGACATTCTCGCGCTTCAGGCGCCTCCGCCTGAGCGTACCGTTCAACGGGCATTTCATCATTTCGCTCGCGGAACGGCGCTCGCGAAAACAGGAAAAGTGGACGAGGCGATCGCCGAACGTCAATTGCTCGCCACAGCAATTGCCGCCGTGCCTGAGACGATGGCCTTCGGTGGTGGTGGATGGGCAACTGCCGGCAGTGCGTTGAACGTGGCAGCGCTATCGCTCGACGCCCGCATTGCTCAGGCGCGCGCCGAGCACGACCGCGCGATCAAGCTCTGGCAGCAGGCGGTCGCGGCAGCGGATCAACTTCCGTACGACGAGCCGCCGGTGTGGTTCTATCCGGTTCGCGAATCGTTAGGCGCAGCGTTCCTGGCCGCGGGCCGCCCGGCTGATGCAGAGCGTGTGTTTCGGGAGGATCTGGAAAAACATCCACGCAACGCCCGTTCGCTCTTCGGGCTCCAGGCCGCACTCGCAAAGCAAGGTCGCGACTCGGAGGCTCTGCTCGTGCAAAACGAGTTCGAGGCCGCCTGGAAGAACGCCGACACAAAGCTGACGCTCGAAACGTTTTGACGCGTCAGAACCAGGGCTCGTCGCCGCTGGGACCGTAAATCGACGGCACCTTCCCGCCCGCCATGCGCAGATACACCGACAGCTGCCCACGGTGGTGAATCTGGTCGCACAAGAGGAACCAGAGGAACTCGATCTTCGGGACATCGCCCAGCGTTTTCGGCGCGACGAAAAACTTCACGGTGTCGCCCATCTGCGAGTCGGGCGTCTTCTCCACCAGTGCGCGCGTTCGATCGAAGGCGCCTTCGACCGCTTTGACAATGTCGGCATGCGACTCGGGCGCCGCGGGCATTTTCCCCGGCGGCTGCGACCAGTCGAACCCCGTCGTCAGCGCCTTTTCGGCGAGCCCCTGCTCCACTGCGAACAGCCACATGAGACCGCGCGCAGAGTTGGAGGCAGGCGCCGCTTTCAAATCCAGCTTGTCTGCGGGATACGCGCGCACCACCTTCAGAGTGGTCGCGGTCTCTCTGTTGAAGCCGTCGAGGAATTGTTGCTTCGCTGTTGGTGTTGGCATCTGCTGACTATAGTCCTGTCCTTCCGCTTCGGCGCAATGTAAAAATGACGGCATATGCCACGCCACACGCATCTGCTGATCCTCGCCGCCGCCTTCGCCACGGCCCTCGTCATTCCGGGCACGACGCGTTCGGCCGAGCCAAATCACCATCTTCTGCTGGTGCTCGACGGCCTGCGGCCCGATTACGTTACGCCGGATGTGATGCCCAATCTTTACGCGCTTGGCCAACGGGGCGTCGTCTTCACCAACCATCATTCCGTCTATCCGACGGTGACGCGTCTGAATGCCTCGTCGATTTCGACCGGCGCGTATCCCGAACGCCACGGCATTCTCGGCAACGCCGTTTTCTTCCCGCGTGTGGATGCAAGCCGTTTTCTCGATACGGGAGAACGCGAAAACCTCGAGAAGATTCAGGCCAGCGAGGACGGCGTGCTGCTGACGGCCACGACGCTGGGCGAAGTTCTGCAGGCCAATGGCCGCACGATGCTCGCTGTCGGCTCGGGTACGACCGGAGCCACATTTCTCTTGAATCACAAAGTGGCCGGCGGGGCGCTTCTGCACACCGAATTCGCCATTCCTGATGCGTTGTTTCAGCGCACAACGGCCGAGCTCGGTCCCGTGCCTCCGGCAGGTCATCCAAACGATGCAAGACACCGCCGGGCCGTCGAATCGTTCTTGAGGATCGGGATACCCGCGGCAAACCCGTCAGTGACGGCAATCTGGCTCAACGATCCCGACACGACCGCGCACGCGCTCGGCATGGGACACCCGACGACTGTCGAAGCGCTCAGGCGCGTCGATCGTGAATTGCAGAACATTCAGGAGGGGTTGAAAGCGCGGGGCCTGCTCGACACGTACAACATCTGGGTCACATCCGATCACGGGTTTGCGACCTACGTTGGTGCGCCAGACGTGCGCGCACTGTTGAAGCCATTTGCCGGCACGCTCGCTGACGGATCACCACGAATCGCCTTCGGCGAAACAGCGATTTACGTCCGCGACGGCAATCGTGAGGTGGTCGGTCAGATCGTGCGAGCGTTGCAGCGCACTCCAGGAATCGGTGCGATCTTCACGCGCGCGAGCAAAGGCGGTTCATTTGACGGTTCGGTTGATGGCACGATCTCATTCGATGCCATTCGCTGGAGCCACGCGCGGTCGGGCGACATCCTGTACTCGCCCGAATGGACTGACAGGAGAAACGAATATGGATTTGCCGGCACGAGCGCGTCGAACGGTGTCGCCGGACACGGCAGCTCGAGCCCGTTCGAAATCCACAATACGTTGATTGCCGCGGGCCCCGATATCAAATCCGGTGCAACCGTCAACGTGCCGAGCGCCAATGTCGACTTCGCGCCGACGTTTCTCCACATGCTCGGTATCGCGATCCCTTCTTCCATGCAGGGACGGCCGCTCGTCGAGGCATTTCGCGTTACCGGCAACGTACCGGCGTCTCGCGTCACCAAAATGCAGCACTCGGCGCGAACGAAGGGCGGAGAGTACTCGCAAACCGCGTTCTTTTCCGTTGTTCGATCGGGACAGAAGGAATATCGTTACTTCGACTACGCCACAGTCGAGCGCTGACTCACCCATGCGCCGTGCCATCACCTCGCGTCTTTCTGTCGCGTGCCTCGCGGCAGCGATGTGTCTCCCTTCGCTGTACGCGCAGGACCGGTCCCGCTACGCTCCAGGCCACCGCGTGCTCCTCGATGCGCACAACGCGTATCCGTATCAAGGCCAATGGAACGACCGGGTCGATCGCGCGCTCGCGACCGGCACGCCGCTGGCGATCGAGCAAGACCTGCTCTGGCGTCCCGCAAATGGCGCAAGGCCGGCGCGGTCGATCGTGTCGCACGGAGAGCCGTTCACTGGGCAGGAGCCGACGCTCCGCGATTTCTTCGAGCGCATCCGACCGATCGTCACGCAAGCACTCGCGTCTGGTTCGCACGATGCCTGGCCTCTCATCACACTCAACCTCGACTTCAAAGACAGCCAGCCTGATCACTTCAAGGAGATCTGGCAACTACTCGGCGAGTACGAGGCGTGGCTGACCACGACACCGCGAGTGGCCGACGGCGGAAGCGTCCAACCACTCACCGCCGGACCTGTGCTGGTGCTGACGGGTGCAGACCCCGCTCAACGCGTGGCGTTTCATGATGCGGTTCCGGTTGGCTCGCGCCTTCGCCTGTTCGGCGCCATCACTCCCGGGCAGCTCCGCGCGACCAACTACCTTCGGTGGTCCAACAACCCGTGGAGCGTAATCGAACCTGAAGGCCAGAACAGTGCCGCCGAGTGGACAGATGCCGACAAGCATCGACTGCGCAGCGCCGTCGATAATGCTCATCGCGCCGGTCTCTGGATCCGCTTCTACACACTCAACGGACATTCATCAGCCGACGGAGAGCGGCTCGGCTTGACCCCCAGCTACAACTTCAAATCACTCGAGGCCGCTCGCGTGCGTTGGCGCGCAGCTATAGACGCGGGCGTCGATTTCGTCGCGACCGATCAATACGAAGAGTTCGCGCAGATTTCATCACGCTGAGTTTCGTCTGTCATGGCCTCGTTGCGGGCGGTTCCTACCATGGGACGGTACGTTTCCTTTACGGAGGTCACATGCATTTGAGATCCGCTGTTCTCGCGCTGCTGTTCCTCGTCTCGACTGCCACCGCCGGCCTCGCGCAGGTCGATCGCGCGGCGCTCACGGGGGTCGTTCGTGATGCATCGGGCGCGATCGTTCCCGGAGCGACCATCAAGCTGACACCGGTTGCAGGCGGCGTCGCTCGCGAAGCAACGGCCACCGATGCAGGCACGTACCAGGCAACGGGTCTCGTGGCCGGCGAATGGCTGGTCGAGGTGTCGGCCACTGGATTTCAGACCGTCGCACAGACCGTGCGGGTCGAGGTCGGCCAGCGTGCGCAACTCGACGCCACACTGCCAGTCGGCGGCGTCAGCGAGCGCGTCGTCGTTGAGGGCGTCACGCCCTTGCTCGACACGCAGTCGGCCGTGCTCGGCACCGTCGTGAACGAAAAGGAAATCGCGACGCTGCCGCTGGCGCTCCGCAACTGGGACGACATGTTGTTCCTCGTGCCCGGCGTGCAGGGCTATCGGTACACCGAGGAATCGGGCGGCACATCCGCCGGCCGGACAGGCGGCGTGAGCGTGCACGGGCACCGGTCGCTTCAAAACAACTTCCTGCTCGACGGCGTCGACAACAACAGCATCTCGACCAACGTGCAGGAGCTCTCCACGCAGGTCTCGCGGCCGTCCATCGACGCGATTGGCGAATTCAAGGTCGTGACGACGGCGTTTACTGCCGAGTACGGGCGTGCTCCCGGCGCGACGATCTCGGTGACGACCAAATCGGGCAGCAATACGCTGCGCGGAACGGGCTATTACTACTTTCGCGACGAGCGATTCGACGCCAACACCTTTTTCGCGAATCGGTCGGCGCTTCCGAAACCCACGAATAATCAGAATCAGTTCGGCGGCAGTTTGGGCGGTCCCGTGCGCGCGGGACGTGCGTTCTTCTTCGCCGATTACGAAGGGACGCGCATTACTCGCGGAGTGCTGCGCACCGGCGCGGTGCCAACTGCCGACCAACGGCAGGGGATCTTCACGTCGACGATTCGCGATCCGCTCACCGGTCAGGCATTCACCAACAACACGATTCCCGCGACCCGCATAGATCCGGTCGCCGCGAAGATTCTCGCCATGGTGCCGATGCCCAACGCCGGCGGCGCCAACAACTTTATCCGGCAGCCCGACATCACCGACGACAACGACCGGTTTTCGGGCCGGCTCGATTTGCGCGCCTCGTCCGACGACAACTTCTTCGCGCGCTACAGCTACAACAAACGGTTCCGCTTCGTGCCGGGCTGGTTCGGCGGATTGCTCGATGGCAGCTCGACGTCGGCGTGGGGCAGAAACGATCTGAATTCGCAGAGCGGCGTGTTTGGCTGGACGAAGATTCTCGGCCCGGCGGTCGTCAACGAGTTCCGCCTGGCGTGGGCCCAGGGCCGATCGGACGGTTATCAGGATCCGAAGGGCGAAGACGGCATGTCGGCGATCGGCTTCACCGGCGTCCCCGACGAGAACCGCACCGGCGGCATCGTCGGCGTCGACATTCAGGGCTACATCCGCATGGGATCGCCCAACTTCATGCCGAAGTATCAGCACACCGACCAGATGCAGTTCCTCGACAGCGTGTCGTGGCTGAAAGGCGCACACCAGTTGAAGTTCGGCACCGAGATCATGGCGCCCATGCGGAACAACTACGTCGACGTGCCGGCCACACGCGGCGACACTGTGTTCCGCAACAACATGTTTACGGGCAACGCGCTTGCCGATTTCCTGCTGGGTTATGCGACCTCGGTGCAGCTGTCGAACTTCCACGAAGTGCACCAGCGCCAGCACGGTTATTCGTTCTTCCTGCAGGACGACTGGCGCGCGTCAGATCGCCTCACGTTGAACCTCGGGCTGCGCTACGACTTCATCGCACCCCAGGTGGACGCCGAAAACCGGGTCGCGAACTTCGATCCGGCGACCGGCAAACTGATTTATGCCTCTGACGGCAGCCTCGAAGACCGCGCGCTCGTGAAGCCAGACCGCGACAACTTCGGACCGCGCGTCGGCGTCGTGTACAAGGCGAATACGGCGACGGTGATCCGTGGCGGCTATGGCGTGTACTACAACCTCGTCGAACGCATCGGCTCAGAAGATCAGCTCTCGCTCAACCCGCCTGGATTGCGCAACATCAGCATCACGGCTCAGTCCGGCGCGACGACACCTGCGTTCATCCTGCGAAACGGATTCCCGCCGAACTACCTCGACGTGGCCAACATCAACTACCGCACGCTCCTGTTACGGACCGCTCAGATCGACGGTGAGAGCTCTCAATTTCATGAGTTCGCCATCGGGCTCGAGCGTCAGCTCTCTCCTACTCTGGTCGCGTCGGCCGATGTGATTGGATCAATCGGACGCAATATCACGCTGCTCCGCAACCTGAATCAACCCGCGAACGGCAACGGCGCGCGCCCCTATCCCGATTTCGGAGCCATCCAGTATCGCGATCACGCGGGCACATCGCGGTATCGCGGAGTAGACCTCTCGTTGGAAAAACGGTTCAGCCAGGGCCACAGCTACCGGCTCTCGTACACGGTTGGCGATCAGCGCGACAACACGCCGGAACACCTCTCGGCAGCGTCTCCACGTCCACAGAACACCAACGACCTCGATGCGTGGGAAGCCCCGGGCGACAACGATATCCGTCACCGCTTCGTCGGCAGCTTCATTGCCAATCTTCCGCTGGGTCAGAACGCGGTTCTGCGCGATTGGCTCGTCGCGGGCATTCTGACGGCGCACACCGGCCGTCCCTACACGGTGACGCAAGGGAGCCTCGAGGGCGCGGGCTGGGTTCCGAATCGCATCGCGGATACCGAAGGACAGAAGTCTGTCGACAACTACTTCAACGTGTCCGACTTCCAGGTCGTGCCTGGCGGCGTGTTCGGCAATGCCGGACGGAATATCCTTCGCGGACCCGGCTGGATGACGGTCGATCTGAGCCTGCAGCGGCGAATCGAGATGACGAACACCATTGCGGCAACGTTGCGGTACGATGTGTTCAACCTCACCAATCGCACAAACTTCGGGAACCCGAATGCCGATATCACCTCGGCGAGCAATCGGGCGACCATTTCCACACTGGCGGGCGATGCTCGCTCGATGCAGTTTTCTGTTCGACTGGAATTTTGATCAGCAATTCGTGGATGTAAGACCATCGTCTCATTGACGCGATTCAAAGCTCCACGTATGGTGCAATGCGACGCGCTGGCTTGATCCAGGAGGTGCTGCGTGACTCGGAAGAGCGTGCTGACGATTGGCATGGCGACGGTATGGCTCGGTGTCTTCGCCGGCGTCGCCATGTTTGCGCAGGACAAGTACAGCGTGTCAGTGCCGGGCGGGCTCGCCTTCTCTGAGTTCAGGGGATACGAAGCGTGGCAGACCATCTCTCTCAGCCGCAGCGAAAAGCTGGTTGCCGTGATTCTCGGCAATCCCGAGATGATTGCGGCCTACGAGGCCGGCATTCCCGCGAACGGCAAGCCGGTGCCCGATGGCGCCAAGATGGCCAAGGTCCACTGGACCCCGAAACCGAACGCGTTCTTCCCCGACGCAACCGTACCCGGGACGTTGGTGAACGTCGACTTCATGGTGAAGGACAGCAAGAGGTTCGCCGACAGCGGTGGATGGGGATATGCGGTATTCGATTACGACGCCGCATCCGATACGTTCAAGCCGGGCACAAAAGCGGGCATGCCGCCACAAGCGAACGATGCCAAGTGCGGCTTCGCGTGTCACACCAAAGCGAAGGCGAGAGATTACGTGTTTACGGAATACGGGAAGCGTTGAATCACTTCGCAGAGTGGGCTTCCTGTTCGCGCACCGCCTTCACCGCCTGCGGCGATGATTGACTCTCGGACGTCTTCAGGGCGATCGAGCCGTCGAGCGGCAGACGTTCCTCAACCGCCTTCAACAGCGTGTGATCGGTCAAGTCGAGTTGCAAAGGCGTGAGAGAGATCCAGTTCTGTTCCACCGCCCATCGATCGGTGCCTTTGTCTGCGCCCTCGAGAGCAGTGACCGTGAACCAGTACACATCGCGCCCTTTGGGATCTTTCATGGAAACGATGTGACCGTCATATTGACGGACCGACGCCCGAGTCCACATCATTCCGCGCGGCGACCGCGGCAGGTTGATGTTGACCAGGCGCAGCGCAGGCTCGTCGATGAGCGTTCTCAGCACGCGGTGAACCCAGGTCTTCAGTGATTCCAGTTCCTGGTCCGATTCCGCAGGAATACTCAATGCGGCGCCGCGCACTCCGAGCAGCACTGCCTGCTTGGCGGCAGCCACAGTGCCCGAGTGCCAGATCGAATTGCCGAGATTGAATCCGAGATTCAGCCCCGACACCACGATGTCCACCGCACTCCACATGTGTATGCCCAGCGCGACTGCATCGGCCGGAGTGCCGTTGACCCGGAAAGCTGTGAGATCCCTGATCTTGGTGGCGCGGTACGACAGAGGTGCGGAAGCCGTGATGGCTTGTCCGCTGGAGGATCGCTCCACGTCCGGCGCGACGACCCGCACCTCACCGAAGTCGGTCGCGGCCTCAGCCAGAGCTGCAATTCCAGGGCTGTAAATACCATCGTCGTTCGATACAAGAATGCGCATCTCCAAACAGTGTGCAAGGGAGCGGCCACGTCCGGTCTCGTTTTTGAATTGGACGGTGTCGTGAATGTCTGGATTCTTGCCAACGAGGATGCCGGTCGGGGGCTGTCGGATACCGCGTTACGGGATTTGGCAGAAAGCGCCGGCCATCGCGTCGCAGAGGTTGTCACCGAGTTTGACGAGCATACACGGCCGAGCCATCAGAGTATCGATCTCATCGTGGCCGCCGGCGGAGATGGCACGGTGGCGACAGTCGCGACGATCTCTGCGAGCACCTCCATACCGATGGCCATTCTGCCGCTCGGGACCGCGAATAACATCGCGGCCAGCCTCGGCATCGGTGGTGGCGACATTGTGCAGCTCGTCGCAAGGTGGAAGCAGGCACACCCGGTAACACTCGACCTTGGCCGTGCTCGGTGTGGAGCACACACCTGGACCGTGGTGGAAGGGATTGGCGCCGGCCTGATCCCAGCGGGAATGGGAACGGCGGAGCGTGTGCTCAAGGCGTCGAAGCGCGATGCGCACCCTGTGACCGAAGTCGCCACAGCCGTCGATGTCTTTTACGATGTGCTCAAGACCCTGGAGCCGGTGCAGCTCACGATCGCGATTGATGGCATGAAGCTGTCTGGCGCGTTCCTTTTAGTCGAGGTGTTGAATATCCCTTCGGTCGGCCCGAATCTGGTGCTCGCACCGGGCGCGAACACATCGGACCGGCTGTTCGATGTCGTGGTTGCGGAACCGCAAGACCGCCTCGAGCTGCTCGGCTATTTCGAGTCACGCCGTTGCAATCGAGAGCACCAGCTGTCACTGCGCCGTTACCGGGCCGAGCACGTTTGCATTGAATCCTGCGAACAGCTCCACATTGACGACGTTAGGGTCAATACGTGCGGTCTCGGAGAAATAGAGGTGACGATGGCGCCTGCCGGCGCGACAGTTCTCGTATGACGTTGTCGCTCACGCAGTTTGTACAGAGTTCAGACGATTGTCTCAGTGACGCAATTCGCTCCGCTTATCGTCCAATTTCGACGATATTGCATGGGAGCGATAAACCCTCGACCGTTATGCCCTCACTGTGGCGACGGCCTTCTCGTCCGGGACGAAACGATCGTGTCCGGGCGCCGGGTCACCCGCGCGCTCTATTGCGGCCGCTGTCATTTGGAGTGGCACTTCGAAGCGAGCGCGGCGCCGGTCGTCGTCGAGCGGCGAATCCAGGAACGGCGCCGGCAACCGCGCCACGCTCTCAAGCCCTGATTCTTTCCGCGATTCGAACGACACGTCAGAGATTGCCCTTCACGATCTTTTGTTCGATGCTGAAGACACCCGATGACTTCGGGTCGACGTGTACCTTGACCCAGTGAACCTGCGTTTCGCCGAACGTGTGCAGCCGCGACACGAGCAGGTTGGCAACCGGCTGGTCTAACACGAAGAAATGATCGTCGATGAGGCTGTCGTCGCATCGCTCGCTGCCGGCTTTGATGTCGCCTGCATGCATGACGAAGTCGACGTCGTTATCGCGATTGATTTCGGCGACGAGCCTTGCAAATGGTGTCTCCCTTGCCGCTCCGTACGGCATATCGCCGATCAGCGCAAATGCAAATGGTGCCACGCCGCCGCCCCAGTCGGCCGTTTGCTGGGCGGATGCCCCATCGTGAGGGTGATGACACACAACAGAACCACAGCGCACGCACTCCAGATTTTCATGGCCGCTCCTTGAGAGTTGATCCGAGTCGCTCGTTACGCTACCCGGCAGCCATGTCAATGCGGTTGCGTGCGTGTCAAAATGCGGTCACGACCTACCCGATCGGGTCGTGTGCCTCCTTCGCATCGTTGCGATGATGCGCACATGCTTACCGAACTCTCGAACGACATCGCGAAGATCGTCGAAACAACAGCACCGTCGGTCGTCCAGATCGCCGGACACCGGCGCCCCGTCACCGGAGTCGCTTATAACAATGATGTGGTGCTCACGATGATGAGCGGCATCGGACGGGAAGAGGGTCTGCACGTCCGCGGGCCCGACGGTAAGACCGTTGACGCCGAGTTGCTGGGCTGGGATGCGGCGACAGGACTGGCGGTGCTGCGCGCGACGGGACTTGGCGCCACGTCAATCAGTCCGTCCGCTGCAGCGGTCAAGGTGGGTCACATCGGCATCGCGCTGGGGCGGTCGTGGAGCAATGTCATCTCGGCGAGCGCCGGCATCGTCGCCGTGATTGGCGGACCGCTGCACACGGGGCCGCGACGCACGATCGATCAGGTGTTTCGAACCACCGCACCAATGCATGATGGATTTGCCGGCGGCGCGTTTCTCGACGCGGCTGGAGGCTTGATCGGCATTACGACTGCCCGCTCCATTCGCGGCTTCGGCGTCGTCATTCCGGCATCGATCGCGTGGAAGGCGGCCGCACATGTCGTCGAACATGGGCGCACAAAGCGTGGCTACCTGGGGATTGCCGGACAATCCGTCAAGCTGCCCGAACAGCAGCGTGGCGGTACTGCCAGCGAGCGCGGTGTCGTGACGCTCGCCGTCACGCCGGGCGGACCTGCGGCGACTGCGGGGGTGATGGTCGGCGACGTGCTGCTCACACTCGACGGCACGCCAATCGAATCGCCTGAGGAACTGCTCGACGTGTTGATGACGATCGGCGCCGGCCGTTCGGCGCGCCTGCAACTCTTGCGCGGCGGTGCGTTGACCGAGTTGAATGTGAACGTTGGCGAACGCCCCATGTCGTGAATGCGAGTGATTCTCGTCGGAACCCCGGCAACCCGGGCGCGCACTCGACGCCAGCTCGATGAAGCGGGCGTCGAGATTGCCGCCGAGTTCGACACACTTGCAGCAGCCCGAGCTTCAGATGTGGCAGCGGACGGCATCCTGCTCGCCGGACGCGCACGCGCCGGATCGGGAACCGACGATGGCTGGATTGAGCAGCCGCTGACGCCACGAGAGATAGAAGTCCTGCAACTTCTGGCCGAGGGACTCTCGAACAAGTCGATCGCCGGGCGGCTTGGCATCAGCGATCAAACGGCCAAATTCCACGTCGCATCCATCATGTCGAAGCTCGGCGCCTCCAATCGTACCGATGCCGTTCGTCTGGCGCTTCGCCGCGGACTAATCAGCGTCTAAGATGGCTTGGTGCCAAAGGACCAGGGACCATCGACCGTCATCAGCGTAGCCGGCCGCGACGTCGCCATATCGAACCCACAAAAAGTCCTCTTTCCGAAGTCGGGATACACCAAGCTCGACGTCGTGAACTACTACTTGAGCGTCGCAGAAGGCGCCTTGCGCGCGGCAGGTGGACGTCCAAATGTGATGGTCCGCTATCCCAACGGCATCGGCGAATTCTTCTACCAGAAGCGCGCGCCGCAATCGCGACCCGATTGGATCGAAGTCGTCACGCTGCGCTTTCCATCGGGCCGGATGGCCGAGGAAGTGGTCCCTCGCGATACGGCGACGCTCGTGTGGATGGCGAACCTTGCCTGCCTCGAGCTGCATCCGCATCCCGTACGCGCCGAGGACCTCGATCATCCTGACGAACTGCGGATCGATCTCGATCCGGTGCCGGGCGTTCAATGGACGCAACTGAAGCAGGTGGCGCAGGTCCTTCAGGGGGCGCTCCAGGATCTCAAACTGATCGGCTGGCCCAAGACGTCCGGCTCGCGCGGGATTCACGTGAACGTGCGCATCGAACAACGATGGACGTTCGACCAGGTGAGGCGTGCCGCGCTCGCACTGGCACGCGAAGTCGAGCGGCGCGCGCCGGAGCTGGCCACGAGCAAATGGTGGAAGGAAGAACGGCACGGCGTGTTTCTCGACTACAACCAGAACGCGAAAGACCGGACGGTCGCCGCCGCGTATTCAATTCGACCGACCGACGAAGCGCGCGTCTCGGCACCGCTGACGTGGCAAGAAATCGAGTCGGCCGAGCCCGGCGATTTCACGATGCGGACGATGCCGTCGCGTTTCGAGAAACTGGGTGATGTGCACGCCGATATCGATCGACATCCGTGTGTGCTCGATCGATTGCTCGAGCTCTCGGCAAAACAGGAACGCGACGGCCTGGGCGATGCGCCGTGGCCACCGCACTATCGCAAGCAACCCGGTGAGCCTGCGCGCGTGCAGCCGTCCAAACGCCGTCAGTCGAGCCGTCCCCTCGTCGAGATCGGTCGAGCCAGAAAGCAGCCCGATGCGGATGCGGGGTTGGAGCGATGGAAAGCGCGTCATCCCGAAGCGGCGGCGCACCTGCAACCGGCCGATGTGCTCATCGATCGCATGCGTGGCCGATTCACCACCTGGACGCGCATCCGCGTGAATCTCGAGCACGTGCCCGAGTCTCTTCGGCCGCCACAGGAGCCGCTCGATCCCGATGAAGACATCAACGACTGGAGTGGCGTCACGCCACCGGATGTCAGCGGGCCGGGCGGCCGGCCCCGAAGACCTTCTCGAGCTCGTAAGGCGTCGTAACTTCCAACTGATCGTACCGGCAATCGTCGGGCGGCTTGTCAGGCCGCCAACGCTGAAAGATGGCCGCGTGTCGAAAGCGATCGCCCTGCATGTGGTCGTACTTCACTTCGCAGACACGCTCGATACGAACCGGCTCCCACGAGAGATCCTTCCCCGCGCTCCAGCGGCTTTGTCCGCCCGGCATGCGATTGATGGCGTCGCCCATCTCGGCCCAGCGGCGCCAGGGATGCTGATCCATCGCATGCTCGCGCAATGGCTCCAGCTCGTGCGCTAACTGCTTGCGCATCGCCATCGTGAAAGACGAGGTGACGCCGACGTGCTGCAGCATGCCCTTGTCGTCGTACAGCCCCAGCAGCAGCGATCCGATGAGCGTGTTCTTTCCGTTCTTGTGCCACCTGAAGCCTGCAACGACGCAGTCCGCGGTTCGCGCGTGTTTCACCTTGATCATCGCGCGCTTTCCCGGCTCGTAGATGCCCTCCGCCGGTTTGACGATCACGCCGTCGAGGCCGGCGCCTTCGAATCGCGCAAGCCAGTCTGACGCGACCGCCCGATCGCGAGTCGCGGGCGTGAGATACAGCGGCGGCTCCGCCTGTTCGAGCAGTTTCTCCAGGCGTGCACGACGCTCGCGTTGAGGCTGCTCGCGGAGATCGCGTCCATCCATGGCCAGCACATCGAACGCAACAAATGAAGACGGTGTTTCCCTGGCCAGCTTCGCCACGCGAGACGCCGCGGGGTGAAGCCGTAATTGCAGCAGGTCGAAGTCGAGCCCGTGTTTTGTGGCGATCACAATTTCGCCGTCAACGATGCAGTTGTCCGGCAGAGCCGAGAGCAGCGCGTCGTGAAGCTCGGGGAAATACCGATCGAGCGGCCGTGAATCGCGACTCTGGATGAAGACCTCGCCGGCGCCGCGAAACACAATTGCGCGGAACCCATCCCACTTCGGTTCATACAGCAGCCCATCACCCACAGGAAGCTCTTCGGCCAGTTTCGCGAGCATGGGTTCGATGGGCGGTTCGATGGGGAACACAGACGACATATTCAAGGCGATTCTACGACGTTCGCGCGCAGAGCTGCTTCGAACAGAAGGGTTAGAAGATCAGAGGGTTACAAGATCGGAAACCTTCTTAGCTTCTGGTCTTCTGATCTTCTGTTTTGCTCTTATATCTTCTGGGCTTCTGTCGAAGCGAAGTGCATTCAGAATAACCACGCGCCGCGCGCCATGAAGGCCGCGACAAAGACGATCACGACAACCAGCGCCAATTCCGCGGCGTTGATTCGCCGGAACATCTCGACGGAAAACTTCGGGAGCGCCGTGCCGCGGCGGCGCGCCGTGCGTACACGCATGAAGGAGATCATGGGCACGATCTCCAGCACAAAGATCAACCCGAACAGCGCCATCTTCGTCCAGAAAAAACCGTTGCGCCAGTAGAAGCTGGTCTCTTTCCCGCCAAGGAAGACGCGGCCCAGGCCTGTCGTGATCCACAGCAGCGCCGCAAGGCCCCACATGTTGTCCGCCGCCAGGAGACGATTCCATCCGGCTTCGTCCAGACGGCCGGCCAGCGCACGACCGCGCGTGTAGACCGCTCCGAGCCCAAGACCGAGTGTCAGCATATGGAGGGCCGAAAGCACCGCCGCAACAATGACCGGACTCATGGGGTCAGACTAACGGATCACCAGGTGAAAGGCCGAAATTTGCCGCACGAGTGTCGAAAACGGGCCGTCTCGTTCGTCTTTATTAATGGATCCCACATACTCCCGGGAACGTCGGCCGGGATTTGTGCGTCAAAGAGGTTTAAGCGCATGCGAGCTCCTGACGACACAGTTCTGGATGTGCAAGAAGCGCTACCGTTCGGCGAACGCGATCGGCTGCGCCTCCTTGCCGAAGTATCGCAATCCATCGCGTCACACCGCGACTTGAACGAACTCTTTCGCGACCTCGCGCAGAGGATCCCGCGAATCGTACCGTTCGACTACATCAATCTCGTCCTACACGACGGCACACGTAATGTCATGCGGCTGCATCTGCTGGCCGTGCCGCAGGAAACAAAATTCAAGCCAGGAATGGAGTTTCCGGTAGACGACTCGCCAGGCGGGTTTGTGTGGAAAACACAGGAGCCGCTGGTCGTAAACGACATTACGCTCGAACCGCGTTTTTCGGATCTCATGACGCGCCTTCGCGCCGAGGGCGTGCAGTCGTTCTGCGTCGTGCCATTGACGACGGCGCTCGGCCGCCTCGGCGCCATGGGCTTTGGCAGCCTGCAACAGCGTGTGTACCGGCCGGGCGACATCAGCTTCATGCAGGAGGTCGCCAAGCAGGTAGCCGTCGCCGTCGACAACGTGCTGCACGAAGAAAGCGCGCGGTCGGCCGAAATTGCGCTGGCGCGCGAACGCGATCGGTTGCGCCTCCTGCTCGACGTCAATAACGCCGTCGTCTCGCACCTCGACATGGAGGCGGTGTTCGCGTCGGTCAGCTCCTCCTTGCAGCGGGTGATCCAACACGATGGATGCAGCCTGCTCCTCTTCGAGCCTGAGAGCGGCCATTACCGCTGCCACGTACTCAAGGTGAGCAAGAACGAAAGCTTCGTCGAAGAGGGACAGGCCGACCCGAGCCTGGTGTCGCCTGGCTGCATCGCGATCTCCACCAAGTCGCCCGTCGTGTTCAACGAAGCCGGCCTGCGGAGCCTTCAGTCGAAATCGAAGGTCGCGCAGTACCTGCTCGCGGAAGGCATCAAGTGGTTCTGCAGCATCCCGCTGCAGTCGCACGAGCGGGTACTGGGCACGCTGAATATCGGCCGGTTGACGGACACGCCGTTCGACCCCGACGAAGTGGAACTGCTCCGGCAGGTCGGGCAACAGATTTCAATCGCGGTCGAAAACGGTCTCGCCTATCGCGAAATCGCCGAGCTGAAAGAAAAGCTCAACGAAGAAAAGCTCTATCTCGAAGACGAAATCCGAACCGAGCACAACTTCGAAGAAATCATCGGCGACAGCGCACCGCTCACGCACGTGCTCAAGCAGGTCGAAATCGTCGCGCCGACCGACTCAACGGTCCTCATTCAAGGCGAGACGGGCACCGGCAAAGAACTCATCGCGCGCGCCATCCATAACCTGAGCGGCCGCCGTTCGCGCACGTTCGTCAAGCTCAACTGTGCCGCGATTCCGACAGGGCTCCTCGAGAGCGAGCTCTTCGGTCACGAGAAAGGTGCATTCACAGGGGCGATCAGCCAGCGGATCGGCCGCTTCGAGCTGGCCAACGGCGGCACGCTGTTTCTCGACGAGGTCGGCGACATCCCGCTCGAGCTTCAGGCGAAGCTGCTGCGGGTGCTGCAGGAACAGGAGTTCGAGCGGCTCGGCGGAAACAGGACGATCAGGGTCGACATCCGGCTGGTCGCCGCCACCAATCGCGATCTCGCGGCGATGGTCACCGACAAAGAGTTCCGCAGCGATCTGTACTATCGCCTCAACGTGTTTCCGATCGTCAATCCGCCGCTCCGCGGCCGGCGCGAAGATATCCCTTCGCTGGTGCAGTACTTCACGAACAAGTTTTCGCGGCGGATGAA
>JADMIO011014742.1_pt1 | contig 33419 bp, 33 predicted proteins | sample 8958161 | NCBI WGS metagenome assembly JADMIO01 (sample SAMN16585339, study PRJNA669376) | soil metagenome | isolation source: Crop rotation soil | place: USA: Cullars Rotation, Alabama | collected 2011 | reverse complement strand
CGCGACAACTTGTCCACGTGGAATTCTAAGCTTAGGATCCCAATGTGCTGGAAAGGAAAAGCTCGGTTACTTTCTGCGGGAAAATTTGCCGTACCGGCCGGCAATTCATTGCATCGGCGCCGCACTCGGATTCCTGACGGGTGAACAGGTGGCGATTCCAAACTGGGCCGACCGCCTGTATCTGGGATGGCTGTTTCGCCTCGTGACACGACCACAATCATTTCTTCCGCGCCTTATGCTGGCCTTCGAACTTCCGTGGCTCATTTTTCGCTGTGGAAGCGCGCTTCCCGCGGTAGCGCGGAGGACAGAGGACTGAGAACAGAGGACCGCGAGTCAAGGATACAGAACAGAGAACTCACAACACAGGACAGAGGTCACATGCAAATTGAATCAGCCAAGGATTTGACGGTCTATAAAGTGGGGTATGAACTCGCAATGGAAATCTTTCAACTTACAAAGGCATTTCCGCCTGAGGAGGTATTTGCCCTAACAAGTCAGATCAGGCGATCCTCCCGTTCGGTTTGCTTGAATTTGCGTGAAGCTTGGGCCAAACGCCGATATCAAGCCCACTTTCTCAGCAAACTGACTGACTGTGACGGCGAAGCCAACGAGACAGATTCGGCCCTCGATTTTGCAAGGGACTGCAGTTACATCTCGGGTGACGAGCATCGACACCTGGCGGCTAAATGCACTGAAGTTCGCCGGATGCTCGGAGGAATGATCAAAAGGCCAGATGCGTTCATTATTGCAACAGAATGATTTTCGGCTGCCCCGTTCTGTCTTCTGTTCTCCGTTCTCTGTCATCTGACACATGAACATCCTCGGCCTTAACGCTTACCACGCCGATTCAGCGGCCTGCCTGATTGTCGACGGCAAACTTGTCGCGGCCGCGGAGGAGGAACGTTTTCGGCGGCTCAAGCACTGGGCCGGGCTGCCGACGAGCGCGATCGACTATTGCCTGAGTGAAGCAAAACTGCGCCTAACGGATATCGACCATATCGCGATCAACCGTAAACCGGGCGTCAACAACTGGCGGCGAGTCGGTTTTGTGCTCACGCATTTCCCGCATCCCAAGCTGATGTGGCAGAAGGTCAGGAACCGCCAAAAGGCCGCCTCGGTCCAGGAAGCGTTGCAAAAAGCCTACGGCGTCGAGCTCAAGGCGAAGGTTCATCACGTCGAGCATCACCTGGCGCACCTCGCGTCGTCGTTTCTGGTGTCGGGATTTCCCGAGGCGGCGTGCGTCTCCGTGGATGGGTTCGGCGATTTCGCCAGCACCGCCATCGGGTCCGGACATGGGGACAAGGTTTACATTGTCAGCCGGGTGTATTTTCCACACTCGTTAGGGATTTTTTATTCGGCCCTGACCCAGTACCTGGGTTTTCCTCATTACGGCGACGAATACAAGGTGATGGGACTCGCGCCCTACGGAGAACCGACGTTTCTGGAACAGATGCGCGAGATCGTTCCGATTCAGCCCGACGGGACGTTCCGGTTGAATCTGAAATATTTCCGGCACCACGTCGGCGACGTTTCCTACAGCTGGAACGATTGTCCGCCGGCGGTCGGCCTGCTTTACAAGCACGCTCTTGTCGATCTTCTGGGCCCGGCGCGTTCGCCTAACGAGCCGCTCGACCAGCGGCACAAGGATATCGCGCGTTCCACCCAGACCATGTACGAGAAGGCGTTTTTCTCGCTCCTCAATGCCGTGCATAAACAATATCCTTCCGATCACCTTGCGTTGTCCGGTGGGTGCGCCATGAATTCGGTCGCGAACGGCAAGATCTACAGGCGCACGCCGTTCAAGAAAATGTACCTTCCGGCCGCGGCCGGCGACGCAGGTGGGGCGATTGGCGCGGCGGCTTACGTTCAAATCGAGTTGGATCGGACCGTCGAAGGCACCGCGAAAGTCGAAACGACAGCGCCGGCCGATTCGCGACCGGACCTAACGAACGGAGCCATTTACGATTTTCGGTCACGGCGCAGCCTCGACACCGCGTATCTGGGCCCCGCGGCCACCGACCAGGAATATCACGCGCTGATCGATTGGAAGAAGCAGGAGATCGCACTCGCTGGTTGCGCGATTGCGCTGCTAGCATCGGAGGAGGAATTGTGCCAGCACACCGCGGAGGCGATTGCCGGCGGCAGAATCGTTGGTTGGTTCCAAGGGCGGATGGAGTGGGGGCCGCGCGCGTTAGGGAACCGGTCCATTCTGGCTGATCCGCGCAAGGCCGACATCAAAGACATCTTGAACGCCAAGATTAAACGCCGCGAATCATTCCGGCCATTCGCACCGTCGATTTTGCGCGAGGCCGTTTCGGACTGGTTCGAACAGGACGACGACGTGCCGTTCATGATGCAGGTCTTCCAGGTCCGTCCGTCGAAACGTTCGTTCATTCCTGCCGTGACGCATGTTGACGGCAGCGGTCGTTTACAGACCGTGCACCGCGAAACCAATCCGCGATATCACCGGCTCATCGAACATTTCCGCGAAATCACGGGAATCCCGATGATCCTGAATACGTCGTTCAACGAAAACGAACCGGTCGTCTGTCACCCCGAAGAAGCGCTCGATTGTTTTCTGCGTACCAGCATGGATGTGCTGGTGCTGGGCAATTTCTGGATCGAACGCAGCATCTAAGAGGACCGAGGACAGCGCTTAAAGCAGTCAGCGTTTACTGTCGCTTCTCAGTTTCCCAATGATCGCGCGACCGACCAGGAAAATTCCGATAATGACCAGGCACAGACCGCCGCCGAGGGCGATGTTGGGATCAACGGCGGTGCCGCGGTAGTAAACCGGCGTGTTTCGCAAGAGGGGCAAGAACCAACCCCACGCAAGAAGAGCCAGTCCGAGTGCCACCGCCATACTTCCAATCGACAGCCAGCCCAATAGTTTCTCGAGACGCCGATTTTCCATGCAGCCAATCTCGCTCATGAGGCCTGGCCTTGTGCCCGCCTGCGCCACAGCGCCATTAATGCGAATCCCAACCCGAGATATCCAACCGTGCCCATCTCCGGGACGGGTGCCGGCGGAACGAACGCTCGGAACACGGTGGTCGTCTGTGTAACCGGATCGAAAGGGCCGTTCACATTGATCTCAAACGAATCGATTTGTTGCGCTCCCTGGATGATCTGGATACTGAAAGACCCCTCGCCGTCTTCCCACACTCCGTTAGGCAAGAGAGCGAATCCCCACTCCAATTCCGTGGGTATCCAAAGTCCGCTGGCAACAGGCGTGCCGGTCGGCAGGCTGTCGAAGATTTGCCATTCTATGTGTCCCGTTTGCGGGAAGCCGCCCATGGTAAGGGTATTTTCTGGGAGGATTTCCGTTTCCTGAGAGCCTGGGAGCGTGTCGAAATAGTAGGTAAAAGTGTACCCTTCCGGGAAGATCTCGGCTCGCGCCAGGGTGCTCAACGCCAGTGCGAATCCCGCCAAAATCAGTTTTTTGTACATGCGGACTCAACAGTCTAATGAAAAACGTGTGGCGTTGCACGGCCTAACTTCTAGTCAAAACGGCCGCGGCTCATCGCAACTCGAATATTCGTCGAGGCCGTTATCCCCGTTCGCGACCGTAGCCTCGGAATAGAGAGAAGGAAATTGCACATAAACTTGAATGTAGGACGACGTCCATGGATCCCATAGCGCACGAGTCGCCTTGTGCTGATAACGATACTTGCGTGGTTTGGACGGCTGAAACCAGAGCGATCCTTCGTCAGTGCGCAGATTGAACCCGCGCTCCTGTACGCTGCGTAGATCTCGCAGAGGCGCACAAGGATCAATCGTCGCGAACAATGCGCTCCACAGTAATAACGATGCGATCATCCTCGAGAACGAGTTTCCATCAAAAGGACTCCCGTCGGCGCGGACAGTTCAATGCGCGTAAGTCGAACGCGATCGCGCAAAAGCCAGCAGACAATCGCGGTGCCGGCCAAGGCGGCGACGGCGGCGATGAGAGCGTAGAGTTTCGAATCTGTGCTGGTGCTGAACCCGCCACCCACGACAAGGGGCGCGGCTTCCACAAGTCCCAGCCAGAAAAACTTCTTCCACTGTTGCGGCGACAACGAGGCCGACAAATTGCGCTTCCTCGCGATCAGCGGCGCCCATGGTCCGTAGTGAGTTGTCGTCTCGTCGTTCGCGTTCATCTACGAAACAGTTACAAAGGCGCCACCTTGGCCGTGCATGGCGGACGCCTAACGACGTGCCAGAGCCAGGTAGGCGCCCAACCCCAACATGGTGATGCCCGAAGTGCGCGTCAAACAACGAGCACGGGCCTCGCGAGCGGCACCTGACTGGAGCAGGCGATCGGCGGCGAAGACGGCAATGACATCGACCAGGGTGTTTAGCGCGACGCACATGCTCCCGAGCATCACCAACTGCGGAACCAACGGCGTGGTGGACGAGACAAACTGAGGCAAGAACGCCAGAAAGAAGAGCGCGGTTTTGACGTTGAGGGCCTCCACTAAAATCCCCTCGAAAAGCGCCCGTCGCGCCCCGTGAGAAGCGACTCGCTCGACCGTGAGTGACGGCGCCTTGCGGAGAAGAAGGCGAACACCCAAATAGATCAGGTAGGCTGCACCGAGGAACTTCACCAGGTTGAAGGCCACGGCGGACTGAGCCAGGATCAGCGACAGGCCAAGAGCCGCCGCAAGAACGTGGAACATACCGCCGACCCCGGTGCCCAGGCACGACGCCAATCCCTCTGGGCGACCACCGGCGACGGTGCGGGCGACCACGTAAGCAATGCCAGGGCCGGGGGTAACAGCAAGGATGATGGCGGCGATGATGAAGGTGAAGAATGACATAGTATTTTCGTTTCCGAACGATGCGCTCCGGCGCCTAACGAGACAAAGCTGAGCGACCGCTGACGATCGCGAGCTTTGCAAAACTCTCAACTATCATCTCTCAACCCTCAACTGTGTTTCGTACCGCTGCCAGCGGTTGATTAGGGCTTCTCAAACTGAGCAACGAGATGCGTGATATCCTCAATATATCCCTTTGGACTGTGATACAGATACAACTCACAAACTAGAATCCACAACAGAAGCGACAGCCACCAAACGGAAATCCATTGTCTGGCGACTCCCACGCCTATCGCGACGGCAAACTGAAGCCACACAAACATAAGCACCATGGCGACTCCTACCTGAACGAGCGCATCTGCGCTGCGAACGGCCACATACGGCTCATCCTGGCCTCCTTTGCCGACGACGTAAAAAGACGCCGCGGTGAGGACTAAGAGCAAAACTGTCAACACGAGATGGAGGAAAGAGCGACGCATAAGTCCCTAACGAGACGGAGCTCAGCCACCGCCGATGGAGACGGGCTCTGCCGCAGATTTGAGTGTTGAAGGTTTCATGAGGAAAGTTTCTCGCCCGTCGGCGGCTGGTTAGGTCTCATTTGGGTTCAATCACGGGTTGCTGCGGTGCAGGCAGTGAAAGCTGCGGAGGAAAATTGGGAAGAATCTGCGCCACTTCCTCTTTGGTCAGCTCACTGCCGTCAACAAATGTCCAACTTCTACCGTGGTCCGCCGAGATCGCGATTAGAAAGCCTTTCCAGCGCACGGTGCCTTTCGGTGATTTGAAGCTTATCCGCATCGGAACAATCGCGAACTGTTTGTCCCCGCTCGCAATAATCTCTTCAGGTTCGCTGATGTCCGCTGCTAGAAGCGCGACACCGTCTAACTTCATAGCGTCAGCGCGACTTTGAAGCGTCTCGATCCCTTTGTCGCGGCCACCGATTGTCTCGAGCACCTTCGGGTAAGTGAAATCGCAAACGCGACCATAGTCCCCCGTAATGAGAGCGGCGCTGCTTTCCTCTGCGCTCTTGCGAATAAGAGACGTTTCCGGGTCGGCAAGTGCCGATGAGCAACACACAGCGAATGCTACACAAACTACCGATGACGGGCGTTTCACGCCTACTGCACACTGAAGGTGTGCCAAACGACAATCAGTATTTTGCTATCACGCTATGGACCAATGGCGTGCCAGAAGAGGTAACGCGCTATCCAAATCCCGACGGCTCAGCTTTGTCGGTGAACGCGGTGGCTTTAAACGACGATGGCATCATCGCCGGGCAATTGCTCATAACAGATCAGGAAAACAACGAGCAACACACTTCCTGGGTTCTTTGGATGAAAGTAAAGGGACAATGGAGGCAGAAGGAACTCTTTGAGGGTAATTACGACGTCCGCATGCGGCTCAACCACAATTTGCAGATCGTCGGCGATTCAATCCTTATCCAAAACGGTCACAAAGTTGACCTTTACGATCGTATTGCGTCCGGTTTCACGAATCTGACGGCGTACGACATCAATGAAAAAGGCTACATTGTAGGTCAGGCAGACACGCCAAATGGCCCAAATCGCGCTGTGTTTCTTCTTCCAGTAGATATTGCCGTCGATGCGAACAAAGATGGCATCATCAAGTTCGCGGGTAATTTTAATGATCCCGAGCTCGTTGAGCACAACATTGACCAAACATCGGAAGACGCACCGTACAGATTCTGGCTGAACGATGATGACGATACCGAAGTCCAACTAGACGACGAAGGGGAGTTGGTTGGTCCGAAGGAGGCGGACGAAATTCCGCCACAGCATCTGGATCATTCCCTGCACAAGATTGTGTCAAAACGTAATCTCGAGGACTTCTCGCGCCTTTGGATCTTCATCGGCGCTTTGCACGACGGAATCGTTCAGGGTGATATCCAGATCGGATTGAGGTGGCGAAACGTAACTCCTGGTACCCACCCAGCGATCAATATCTACCCTTCTGAAGACAGCGAGGGCTCAGACAACTACCTGAGAGACGAGGGAGCAGCGCTTCGCCAAATTGAGGATGATGTTTTCAACAACGCAGTCCGTGACAAGTTCGATCCAAATCGACAAACAGTCGATACAAGCGGCGTTTTCGTTCTTCAAAAAGAGTATTGGAAGGGGATTGATTCGAAGAATCCGAAGAAATGCCTTTTGTTCGAAGGAGTCTCCGAAGGTAAAGGCGAGCTTCAACTCGTCTTCTTCGATCGGAACGGGGCCGAAATTGGAAGCGGAGGCAGTCTTTGGTTGGAGTTAAAGAACATTAAGAAAATGTACGTTCGCGCAAAGGGGACCCCGGTCGAAGGCGTGAAGCCTCCATGGGAGCCTGAGAATCCTGTGCCGACTAGTTTTTCCGACGACTCAAATGGATTTCTTTTTGAACGCGCGCCCGAAGAATCGAATCACGTCGCGATTTATGTGCATGGCATTCACGCCCCATTCTATAGCGGAAACAACGCTTACCAAGCTAACATTACGACAGCTGAAACTGTCTTTAAACGGCTCTGGTGGGCGGGATACAAAGGACGTTTTGCTTTCTACAAGTGGCCGGCCTTAAATCCGGCGGGTTTTTTCCTAAATGGAACAGGATTTGAATTTAATCAGAGCGAATATCGAGCGTGGAAGTATGGCCGTGGCTTAGTTCGCTTCGCAAATGCAGTCCCAGCAAATTACAAGAGACATATTTTTGCGCACAGCCAAGGGAATGCGGTTGTTGCCTCGGCATTTCAGCAATATGGCCTTAAGGCAAGCAGCTGGATTATTACGCAAGGAGCGATTCCAATAAGTTGTTTTGACTCGGACTTACGCCACTACGTCTACGACTACAATACACCGGATTTGAGTTCCGAATTAGGATATAGAGGATACTTAAATCGTGACATTACGGCTCGCGTTACAAACTTCTTCAACGCGCAGGATACGGTAACCGGATTCATATGGGATGTGAACCACAGTTTATTCAAGCCAACAATCGAGCTGCTCGGTTTGACTCGAATCGAATATTGGTATTTTTCTGACCCGAGCGCGGTAGTGCTTCGGAAGTACGCTGGCAACATATTATTAAGTGAGCGCGAGGTTAATGACGTTCACGAATCAATGGCAATGGCGGTCAAGTCGCGCAGTCGGGCAATAGGGCAAGGCGTGGATGTAGGCGGCCAAGTCGATACCCCGGTCGATCTTCACGCGACCTTCGATTTTGGCGACGAACATGGCTCGCAATGGGAAAGTCCCATTCAGGAGTCGGTCTTCCGCTACTATCAAAGGCTTCTCGAGGAACTTGAATAGGCGACACTACATTGCTGCGGCTTTGTTAGCGGTCGCTTGTGCCATTGGTTCGATGATATGGCTTATGAACCGTTGTCACGAGACAGTCGATGTGGCATCTTTTTCGACACTCAACCAATCTGGAATCATGAGCGAGACTGGCGCCCCTGCACGGAACAGCACTCCGGCAGCCGATGCTCGCTATGAGGAAATTCGCAAGGGTCGGGAGCTAGAACTCCAGCGCCTAACGAATTCAAAAATTACATTTTTTGGCCGAGTTGTGGATGAACAGAACAATCCCGTCGCTGGTGCGCAGACTATTTACACTGTCCACAACCTTGATCTGCGAGGCAATCCGCCGGTCCGAGGCCCAGTGGCAGATTCTGACGGCCGGTTCGAGATACGAACTCAAGGTCCAAGCATAAGCGTGAAGGTTCAGCATCCTGATTATTATCAAGCGCCCCGGGCTGAGTTGACGTTTGAATATGCAAGTATCCAAGGTACGGGTGGGCCTTTGCCAACGCTGGGTTCACCAGCACAGTTCATACTTCAGAAGAAAGGCATCGCTCCGGATATTATTCATCATGCGAGGCTGGAAGCACGGCTTCCGCCCAATGGTTCCCCTGTTGCCTTAGACCTACGGAAGGGTGTTCATGCACATAGCCCAGAGGCGATTGTTCTGTCGCTAATCGCTCAGAAAGGCAACCTAACCCCAAACGAATTTCACCCTTTTGACTGGATTCTTCGCCTAGAGGTAAGGGGCGGAGGCCTTAGCGAAAGAACAAATCCGTTAGACTTTGTACCACCTGAAACCGGTTACCAGAGCTCGATAACAATTTCAATGCCTGTTGCGGGGGAGAAGCATTGGAGCTCCGAAATCGAAAAACGTTTCTTTGTGCTTTTCCCAACCACGAGATACGCACGGATCAACCTACGCCTTCATGCGGATACAGGATTATGTGTTGTCGAATCTTTTCTCAATCCCACCCCCGGTTCGCGAAATCTGGAGTTCGATCCGGCGAAGCAGATTAAGGCGAAGAAGTAGCATCGTCTTCAGACAAGCCGCTCTACCGAGCGCCCCCGGCAAAGCTTCTGATGTCTGTCTTCTGGAGCCTGTCGGCGCTTCGCCGCGATGGCGCAATCCAACACCGGGTAAACAAACTTTCGCGGCTAATGCCAGGGAACCAAATCAATCGCCGCAGATCAGCTTCGCTCAGTAAATCCACAGCCGCCCGCTCCTCAGCGGAAATGTGCGGATTCGGAATTGGGATTTCCGGTCCCGGGATCATAGGACTGAACATCGTCCTACGCCTAACGTCTTCGTGTGAACCCAACGATTCGTTAGGTTCCCTGCGCCTGCGCCTACCGAAGAACGGCGGTGAGGAGTTTCTCGGTATCGAAATAGAAATAACCGCGCGCCGGGCCACCCTTTGTTCCTTTCGGTGGCGAGTTGGCGAATCGCAGTGTCCCAAGCACTCGAATGTAGTGACCATCGATTTGCTGAAAATAGGGCACCGGTTTGGTCGGCATCGTCCCGACAATGTAGACACGTCCGCCTTTTACCGAAACAAACGGAGCAAACTCGCCTTTAAACGTGAATAGACCTTCGAAGAAAACGGTGCTGCCAACGTACTTCTTCCATTGAGAAGGCGACGCGTTGGTGAGGTCGGGGGATAGCGCAAAGCTGTTCGAAGCGAAGAGCAGACAAACAGCAGCAACGATGACCCGAGATTTCATATGCTAACTGTATCGCTAACGCTTCCGATGATGACTAACCGATGCGCCCTTCTCCGCTTTCGCGATTGCGTCATCGATCATGCGATCCAGCGTGATCTTATCAGGACGCGTCGCAATAGCGCTCTCGACAACGCTCAAAGCTTCATGCCGATAGCCCCGTTTATTTCTGCCGGCGAAGCGAAGATCCTGCGCTGCTTGGTTCAGGTCCTTCCACGGATCAGCTGATGTCTTGGCGCGTCGCAGCGCGTTAATCGCGTCGATCATCCTGGGCTCGCCGGCATCAATGACACCGGTAACGAAGGAAAAGGCAACGATGACTGCGAGCATGTGGGCGAACCGTGTCATGCCGACGTGTATAACGAATTAGCGAGCGCGTTGCAATGCAGGAGCGTCCGAATGAGGATCAAAACGAGTCGGAAGGCCCTCACGGAAATCTGCCACGGAAAAACTGCACCAAACTCGAGACCGCAAGGGCCAGGTAAAGCCCATTGATCACCAGGCACAAAACACCGCTGACCGTGTTGGGCTTGCGAAGACAATAGACAATTGCCCCGACAAAGATGGCGATAGCCGGCAGGAGTTTGCGGTAAACTCGGGCGGCTGGGTAGTTCTCATCCGGATCGAAATAAAGCAGGGCTGCGCCTGCGGAGAACGCGACAAAGATCAAAACCCAGCAGATAAATCGATGCTTCAAACTGCGCTCGCGCGCTTGATCAGTTAGGCTCAACAATTGTTAGCGCCGGCTATCTCAGTATCAGATCGTTTCCGTCGAATCCGGCAGTAAGCCGATATGTTTTGCCAGGTTCGGCATGGATTTGTTTCGTAACGGGAGCCGCTGTCCGGCGTTTGGTGGGTACCCGGACAGTTATGGTGTGGTCTCCGGGCGACAGAGTTCCGTTATATTCGTGGCCGAAAATGACGCGCGCGACTTGTTTTCCGTCGACCAGGACGGCCAGGTCGAGATTTTGGCCGAAGTTGGGGGACCGTTTCACAATCAGCTGGGCGTTGCCAGTGCTTGCCGCCGGCAATGACACCGGAACGAGCACGCACGTTATCGCAGCAATAGCAAAAATTCGAAACAAGAAGGTTTTCATGTGGAATAACATGGCATATCGGCTGCAAAAACCCGGATGTAAAGAGTGACAACGGAAACGGACAACGGTGCGTTCGCCCGACAAAGATATTCGTTTTACGCCACCTGCGCTTCGATTCCCTGGGCGAATCGCGCGAAAGCGGGCTCGGTCGCGAGCAAATCGTCGAATGTTCCGGACGCGATGACCCGGCCGCGGTCCATGACGTAAATGATGTCGCAGTTGCGAACAGTCGTTAGGCGGTGGGCGATGATGATGATCGTTTTGCGGTGGGCCAGGCCTTCGATAGCCTCGGCGAACAGGCGCTCGGTTTCGTTGTCGAGCGCGGAAGTGGCCTCGTCGAGCAACAGCACGTCGGGATCGTGATACAATGCGCGGGCAATGCCGATTCGCTGACGTTGCCCGGCCGAAATGCGCACGCCGCGCTCGCCGACGGTGGCGTCCAACTGGCCTTTCAGGCCGCGAACGAAGTTGGCCAACTGCGCCGATTCGAGCGCGCGCCAAACCGCGTCATTGTCGATCTCGTCGTCGGGAACACCGAACGCGACGTTCCGTCTGACCGTGTCGTCGATGAGATAAATATCCTGCGGGATATACCCGAGATGGTCCTGCCAGGAGCGCAATTGCTGCGCAACATCGACATCGTCGACCAGGAGACGGCCGGCAGTGGGTTGCAAAAGGCCTAACAACAAATTGGCGAGCGTTGTCTTGCCGGCTCCCGATGCGCCGACAAATGCGACCCATGCGCCACGCGGGATTTCCAAATTTACGTCGTGAAGTGAGGCGGCGGCTCCGCCGGGATAATGAAATGAGAGATTCTCAAACCGGATGTTCGATTGAAATTTCAGCGGAGGTTCTGCAGCAGCCTTCAACCGAAGTAAATGAGCCTCTGGTTTCATCCGGCGAGCTTCGTTTACGGAGTCAACGGTATGCGCATAAAACCGGATGGCGTGAAGCGCCTTGGTAATGCGCGTAGCGGAGGGGATCAATCGAACGATGGCCATGCCGAATACCGCCAGGGCGCCAACGACGCTCCTCATGTCGCGTCCGGAAAGGACGATCAGCAGAACGAAAATGACGATCACGGCTGCGGCTGAGGTTTCGAGAACGATCCGCGGCAACTCGCCCAGCATGGCACTCTTGTGCATCGCCTTGGCATAACGCCGGCCCGATTTATCGACCATGTCGGCAAAATATTGCTCCCGGCCTAACAATTTAACTTCCTTGAGTCCGCCTAACGATTGGTTCACCCAGCGTATCATTCGGCTGTGTTCTTCGCTGCGAATCTTACCGACTCGCGCCAATTCCTTGCGGGTGAGCGCGGAGACCGCCCACATCAGGATGCCGAGTCCAAGGATCCCGATGATTCCCGTGCCCGGCTCGGCCCAGACCAGTAACGCCAGCAATCCAATTGTTACGCAAATCTCCGCCGGCAGAAAGAGCGCGAACTTCAAGACTGTGCCGACCAGCTCGGTTTCGAACGTCACGTTCTTCACCAAATCGGCGGTGTTTTTGTGCAGATGAAAAACGTAGGGCGCGCGGAGATAATTGAGCTGCAGCTGCTGGGTAAGCCGCAACACCTTGCGATAGATAAAGCGAAACGCCGTGCGGGTGCTCATTGCCAGGTAAACGCCTTTGAACACCGAGAAGACGAGCAGGATCACGCACGCGGTGAGCGTGATCGATCGCGCATTGTCGATCTTGTAATGGGAGAGCCACGGCGCGAGGTGCGGGTTTTGCAGAACTGTTTCCGGTTCGCCGACGATCTTGATGAACGGAAGGATGACGCCGACGCCGACGATCTCGAGCAGCGATCCGCCGAGCAGAAACACGCAAACAAGCGCAAGCTTCCAGCGCTCTCGCGGATCGAACAGTCGGACCAGGTTACGGATCAAACGCACGGGAAAGTAAAAGGTATAACTGCCAAATTACAAAGCCTGTTTGTTGTGGCATAATGCCGCGTGACCGCGCTGCGTCGAATGCTCCGGTAGGGGAATGATTTCAGCTATTCACTCGTTTAGCAGGTCGGGTTTTACAAAATGTGCGGCATAGCTGCGATATTTGCCTATGGGGAAATGGCGCCACCGGTGGATCGCGAGGAACTTCTCCGAATGCGCGATCAGATGGCGTCGCGCGGGCCGGATGGCGAAGGGGAATGGTTTTCCGAGGACCGTCGCGTAGGTCTTGGTCACAGGCGGTTGTCGATCATCGATCTGTCGCCGGCCGGTGCGGAGCCGATGTTCAACCACGATCGTTCGGTGGCGATCATCTTTAACGGCGAGATTTACAACTACCAGGAATTGCGGCAGCAGTTGTTAGGCAAAGGATATCCATTTCGCGGGCACTGCGACGCGGAAGTGGTGCTCGCGCTCTACGAAACCGAAGGCGAGGGGATGCTGAACAAATTGCGCGGCATGTATGCCTTTGCGGTTTGGGATTCAAAGAAGCGTGGGCTGTTCCTGGCGCGCGATCCGTTCGGCATCAAGCCGCTCTATTATTCGGATAACGGCCGTACGATTCGGGTCGCATCACAGGTGAAGGCACTGCGCGCGGGCGGCAACATCGATTCCACGCCGGACCCGGCGGGGCACGTCGGATTCTTTGTGTGGGGGCATGTCCCGGATCCTTACACCGCGCTGAAGAGCATCCGAAGCTTGCCGGCAGGTCACACAATGTGGATCGATCGCGGTGGTGCACGATCTCCGCGCGAGTTTTGCAGCATCACGTCGATTCTTCGCGACGCGGAAGAAGCAGCGTTAGGCGACACGCAACGCTCGATGGCGAACACCCAACTCCACGAGCGGTTAGGCTCGGCATTATCCGAGACCGTTCGGTACCATCTTGTCGCCGACGTTCCGGTGGGCATCTTTCTTTCGTCGGGGCTTGATTCAACGATAATTACCGCGCTGGCTTCCGAACAGGGCGGCGACCTGCGCACGGTGACTCTTGGCTTCGAAGAGTACAAGGGGACAGTTACGGACGAAGTGCCCTTGGCGGAGCAATTCGCAAAGCGCTGCGGCGCCCAACATCAAACGATCTGGGTCAGCCGCGCCGATTTTGAATCAGAGCGCGACCATTTATTTGATGCGATGGACAGACCATCCATCGACGGCGTGAACACGTTTTTCGTTAGTCTGGCCGCGAAACAGGCCGGGCTGAAGGTCGCGATGTCCGGAGTGGGTGGAGATGAATTGTTCGGCAGTTATCCCAGTTTCCAGGACATACCGCGGATGGTTAATCTATTTAAGTCAGTTGGCTCGCGCCTTCCCGGGTTCGGGGGGAAGGTTCGCACGCTGGCGGCGCCGGTATTGAAACGTTTTACGTCACCAAAATATGCCGGCGTTTTCGAATACGGTGGGCGGTATTCGGGCGCCTATCTGCTTCGACGCGGAATGTTCATGCCGTGGGAGCTCCCGGAGCTAATCGATCCGGAGATGGTTCGGGAAGGTTGGGCGGAACTCCAGACATTGCTCCGGCTCGACGAAACGCAGGAAGGGATTTCGAGTCCGCGTCTCAAGGTTTCGGCGCTCGAGATGAGCTGGTACATGCGGCATCAATTGCTGCGCGATTCCGATTGGGCGGGAATGGGCCATTCGGTGGAGATCCGTGTCCCGCTTGCCGATCTCGAGCTGCTCCGCCAGCTCGCGCCGGTTTTTGTTAGGCAGCCAGGAATTGCCAAGCGCGAGGTTGCCACAGCCGCGTCGCCACTGATCGGGGCGGATATCCTGGACCGCCCGAAAACCGGCTTCCAGGTCCCCGTGCGAGACTGGCTGATGTCGCAGGCGCGTTACGGCAGTTTCAGGACACGGCGTCCGGTAAGAACGCGCGGTTTGCGTGGATGGGCTCGTGAGGTTTATTCGCATTTCTTTCCATTGACGGGTGAATTGAAGTTAACGGCGAAACCGCGAAATGTTCGTCCCGTGGGCAACCGATCGAAATTGCGGGCGTTAATGCTGTTAACGGACGGTTTTGGCGGATTCGGAGGAATCGCCAAGTTCAATCGGGACTTCCTGACTGCGCTGTCGTCATCGGACGACGTCGAGAGCGTTGTCGCGATACCGCGGCTGATGCAGGATGATCCTGGGCCGCTACCTAACAAGCTGGCCTATGTCACCAGTGGCCTCGGCGGGAAAGGGCGTTATCTGCGCGCGTTGTTAAGATCGGCGAGAGATATTCGAGCATCGAAGAAGCCCGATACGCGAGTGGTGGTTTTCTGCGGACACATCAACCTGCTGCCTGCTGCCATGGCTGCGCAGCGCATAACCGGCGGCGATCTTTTTCTAAACATACATGGCATCGACGCATGGCAACCCACGCTGGACCCACTCGTGAATGCGTGCGTGAAACAAATCGACGACTTCATTTCGGTAAGCTCGGTTACGCGCCGCCGGTTCCTGCAATGGGCCGGTTTGGGAATGGACAAAGGCGTTGTCTTGCCCAACTGCGTGGATTTGGAAGCATTTCGTCCCGGCCCGAAATCACTTGAGCTGGTCCGTCGGTTCAACCTGGAAGGTGCGCGGGTGTTGCTTACGTTAGGCCGATTAGCTTCGGAAGAACGTTACAAGGGATTCGACGAAGTCATCGAGTGTTTGCCTGATATCGGTAAAGCGGTTCCGAACGTCGTTTATCTGATCGCCGGTGACGGCCCGGATAGACCGCGGTTGGTCCAGAAGGCCAGGAAATTGGGATTGCGGGTGGACGATCTCGCGGTTTCGGAGCCGTCAGAAGCTCGTATTCAAGAGAGTAATGGCAGCGCCCCGCGCGTAATTTTTGCTGGTCGGGTAAAAGATGAAGTGAAGGCGGACTATTTTCGTTTGGCGGATTTGTTCGTTATGCCGAGTTCTGGTGAAGGCTTCGGAATCGTGTTGTTGGAGGCGATGGCCTGTGGCGTGCCGGTGATTGGAAGCAAAATCGACGGCAGTCGTGAAGCGTTAAGGCAAGGCGAGCTCGGCACCCTGGTCGATCCGCGGAATTTGCCGGAAATTACGAGTGCGATCATCGAAAACCTGACGGATCCTCGTGTGGGCTCGACTGTAGTTGAAGGTGTCGAATATTTTTCGACGCAACGATTCAACGAGCGCGTGCGCACAATGCTGGGGGCGATTCGAGGCGCGAACACCGCAACGCCAACTGAAAAGCGCAAGGCTGGAGGCGAAACCGTCTCCGCGTTTGAGCTTTCGACGCATTAATGTTGCTGAGCTGTTCGCCGGTTGCTTTAAGCTGACCCAACCAATTAGCGTACGACGGTAATGAGTCGAGACATCCCAGCCGCTGATCCCAAGCCGCGGGCTCGCTTACTCGCAATGTTTGATGGCATTCCGGGGTTTGCCCGGCGTCACTTTCACGCCGGTCGCGGTGGCCGCGCCAAGCTTGCTATCACGACAAGTTTTGCGTCCCGGGCTGTCACGATGGCTGTTAGCTTCGTCGTTGTTCCGATAACGGTGCGTTACCTTGGCAATGAAGGCTACGGTTTGATGACCACGATCAGCGCGGTTGTCGCCTGGCTGCAGTTTGCGAATCTCGGAATTGGATTGGGATTGCAAAACGCGCTGACGGAAGAAGCTGCTAAAGGGAACGCCCAAGCGCAGAGGGAGTTGGTCAGTACGGCCGTATTTTCGCTCCTCGGCATTGGGGTTATTCTAGCGGTGCTGGGCGTCGTTGTTTTCCCTAACGTGCAATGGGAACGTGTTTTCCCGCCGACGACTTCGCGTTTTACATCAGAGATCCCGTGGGCGGTGCTTGTGGTGTTTTTGGGGTTCACAAGCACGATCGTGCTTGGATTCGTGAATCCGATCTATGCGGCACGTCAGGAGCTGCATATAGGAAACATTCAGGTCCTCATCATCAGTCTCCTGACTCTGCTGGGCACGTTGGTCGCGGTCTACAATAATTGGGGCTTGTTGGGTGTTGTCAGCTGCACTGTTGGCCTAACAGCAATTATGCAGTGGGCTTTTGCGATCTGGGTGCTTTACGGGCGGGGAATAAGGGAGATTCGGCCGGGGATATCCGCGATTACACGTAACGCGGCGGAACGACTTTACAAGACCGGTATTGAGTTCTTTGTGATGAGTCTTTGTAATATTGCTTTTTTCAGCATCGATTCGTTTCTCATTGCGCGTTTTCTTTCGGTTGATCAGGTGACGCCATATTCGGTTGCGCAGAAAGTGTTTCTTCACACGGATGGGATACTGGCGGTCGTGACCGGGTCGTTGTGGGCCGCTTATGGCAATGCCAAGGCGCAAGGAGATTATCCCTGGATTCGCCGCATCCATGGGAAAATGGTCAGGCTTTTTGTCATCACTTATTCGCTTATCTTCGTCGGAGCCCTTTTGTTTGGGCACTGGTTTTTCAACTGGTGGGTAGGAAGTACGGCAGCGCCGAGCACGACTCTGATCACAGGCGTCGGGTTGTTTTTTTGCGCGCGTTCGTGGACGGCGTTGCACGCGTTTCTCCTGAACGGACTCAACGTGATTCGCCCGCAGGTGTGGAGTCTTGCCTCTACCGCAGTATTAACAGTGGGGCTAGATCTGTTGTTGATAAAGCCGCTTGGGCCACTCGGTTTGGCGGTCGGTGGATTTGTTGCATTCTGTTTGTCCGGCGCGTGGTACCTTCCTCATCTCGCATCAAAATCGATGAAGCCGGCAACCGCCTGAACGTCCATACGCTGTCGTATGCTCGTGGATCGATTGAACCTGTTTTATGAAGAACCCAATCCGGACCGATGGGTACCGTCCGACCGTCATCTGCGTGCGTTCGCAAGGCGGTTGGTTCGCGGCGCTGCCCGGATTGGGGGTCAGAAACGTGTTTTTCTGAACCTGTGTAAAGGTTTGGATCGAATAGGTATCCAATACAAGACTAACGACTTCAGATATGCGTTTCGAAATCCCGGTGAGGTCGTGTCGATTGTCGGGAAGGCACATCTTCTATCCTCAAAGCGCTGGCAAAATCCAATTGTGCTCGGTCCTGCCGTCTATTCTCATCCTTCGGAATATCCCGCTTTGTTGGCGGATTATCCGAATATCCGCCGGATTGTTGTCCCGGGAGAATGGATGCGAAAAATGTGTGAGCCATACTGGGGCGCTAGAGTGATTGCCTGGCCGGTCGGGATTGATGTCGACGAATGGAAATCGGCAAATGAAACAACGACGACGGATTTCGTCATCTACGACAAGATCAGATGGGAGCATGAAACTTTCGAGTCGAATCTGATCTCCCCAATTCGCTCAATCCTCGGCGAACGCCAGCTGTCGTTTCGCGAGATCCGATACGGCTTTTATCGGGAGGATGAGTTTCGCAAACTATTGAATAAGTGTCGAGCGATGATCTTCCTCTGTGAACATGAGACTCAGGGAATTGCCTATCAGCAGGCGCTCTCGGCGGGGGTGCCAATCCTGGCTTGGGACCGAGGTGGTATGTGGCGGGATCCCGCGTATTATCCGGACAAAGCTCTCTTCGGTCCGGTCAGCGCAGTCCCTTATTGGGATGATCGGTGTGGCGTAAAGTTCGCAAACCTTTCGGATTTTACGGACGCGCTCAGCCATTTCCTAGGACGATTACGCTGCAATGATTTCAATCCGCGCGATTACGTTCTCGAAAATCTGACTCTCGAAAAATGTGCGCAACGCTATGTCGAAATTGTCAGGGGCGCAATGTCGCCATGATCACATCACAAGGAATATCGGTACAGAACGAACAACGAAATGGGCATCCTCAATAACGGCAAGAGAGCCATCAATCGAGCGCTCCGATTAGTCAACCTTCGTCTTGAATCGTTAACAGCAGAACGAGCTGAGAAGGCTCGTCTGCGCGAACTCGAGCGAGAGGGGCACTTCGATAAACCGGTATTTCCAATACTACCGCAGTTTAAAGCGTGCAATCCGTCTACCGTGTTCGAGCAGATAAAGCGCGATGAGAAACGATTCGGGGAGATTGTTAAGCCCGACAAGGAGAATGCATTTCCGTTAACGAACGATTACTATACTACGCCAGATGCCGAAGTAATGTATGCGATCGTGCAGATGTATCGTCCTGCTCGCATCGTCGAGATCGGGTCGGGCTACAGCACTCAGCTGTTTCGAGCCGCGATTCAGGACGCCGGTTTGAACACGAAGCTTGCTTCGATCGATCCATCGCCCCGGCAGGAGGTTGCGCGATTTAGTAACGAGGTGGTGAAGGAACGCGTCGAGAAGTTGAAGGAATTGGACATCTTGCTCAGTCTCGAGCCTAACGACATACTTTTCATCGATTCAAGTCATAAGCTAGAAGCCGGTAATGATGTGCTAATGTTGTTTTTGGCAATACTCCCAACAGTGCGTCCCGGTGTTTTGATACACGTTCATGATATCTTTCTGCCGTTTGAATATCCGAAGCATTGGCTCATCGACCTTGGCTGGGACTTTTTCAAGGAACAGTACCTTGTCCAAGCGATGCTGGCTGAGAACCCGCATTTTGAGGTAATTTGGCCGGGGCATTATCTGCAACGAACGGTTAACGGATTTGCCGAGCGCTTCGTTCAATGGCGAAATGTGGATGCCCGCAGCTTGTGGCTTCGTCGTGCATAGCGAATGAAATCTCTGCTTCGTGCCAGCGTTAACGTTCTTCCGATGTGGCTGCGCCAATCGATCAGACACATCCCAGGTGTAGCGGCGAGCCAACGCTGGGTGGTTAACAACGTGCTCGCGGGCGAGTCGTTTGTTCACACGATCAATGCCGGACCGGCAGCGGGACTGCGTTTCGAGATTTCGCTGCCCGAAGATAAGGCGATTTGGGCGGGAACATTCGAACCAGTGTTTGGCCAAGCTCTTCGCAATGCCACTGGTGTTGATGACATATGTTATGACATCGGCGGGTACCGCGGCTACATGTCGGGGGTGTTTGCTCTCGCCGGAGCGAAGCAGGTCATCGTTTTCGAACCGCTGCCCGAGAACGTGCGTAGGTTGAAGCGCCTTACCGAACTAAATCCGCATTTGGCGATTCAGATCGAGCAAACAGCAATTGGAAAGGCGGATGGCAATGCGAACTTTGCCATCATGCCTGATCGAAGCATGGGAAAATTGTCGGACAGCAGTTTTCAAAAGGCGCGCCGAGCGGTGCAAGACATTGTCGTGCCTGTAACCCGACTAGATACGTATGTCTTTCAAAAACAAGCGGCGCCTCCCACGGTGCTCAAGATCGATGTGGAGGGCGCCGAATTGGATGTGCTGGAAGGCGCAACGCGCGTCTTAACTGAACATCGTCCCAAAATTTTCTTCGAGGCGCACTCTAAAGAATTAGCTGCGGGCTGCCGCCAAAAGCTGGTGACGCTAGGCTATCGACTAGACGAACTTCAAGATCACCCTGATGATCATGACGGAACACGTCATTTTGTTGCTCAATTGCCGTGACAGCCTTTTAGTTGGCAGTGCGAAACGACAACGCAAGAAAACGGGTTGCCATCATTTCTCCCGCGCCGCTGGCTTTCAATCCGCGCGTTTTGAAAGAGGCTGCTGCCCTGTCCGATGCTCATTTTAGCGTAACCGTCATTGCCAGGGCCACTGAGGACGCGCACGCGATTGTCCTCAAGACAAAACACGGCTTTTCATTCCACCCCGTGGGCATTTATTCCGGTGAAGGAATATGGAAGAAGCTCCGATCCTTGGTCTCGCGATTGCCAGAGTGGATTGCGCGTCATCTGTATGGTTGGCTGCACTTCGAAAGCCGTTTTCAACTCGGTGCCCTAACAACTGATTTGCTGCGCGCGGCGAAACGGGTTGGTGCCCACTATTACATTGTACATTTGGAAGCCGGATTATGGGTGGGATTGCAGTTGATGAGGGCCGGGAACACCGTTGGCGTTGATTTCGAAGATTGGTATTCGGAAGACTTGCCGGCTGCAGCGAGGGCCCGCAGGCCCGGTAGATTGCTGCGGTCGCTGGAAAAAGACTTGCTTAGTCGTGCAAAACACATGTCCTGCACGTCCCGGGTGATGGCCGAAGCAGTGGCAACAGCGTACAAATGCGAGGCACCAGTTGTAATTTACAATGCTTTTCCCTGGGATGACCGCAAGAGTATCGATGGTTTGGTTAAGGACCGTCGGAATAAGACACTTCCGTCTGTCTATTGGTTTTCTCAAACGCTTGGCTTGGACCGAGGATTGGAAGACCTGATTGCGGCAACGGAATTCATCGATTCCAACATCGAAATACACCTTCGTGGCAAGCCGGTTTCGAGTTTTCTGGAATGGCTTAATTCTCGACTGAATGCCAGATGGCGAAATCACGTCTTTGTCCACGACGTCGTCGCAAATGATGAGGTGCTCTCACGAGTCGCCGAGCACGATATTGGCTTTGCCGGCGAGCAACCCTACTGTCGCAACAAGGACCTTACCGTATCGAACAAGATTCTTCATTATTTGCTAGGTGGCTTGGCTGTCATTGCGAGTGACACGGCGGGGCAGCGTGAAGTCTCTGAGCAAGCCAAGGGCGCGGTTTATCTTTATCGGGCTGGGGATGTCAGGGACCTGGCGCAACAGATGAACCGATTGCTGTCGACGCCTAACGAATTAGCCATGACAAAGGAGGCCAGCTTGGCGGCGGCGAGGGAAACTTTCTGCTGGGAAAAGCAGGCGCCAATACTTCTGGAAAGTGTTGATCGCGCTATTCGTTAGGAAGTCTAACGATGCCATTGCGTCATGTCATTCGCAGCCTGGTGTATCCGGGTTTGGATTTGCATACACGCAACAGGGCTGCGCTCCGAAAGTTCTGGAAAACCGGCGGGCGCGACTTTCTCGATGCGGGCAGTGGGAATGGTTATCTCTCGTGGCTTGCGTATGAGAGCGGAGCGCGAGTCGTCGCGATGAACTTTGAAAAAGAACAGGTCGAAAAGGCACGCGATTTTCTTATTGGCTATCGAAGAGCGGATCCGGCACGGCTTCGATTCGAACAGAAGAATTTATACGATCTCTCAAACGAGACCCGAACGTTTGATGAAATCATCTGCTTCGAAGTGCTCGAACACCTCAAGCGAGACGACCTCGTCGTGAAACAGTTTTATCGCATACTCCGTCCCGGCGGTCTTTTGCATGTGTGTTCTCCAAATCGACTTCACCCGCGAAACCAGGCGGAGACGCTCGACATGACTGAGTCGGGCGGACATGTTCGCGCCGGTTATACCGCGGATGACTATCGAAACTTGCTTGAGCCGGCCGGCTTTAAGATCGATGAAATCATTGGAATAGGGTCGCGTGGTTTGTATGTTGCTGACGCCATCTTGCGCGCTATCCGCAACAGGGTGGGCGATATCGCTGCTTTTCCGCTTTTGCCATTGTGTTTGCCGTTTGTCTGGTTTGGCCGCATGAATCCGCCGCTTCCATTTTCGTTATACGTAAGGGCGGTCAGATAAACTGGCGCAGTTAGGCTCATGGCTTCGCGAACGATACTCGTAACCGGTGGCGCGGGAATGATTGGTTCCAACCTGGTCGATCGTCTCGTGGAGGGCGGTTGGAGTGTTTGGATTGTCGACAATCTTTGGCGCGGAAAAAAGGAGTACCTTGAGAAGCCGAATCGCTTCGCGCCTTACATTGCCGAACGATTCCTCAACGTCGACCTGCGAGTGCCGAGTGTTCTGGACGCGCTACCGGTCAAACCCGATTACATCGTTCACCTGGCCGATATTGTGGCCGGGATCAATTACGTTTTCGCTAACGAAGGCCAGATTTTTCGCGATAACATCCTGATTAACAGCAATGTCATCGCTAGTGCGCGCAATCTTCGCCCTTCTGGCTTTCTGTATGTAGGTACTGCGTGCAGTTTTCCAAAGGAACTCCAGACAAGTCCTGATGCGAAGCCTCTTAAAGAGGCCGACCAATACCCGGCCAATCCCGAATCGGCGTATGGTTGGAGCAAGCTCATGGGTGAATACGAAACGCTCCTTCTTGAGAAGGAAACGCAGATTCCATGTGGTGTGCTCATATTCCACAATGTTTATGGTACACCATGCGACTTCGGCGAACGCTCGCAGGTGATACCTTCCCTGATTCGAAAGGCAATTCGCTACCCAGCCGAGCCCTATATTGTGTGGGGCTCGGGTGAGCAGGGCCGATCATTTATCCACGTTGATGATGTGGTGAATGCAATCGTAGCCGCGTTGGAGAAGGGTCTCGGCAAAGGCCCCATACAAATCGGAACGGACACCTGTACGACGATCGGCGAGATCGCTCACACGATCGCAAGAATTTCGAAGAAGAACATCGAGGTTCGATTCGATCCAAGCAAACCTGAAGGGGATCGTGGCCGAAGAGCGGATTCATCCAAAGCGAAGGCCATTCTTGGCTGGGAACCACGGGTCACTCTCGAAGACGGTTTAGCTCGCACCTACGAATGGGTCGCGTCGCATATTTCCGAAATGGGAGCTCTCACCAAAGAATGACAAAGGTCATCCGGCGCGTTCTTGTTATCGTCTGTAATACCGCATGGACCAAAGCGCATCTCGTTCGCGGCTGGAAGATGACCGGCGCGGAGGTGACCGTCGAACATTTCGGTACAACCATGGGTCGGGGCTGGGATGCTGCCGGTGAGCGTGAGCATCGCGAGCGTAACGTCCGGTGGCGACAAGTCGCATCGGCAATAGCTGCAAACGGCGGTCTCGACCTTGTCTTCATGGTGGCGCTCGATGATGTGCTCGAGAACCAGACGCTTGTTCATTTCAAAACACTTGGGGCGAAGCTCGTCCTGTTTCAGACCGACATGCTGGCCCAATGGTACAAAGTCATCCGGATTGTTCCCTACATGGATCTCGTTTGTTACGGATCCAAGGATCATCTGGACTTCTTCCGGCGTCGTGGCATTCCGCTCTTGGATTTCGGCTTTGCCGCGATACCGCCCGCGCCGGAAGAATTAGCGAGCGAGCCGATTCGTTTTGACGGCATTCTCTACACTGGATCTCCCTGGCCGTATCGGCAGCGCGTTCTCCAAAAACTTGCTTCGGAAAAGTTTCCGTTGCGAATTTATGGGCATAGCTGGGATCGAAAAGGCGGCTGGCCGGCGACCCCCGGCAAATTCAAGAAGATGCTGCACGATATTCGCTGGTATCTTCCAGCGCGAATACGGGAAGAGGGATTGGACATCGCAGCCACGGTTTGGCGCCGACTTTTTCCGAATCGTCAACCAGCCGTTCAAATTGAGAAGCTTCCGCCGGACGTGGTCTCCGGCCGGTACGATGAAAGTCAGTTCGTTCCTTTGGTACGTGGCGCAGCGATCAACCTGGGATTCACGCAAATGCTACTGGATGTAACCAAAGAATATCCACGCATGATTCGGTTGCGCGACTTCGAGATACCCATCGCGGGCGGTTTCTATCTGGCGCAATATTGCCCGGAACTGGCCGACTACTACGAGATAGGCCGGGAAATTGCGGTTTGGGACACGGTAAAAGACGTCGTGGAACGCTGCCGCTATTATCTAGATCGTCCGGACGAAAGGATGCGTATTGCGGAAGCCGGGCGGCTTCGTGCGCTGGCGAATCACACTTGGGTGCATCGTTTCGCGCGGATGGCGGACGAATTAGGAATGCGCCTGCCTGAAAGCGCGCTGACCCAGAGCTGATGCCTCGAGTTCTGATCGTCGTCAGCAGTTATGAACCGGCGATGCTGGCCGATATGCAGCGTGCACGCATGCTCGCGTGGGAATTACCAAAGCTTGGTTGGGACGTGGAAATCCTGACGCCAGACAGCACCGAGGTTCGACAAGACGCACTGGAGTCCCAGCCCGCAGGGTTCTTTCCTAACGATACTCCGGTTCATAAGGTTCGATCTGTGGCGCGATCGATTTTTCGAATCTTGGGATCGCGCTCTCCCGCGTTTAGAACGCTTAAAACGATGGAGCATCTTGGCTCCGCGTTACTCGGTTCGGGTCGGTTTAACCTTGTGTATTTCTCGACCACAACGTTTTCCTATTTTTCGCTCGGGCCAAAATGGAAGCGGAGAACGGGTGTTCCCTACGTGCTGGATTTTCAAGATCCCTGGGTCAAAGAAAAGGCAGGAACGAAGCGCGAGGGTTGGAAAAATCGGGTGCTCCAGTACTTATTCGCGGCATGGGAGAAGTCTGCGATTTCCGGTGCTTCGGGATTGGTATCGGTGTCGCCCGATTACATTGAGGCGTTGCGACGCCGCTACTCTGTCTTTCGTCCGGTATGTCTCCAACAAGACCGAAGTGTTGTGGTCCCGTTTGGCGCCCAACCTTCCGACCTGGCGAACGTTGAAAAAGACGTTCGGACGATCGAACCGATGAGTCGGGCGGAAATTTTAATTCATTACACGGGGGTAGGCGGACCGGTAATGGCACGCTCGTTCGCGGAAATTTGTCGATGCCTGGCAGTCCTTGTAAGTGAAGACCCTCCTCTCGCTAAGTCCGTGCGGATCCGGCTATTCGGGACTGCTTATCCCTGGAAATCCGGAGATCCGAAGACCATGGAAACCATCGCTTACGATGCAGGAGTGGGCGAGCTCGTGGCGGAGTATCCTCAACGTGTGTCCTACCGTCGCTCGTTAGAGCTGCTCCTTGAAGGCGATGGCGCATTGATTCTCGGCGTAGATGATCCCGCCTATATGCCGTCGAAGCTGTTTACCTACGCATTAACTGGGAAACCGTTGTTGGCGTGTTTGCACCATGCTTCCCAGGCTGCGGACTATTTTCGGCAGCATCCTCTTCTCGGTCATATCATCTATTTTGGTGAGGAGACTCAACCGGCCAACAACGTAGGCGAACTGCGACAATATCTTCACGAATCAAGACAACGGTTACTTTTGAATCGTAACGAAATTCTAATGCCATTCCTATCGGCTGCGGCCGCTCGAAGACATTCGGATCTCTTCGATCGCTGCTCGCAGGACACCTAACGGGTTCAGTGAAGTTCAATTACCTTACAAGGAGTTTGGCAAAGTGGATTTTCGGACTTGGTTTCAAATGTCCGAACTGCGGGAATCGCCATTCTCGTGTTGTTGATCGGAAATTCGTTGTTACAACCCTTCGGCGGTGTGCGAATTGCGAGTTGCTTTTTCGCGCCCCGACAACATCGGTTTCCGAAAGCCAGAATTTTTATCAATCAGAATATGATCAGGGATTTACGACCGAGATGCCATCTGAAGAGAAACTGGCGTCGTTGTTGTCCACCGAGTTCAAGGGGAGCAACAAGGATTATTCGGGATATATCGCCATTCTCAAAGCGTTAGGTATTGCGACGGGAAGTCGCCTGCTGGATTACGGTTGCTCCTGGGGGTACGGGGCGTGGCAGCTGGAGAAAAGGGCCGGGTACGTTGTTCAGGGCTTTGAGATTTCCAAACCTCGCTGTGCTTTTGCCCGTTCCGAGCTCAAGGTGAACGCGGTAGATTCTATCGACTCGATAGATCCCACATTCGACTGTTTTTTCTCCGCGCACGTTCTCGAGCATCTACCTGATTTATCGCAAGTGATTAGTCTCGCGCTTAGTAAGCTCCGCGCTGGCGGGATGTTTGTAGCCTTTACCCCGAATGGAAGTGAGATAAACCGGCAGCACGATGCGTGGAACTGGCATCGTCGATGGGGTTTTGTTCATCCGCAATTGCTGGACGAGCGTTTCTGTCATCATATCTCCTGGAATGGTCCTCGCTTGGTCGCTTCGCAGCCCTTTGACACGTCTGCCATCGCCGAGTGGGATCAGGCGAATTCCGTCGAACTATCGGTGGCGGGAGATGAGTTACTGCTGGTCCTAAAGAAGCTATCGTAAATTTCCATGGGTATTCTGTTTGGCCACCCGACCGGCAATCCCAATTCGCATCAGGCAGCACTCGCTCATTTTGAGCGCGACCGACTGGAAGCTTTTTGTGTTCCATGGATGCCGACGCCAGGCGAACTTTTGGTCTTGGGCAAGCTTCCAGGCCTGCGCAGTTGGACGGCGCGACTGCAAAGGCGTTCGTTTGCACCGCTGCGTGACGCGCCGAAAATTGAAGGGAGATTGCCGGAATGGATTCGGATGGCGAAACGCGTCATTCGTGATGGGCCTGTCTCAACGGAACGATTGGCCTACGAAGCGAATGACTGGCTGATGAAAACCATGGCGCGCGAATGTAAGCGTTCATCCGTTAGCGCTGTACATTCGTACGAGGATTGTTCTCTCGATCAGTTCAGGGCCGCGAAAAAGTTGGGGAAGGCATGTATCTACGACATGCCAATCGGATATTACCCGGCGTGGCAGCAGATTGAGCAAATGCTTGCTTTGAGATACCGCGATTGGCTTCCGCAGACCGGGCTTTCTTCACGTCATTTCGTTAGGCCTGAACAAAAGAAGGAAGAGATAGAACTCGCCGATATCGTGTTCGTTCCCAGTCGGTTTGTCGAAGGCACGATCCACCAGTTTATCGATAAGACATGTGTGCTCGCGCGATATGGTGTCGATAGTGATTTTTGGACTCCTTCCGAGACGCAGACGAACAACTCAGATCCGCTGCGATTTATTTTTGCAGGCCAGGTTTCACTTCGCAAAGGGGCGCACTTATTGATGGAAGCCTGGAAAAAAGCAAACCTGCCCGACGCCGAATTGTTGATGGTTGGCCGATGGGATATGGCGGATCATGTCCGTCGCCGCATTTCCAAAAATATTCATTACCTCCCAGCATGTTCGAAGGTTGAGCTTCGAGACCACTACAGGTCGGCCGACGTGTTTGTCTTTCCCTCTTATTTCGAGGGATTCGGCCTGGTTTTGCTTGAGGCGATGGCGTGTGGTTTGCCATTCATTGCCAGCACGTCGAGCGGAGCGGCTTCCGAACTGGCGGCCGACGGAACGGGATCTATTCTACCGACGGGTGATGTAGATGCTCTTATCGAAGCACTTCGTGACTTCTCAAACCGCCGTAACGATTTGCCGCAGCTGAAACTGAAGGTGTGTGACAGGGCCCGGCAGTATTCGTGGGAGCAATACCGTAAAGCTGTCGCTCGGGGTGTAGATTCGCTGATGTAGCGGGGGTTCTTGGCCAGATGGTGCCTAACGAAATACAGTTGCCATTCTTTTTACGCTGTCTTCAGCGATTCGAATTTCCCCACAAACTTGGAGTCTGTGAGCGGCTGTTTTCCAGTAGTCTAACGAAAAACGGAATTTGCTGGGTTCGAACCGCCGCCGGCCCTGTCTGGAAGTTGGACCTCTCCAACTCGACCCACCGGTGGATTGTTTACGGATACTACGAAGGATCCATGTTTTTTAGATGGCTGAGACGCAGCCTCCCTAACGACGCAGTGATCGTCGATTCCGGTGCGAATATCGGCCAGATGGCATTGTATTTTGGAACTTATTTTCCAGAAGGACAGATCCTGGCCTTTGAGCCGGGTGAATATCAGGCGAACTGGCTTTGTGAATGCCTGGCAAAAAATCCGCGTTTGCCGGTGACTGTTTTCCGGAAGGGGCTGGGCGCTAGCGAAACTTCAATGTACCTTGAGAAGGCTGGACACGGATCTTCCCACGGCGCGCAGAACATTGTAACGCACGAAGCTATCGGAGACCCGATCCAAATGGCAAAGCTTGCTGACGTCTTAACCTCGGAAGGAATTTTAAGGGTCGACCTGTGGAAACTCGACGTGGAAGGCTCGGAACTTGCCGCGCTTGCCGGGGCGCACGGCTGGCTTGAAGCCGGAAGAATTCATGCGCTTTGGATCGAGACAATGGGAGACAACGGGCGACACATCATAGATTTCATGAGGAGCGTTAATTATCGGGCGTGTTTTCTCGATTACGCGGGCCGCGAAAAAGAGGTCTACGACCGTGGAAGTAATTACACTCTGTTCCTCGCTCCCCGATGAATATCCGTCATCGCCTGGCATTTATCGTCTCGCATCCCGTCCAATATTACGTTCCGCTTTATCGTCGGCTTGCTCAGCGCAATGACATCGAATCCAAGGTCTTCTTCACCTGGCACGGAGGTGAGCAAGCGCGATACGATCCCGGGTTCGAGCGAGACGTTCTTTGGGACATTCCACTAACGTCGGGTTACGAATACGAGGTCGTTCCCAATGTTTCCCGGCGTGCGGGCAGCGATCGTTTCTGGGGCATACGTAACCCGAACCTTGTCGATCTTGTCTCAGGCTGGCGGCCCGACATCATTCACCTTACGGGTTACGCATTTGCGTCCCATCTTCGGGCGATGCGATCATTTCATCGGCGCGGCGTCCCGGTTCTTTTTCGTGGTGATTCGCATCTGCTGGATGAGCTACCGGGAGTCCGGTCGTCATTAAAACGGCTGGTGCTGGGACAGGTTTATTCCTGGGTAGCCGGCTGTCTGTATGTTGGAAAGAATAACTACAATTATTTTCATCAAGCAGGTGTTCCGGAATCCAGATTGTTTTATTGTCCTCATTCGATCGAGGTCGATCGGTTTTCCGAGCCTAACGAGGTCTTGGAGCAAAAGGCGCAGAGCTGGCGGCAGGATCTGCAAATCGCGCCGGATCAACGTGTGCTGCTCTTCGCCGGTAAATTTGAGGCTAAAAAACGCCCGATCGAGTTGATGTCCGCCGTCGCTGAAATGCAAGATCGACATCTCGTGCTGATCATGGTCGGAAATGGTGAACTGGAGGGCGCGGTTCGAGAGATTGCGAACCGAGCACCCGCCAAATTTCGAATTATTCCGTTTCAAAACCAGAGTCTAATGCCAGTTGTTTATCGTCTCGGGGATGTTGTGATTCTTCCGTCCGCTCACGACGAGACGTGGGGGCTTGCCGTCAATGAGGCGATAGCTTCCGGGCGTCGGGTGCTGGTTTCCGACAAGGTGGGCTGTGCTTGCGACCTGGTAAAATCCTCCAAGATTGGTGAGATCTTCGCGACGGACAATTGGACCGATTTCGCCAGCAAGGCGGCCAAGCTTCTGGATGGTTTGTCGGAGTCTTCCTGGCTGCGTAATCAGGCAAGATCCTTTGATACGGAAGTCGCTGAAAGGCACTTGATTGAGGCTTTGCAAAAAGTGATTGAGACGCGCTCCAGCCGAAGAGTGGAAGCCACCTAGACCAATGCCCGGATTTTATCGCAAGATCGTCAGAATTCCGCCACAACCATCATCGGTTCTCGTAAATAGTGGCGGATCTCGTCGGTCGGCTAGTGTTCTGCTATATTGCCCTGCTACTAATGGTCGCCCAACTTCCCCGATTGGAACGCGGTAAGAGGTTTTTCAACGCTACGCCTTTGGCGCGGCCATTCTGGATCGGACTGGCCGTTCTGGTTGCGACAGTGGCAGTTACCGCACACCCGCAGAACTTCGAGTCGGGCGTTGGCGGCGTGCTGATTCTAGTGGCGGGTTGTATACCCTTTGCCTTGTGGGTCATGAAGCAGCTCGGAGGGCTACCGGTATTTCCGGTTTTTGCAATGACACACGTTTGGGCATTCGGTTTTCCTTTGCTGTATGAACATCCCGTGGTGGTCCGTTTTCCACCGGGCGCTCAATTTTTTGCGGCGGCAAGCGTTGTAGGATTTCTTCTCATTGGCACGGTCGTCTGGTACTGGGTGCGGCACCGCAAGCCCCGTCCACCGCGCCGATGCTTTACGGTTGATTCGCGGCTCGCAGAGACGTTTTTTATTGGATTCCTTGTCATAGCGACCCTTTACACCGTGTTCCTAAATGCGGGATGGCTTTCGTTCCTGCCCGGGGAAGTTTTTTCGATCGTTCGATCTGTGATGCTAGCCCTCGAGGCTTTGAGTTGTTTTGTCCTGAGCTATCGTTTGGGAACCAGGGAACTCAAGACGGGGCAGGCCTGGATTTTCAAGATTCTGTTCTGTGCGTTGATCGTCGCGGGTTTACCCACGTTGTTCTTGATCACTCCAATCTCGCTCATCGCCGTCGCTGGTCTGGGATATATCTCTGCATCCGGGCGAATTCCGTGGCTTTCGTTAGCCGCTTCGGTAGTTGCGATCTCATTTCTCCATGCCGGCAAGGCGGACATGCGAGAGCAGTTTTGGGGACAAGACCAGGAACAGATAACTGAGCCGTGGGATTATCCGATATTCTTCGGGAAGTGGGTCGCTAGTTCCGTCGAGGCCCTTTTCGGAAATATCCCGGATGAGGATGAGAAACCCTACTCGATTGTCGAGCGAACGAGTTTGATGCAATTGCTCCTTTTCGAGCAGGAATCATCGCCCGACAGCGTGCCGTTCCTTTACGGTGACACCTACGTCATTCTGCCCGAGCTGCTGATTCCACGTATCATACGCCCTTCAAAGCCGACCAGCCACGAAGGAACGTATCGCTTGAACATTCACTATGGTTTTCAGACGCGCGAACAGACGGAAAGCACAACAATTGGCTTTGGATTGTTGAATGAATCGTTCGCAAACTTTGGCCTCATGGGCATGGCCGCGCTGGCAATAATCCTTGGGGCTTTCTATGGGTATGTGGAGGGTCTGGCTCTTTCCGTGCCGCTACTTTCGCTTCGGGGCTTGTTCGTCGTTCTGGTCGCAGCTTACGCTTTTCAAATTGAGTTTGCCGCAGGTGTCTGGCTAACCGCGCTTTTTCAGTCTACGATGGCTTTGCTTGGGCTCACAGTCCTACTTATGAAAGTTAAGTCCTTGTACCGGCCGCAGGTTGTTAGGCCGCCGGCACTTCGCTCTCACCCGGTTCAGCAGCACGCCTAGGTGTCAGCACCAACGGGTCCAGTCTCAGAGCGGCCGTTTCGCGTTCTCCACGTTGTTCCTTCGCTGTCGGCGAAGGATGGCGGCCCGACCGTCGCGGTACAATTGCTGGTATACGCGTTGCCAAAAGCGGTACAAGCGACAGTTCTGACCACAACAGCCGATGGCACGGATCAGGTCGTGGCGGCTCTGCAAACTTTTGACGGCAAAACCGCCAGCGTCATCGCTACGCGCCGCAATATCGAGATGTATAAGATATCCCTCGAGCTCGCGCATTGGCTGGTTGCACACGTTGATGAGTTCGATTTGGTGCACGTGCATGCCTTGTTCTCGTTCTCGAGCATTGCTGCAGGTCTAGTGGCCAGGAAGAAAGGAATTCCCTACATCATTCGCCCCCTCGGGGTGCTTAACCGTTGGGGGGTGCGAAATCGGCGTCGAATAGCGAAGAGGCTATCCTATCGATTGCTGGAAAAACGAGTCTTGCTTGGAGCCGCTGCGATTCATTTCACCAGCGCGATGGAAGCGGCTGAGGCGTATGAATTTGATCCGACTTTAAGAACGATTCCCGGCATCACATTGCCGCTGCCCGTAGAGGCGCCACCAGCGACTGTGGACCGGCCGTTTATAGAGCGGTTTCCAGTTCTGGCTGACAAAGATCCCATACTTTTTCTCTCGCGTTTGCATGAGAAGAAGGGAGTTGAAGTGTTAATGGAAGCTTTCGCTTCAATACGGACAGAACTTCCAAGGAGTGTTCTCATTCTTGCAGGGGACGGCGACTCAAGATACGTCCGCAGGTTACGCGCGCGCGCCGGTGAGCTTGGAATCGAAGATCGAACAATCTGGCCGGGCTTTTTAAGCGGTGGCGAGAAATGGGATGCGATGAGGAGTGCGAGTGTGTTCGTTCTTCCTTCGTTTTCGGAAAACTTCGGCATCGCGGCGGCCGAAGCTCTGGCGGCGGGCGTCCCAACGATTCTCAGTGATGGAGTGGCGATTGCCGCGGAGGCGGCAAGGCATAATGCTACGGTTCTGGTCAAGCCAGAGGGAGAAGCGCTTCGAAGTGCGATCATGGATGTTCTAAACGATGCTGAGTTGCGCCGACGGCTTGCGCAGAGCGGTAAAGAGTTTGCGAATCGGTTATTTTCACCACAGATGGTGGGGGCAAAACTTGCGAACGAATATCGACGTTTGTGTCGAGGGCGAGCCTGATCAATGCTATCGCGATTTTCGAAAAGCCTATTCTATGCAGCGGCCGGTCCGTTGATGAAGCTTAACGGCGCGATATATAGAAGGTTCCGGGCCCCCCGAACTGGTTCGCTTCGGGTCCAGCTTGGACCTGGTCAGGGCAATTACTTTGAGGGATGGATCAATGTCGACGCCAACATGTTCACGGCGAAATGTGATCTCTGGGCAGATCTTCGTAACAAGCTGCCGTTTTGTGATAACACTGTCGCCGGCTTGTATTCACATCACGTCATCGAACATTTGCCCGACGACTTGTTAGCGTTTCACTTCCGCGAAGTTTTTCGCTGCCTGAAACCGGGGGGCGTATTTCGAATCGGCGGACCGAACATTGATTCGGCAATACAAAAATTCCAGGAGGGCGACGCGGCTTGGTTTAGCGATTTTCCCGACAAGCGATCGAGTATCGGCGGACGATTTTCAAATTTCGTTTTGTGTCGCGGTGAACATTTATCAATCCTGACTTTGTCATGGCTTGAAGAAGTGGCGCGAGCGGCTGGATTCACAACCATTTGGCGTTGTTTGCCGGTAACCGAAACTCGTTTCCCGGAGACGTTCGATGAACAGGTCAGAAAGACCGAGTGGGAATCGACCCCGGACGCGCCACACACCCTCTTTCCAGCACAGTGGGATCCGAAGCTTGGAATTCACGTGACTTGAAGTCGCGG
>JADMIO011683313.1_pt1 | contig 33425 bp, 48 predicted proteins | sample 8958161 | NCBI WGS metagenome assembly JADMIO01 (sample SAMN16585339, study PRJNA669376) | soil metagenome | isolation source: Crop rotation soil | place: USA: Cullars Rotation, Alabama | collected 2011 | reverse complement strand
CCGCGAAGGCGGACGCACCGTCGGCTCGGGCGTCGTGGCAAGCATCATCAAATAGATTCGGTTTGCGGAACGAAGGACGAGAACATGCAAGGTCAAAACATCCGGATCAGGCTCAAAGCCTTCGATCACCGCATCCTCGATAATTCGACGCGGGAAATCGTCAACACGGCGAAGCGCACGGGCGCCCAGGTCCGCGGGCCCATTCCGCTGCCCACCGGCATCGAGCGCTTCACCGTCAACCGCTCGCCGCACGTGGACAAGAAGAGCCGCGAGCAGTTCGAGATCCGCACTCACAAACGTCTCCTCGACATAATCGATCCCACCCCGCAGACGGTCGACGCGCTGATGAAGCTCGACCTCGCGGCCGGCGTCGACGTCGAGATCAAGCTTTAAGGAGCCCCGATGCGCACGGGCGTCATCACACAGAAGGTCGGCATGACCCGCCTATTCCTGGCGGACGGCCGGCACGTGCCTGTCACGGTCCTGAAGCTCGACGGCTGTCAGGTCTTGAGCAGGCGCACCGAAGAGACCGATGGCTACACCGCCGTCCAGCTCGGTTCGGGCTTTGCGAAAGCCAAGCGCATGACCAAGGCCGACCGCGGCAACTTCGCCAAGGCCGAAGCCGAGCCGCGCAAGAAGGTGGCCGAGTTCCGCGTCGATGCGAAGAACCTGCTCGACGTCGGCGACATGATCCAGGCGGATCATTTCGTCGAGGGCCAGAAGGTCGACGTCACCGGCGTCACCATCGGCCGCGGCTTCACCGGCGCGATGAAGCGCTGGAACTTCCGCGGCCTCGAGGCGAGCCACGGCGTGTCGATCTCGCACCGCTCGCTCGGCGGCACCGGCGGCCGTCAGGATCCCGGCAAGACCTTCAAGAACAAGAAGATGCACGGCCATTACGGCGTCGACAACGTGACGACGCAGAACCTCGAAGTCGCCAAGGTCGACGTCGAGCGCGGCCTGATCATGATCAAGGGCGCGGTCCCGGGCCACAAAGGCGGCTGGGTGATGGTTCGCGATGCCGTCAAGCGTCCGAACGACAAGGTGCCGATGCCCGGCTCGGTGAAGAAGCGTGAAGCTGCTGCAGCTCCGGCTGCTGCGGCTGAAGAAGCGAAAGCGGAGGGCTGAACGTGAAGACGAAAGTCCTCAAGCTGGACAACAGCGCGGCCGGTGAGGTCGAGCTCAACGACGCGATCTTCGGTCTCGAGCCGCGCGCCGACCTGATCCAGCGCGTCGTGGTGTGGCAGCTCGCCAAGCGCCGCGGCGGCAACCACAAGATCCTGACCCGCGCCGAGGTCGACCGCACCAAGAAGAAGCACGGCCCGCAGAAGGGTTCGGGCGGCGCCCGCCACGGCGCGCGTTCGGCTCCGCTCTTCGTCGGCGGCGCCAAGGCGATGGGCCCGGTCGTGCACAGCCACGAGTTCGACCTTCCCAAGAAGGTCAAGGCGCTCGGCCTGAGGCATGCGCTCTCGTCGAAGGCCAAGGACGGCGCCATCGTCGTGCTCGACGAGGCCAAGTCCAAGGCGATTAAGACCAAAGAGCTGGCGGCGCAGTTCGGCAAGATGGGCGTGGAGAGCGCGCTCGTCGTCGACGGCGAGTTCGACAAGAACTTCGAGATGAGCGCCCGCAACCTCGCCAAGATCGCGATGCTGCCGGCCAAAGGCCTCAACGTCTATGACGTGATGAAGAGCAAGAAGCTGGTGCTGACGACCGCGGCGCTGAAGATGATCGAGGAGCGCCTGGCATGAGCACCAAGCACGATGTGATCCTCTCGCCGGTCATCACCGAGAAGTCGACCTTGCTGACCGAGGCCAACCAGGTCGTCTTCCGCGTCACCCTCGACGCCACCAAGCCCAAGATCGCCGCGGCGGTTGCGGAACTGTTCAAGGTCAAGGTGAAGAACGTCAACACCGTGACCGTGAAGGGCAAGTCCAAGATGGCGCGCGGCCGCGGCTATAAGCGCAGCGATTTCAAGAAAGCGATCGTGACCCTCGAAGAGGGCCAGCAGATCGACATCACGACGGGTCTGTAAGATGGCACTCAAGCAATACCGGCCTACGACTCCCGGCCAGCGCCAGCTGGTGCTGATCGACCGTTCGGGCCTGCACAAGGGCGGCCCGATCAAGGCGCTCACCGAAGGCCAGCACCGCCACGGCGGCCGCAACAACACCGGCCGCGTCACCGTGCGCTGGCAGGGCGGCGGCCACAAGCAGCGCTACCGGCTGATCGACTTCAAGCGCCGCAAGGACGACATGCCGGCCAAGGTCGAGCGCCTGGAATACGATCCCAACCGCACCTCGTTCATCGCGCTCCTGAAATACAAGGACGGCGAGCTCGCCTACATCCTGGCGCCGCAGCGCCTGGCGGTCGGCGACACGGTGTTCTCGGGCGACAAGGTCGACGTCAAGGTCGGCAACGCGATGCCGCTCTCGGCGCTGCCGATCGGCACCATCGTGCACAACATCGAGATGAAGCCCGGCAAGGGCGGCCAGGTTGCGCGCTCCGCCGGCACCTATGCGCAGTATCTGGGCCGCGACGCGGGCTATGCGATCCTGCGCCTGAACTCGGGCGAGGTGCGCAAGGTCCTGCTCGCCTGCCGCGCCACGGTCGGCGCGGTGTCGAACCCCGACCACATGAACGAAGTGATCGGCAAGGCCGGCCGCAACGTCTGGAAGGGCAAGCGTCCTTCCGTGCGCGGCACCGCGATGAACCCGATCGACCATCCGCACGGCGGCGGCGAAGGCCGCACCAAGGGCGGCCGTCATCCGGTGACGCCGTGGGGCAAGCCGACCAAGGGCGCCAAGACGCGCAAGAACAAGCGGACCAGCAAAATGATCGTGCGCTCGCGCCACGCCAAGAAGACGCAAGGGTAAGAACGGATGACACGCTCTCTCTGGAAAGGCCCCTTTGTCGACGGCTATCTGCTGAAGAAGGCGGAAGCCGGACGCTCGTCGGGCCGCAAGGACGTGATCAAGACCTGGTCGCGCCGCTCGACGATCCTGCCGCAGTTCGTCGGCCTGACCTTCGGCGTCTACAACGGCAAGAAGCACATCCCGGTGCTGGTGACCGAGGACATGGTCGGCCACAAGCTCGGCGAGTTCTCGCCGACGCGCACCTTCCACGGTCACTCGGCGTCCGCCGGCGACAAGAAAGCGAAGAGGGCCGACTGATGGGCAAGGAAGCACGCGCCCGCGTCCTCTCGGACGCCCAGGCCAAGGCCATCGGCCGCAACATCCGCACCAGCCCGCGCAAGCTGAACCTGGTCGCGCAGACCATCCGCGGCAAGCGCGCCGAGAAGGCTCTGGCGGAACTCTCGTTCTCGCCGCGCCGCGTGGCCCACGAGGTCAAGAAGGTGCTCGAGAGCGCCATCGCCAATGCCGAAAACAACCACGACCTCGACGTCGACGATCTCGTCGTGACCGAGGCCTCGGTGGGCAAGAACATGGTGCTGAAGCGCTTCCACGCCCGCGCCCGCGGCCGCGGCGCCGGCATCGAGAAGCCGTTCTCGCAGATCACCATCGTGGTCGAGGAGAAGGTCGCCGAGAAGGAAGAGCCGAAGAAGAAGCCGGCTGCCAAGAAATCCGCGACTGCAAAGACTACTTCTAAGAAAGCCGCGCCGAAGCGCGCGAAGGAGACCGCCTAATGGGTCAGAAGGTCAATCCGACGGGCTTGCGCCTCGGCATCAACCGTACCTGGGACTCGCGCTGGTACGCGGGCAACAAGGATTACGGCAAGCTGCTGCAGGAGGACATCAAGATCCGTGCGCATCTCTCCGAGCGGCTCAAGGCCGCCGGCGTGTCGCGCATCGTGATCGAGCGTCCGCACAAGAAGTGCCGCGTCACGATCCACTCCGCCCGTCCCGGCGTCGTCATCGGCAAGAAGGGCGCCGACATCGAGAAGCTGAAGGCCGACGTGCAGAAGTTCACCTCCGACGAGGTGCACCTCAACATCGTCGAGATCCGCAAGCCCGAGATCGACGCCAAGCTGGTGGCCGAGAACATCGCCCAGCAGCTCGAGCGCCGCGTCGCCTTCCGCCGCGTGATGAAGCGCGCGGTGCAGTCGGCGATGAGGCTCGGCGCCCAGGGCATCCGCATCAATTGCGGCGGCCGTCTCGGCGGTGCCGAGATCGCGCGCATGGAGTGGTACCGCGAGGGCCGCGTGCCCCTGCACACCCTGCGCGCCGATGTCGATTACGGCGTCGCGACCGCGAAGACGACCTACGGCACCTGCGGCGTCAAGGTCTGGATCTTCAAGGGCGAGATCATGGAGCACGACCCGATGGCGCAGGACAAGCGCATGGCCGAGGCCGAGAACCAGGGCAACAAGCCGCCGCGCACGCCGACCCCGGCGCCGGCGCCCTAACCCAACGAGACACGTGACATGCTTTCTCCCTCACGCACCAAATTCCGCAAGCAGTTCAAGGGCCGCATCAAGGGCCCGGCCAAGGGCGGCACGTCGCTGAACTTCGGCGAGTACGGCCTCAAGGCGCTCGAGCCCGAGCGCATCACCGCGCGCGAGATCGAGGCGGCGCGGCGCGCCATCACGCGCCAGATGAAGCGCGCCGGCCGCGTGTGGATCCGCGTGTTCCCGGATGTGCCGGTGTCGAAGAAGCCGGCCGAGGTCCGCATGGGCTCGGGCAAGGGCGCGCCGGAATACTGGGTGGCCAAGATCAAGCCGGGCCGCATCCTGTTCGAGATCGACGGCGTCGATCACGAGACGGCGAAGGAAGCGCTGCGCCTGGGCGCCAGCAAGCTCTCCATCCACACCAAATTCATCTCGCGGGTGGCGTAAATGGCCAAGGCAAAGAAGAACACGAAGAATCCGGTCAGCGCCGAGGACTTCCGCGCCAAGTCGGCCGACGAGCTCGGCGACCATCTGTCGAAGCTCAAGAAGGAGCAGTTCAACCTTCGCTTCCAGAAGGCCAACGGACAGCTCGAGAACACCGGCCGCGTTCGCTCGTTGCGCAAGGAGATTGCGCGTCTCGAAACGGTCATGACCGAGAAGCGCGCCAGCGCCTCGGCCAAAGCATAAGGAACGATAGGTATGCCGAAACGCGTGCTGCAGGGCGTCGTCGTCAGCGACAAGAACGCCAAGACCGTGGTGGTGAACGTGGAGCGCCGCTTCACCCATCCGGTGATGGGCAAGACCGTGCGCCGGTCGAAGAAGTATCACGCCCACGACGAGAAGGGCGAGATCAAGACGGGCGACGTCGTGCGCATCCGCGAGTGCAAGCCGATTTCCAAGCTGAAGACCTGGGAAGTCGTCGAGCGCGTCGGCGGCAGCGGGAAGTAGGGCCGAAGGCTTCGGGAGCATAGATCATGATTCAAATGTCAACCGAGCTGGACGTGGCCGACAATTCCGGCGCGCGCCGCGTGATGTGCATCAAGGTGCTCGGCGGCTCGCATCGCCGCTATGCCGATGTCGGCGACATCATCGTCGTGTCGGTGAAGGAAGCCATGCCGCGCGGCCGCGTCAAGAAGGGCGAGGTCCTCAAAGCCGTCGTCGTGCGCACCGCCAAGGGCGTGCGCCGCACCGACGGCAGCCTGATCCGCTTCGACGGCAACGCCGCGGTGCTGATCAACCCGCAGGGCGAGCCGATCGGCACGCGCATCTTCGGACCGGTCACCCGCGAGCTGCGCGCCAAGAACCACATGAAGATCATTTCGCTCGCGCCGGAGGTGCTGTGATGTCGGCGAAGATTAAAAAGGGCGACCGCGTCATCGTCACGACGGGCCGCGACAAGGGCAAGAAGGGCGAAGTGCTGAAGATGTACCCGTCCGAGAACCGCGCGCTGGTCAGCGGCGTGAACGTGGTCAAGCGCCACCAGCGCCAGACGCAGCGCGTCCAGGGCGGCATCGTCAACAAGGAAGCGCCGGTCGACCTGTCGAACCTGGCGCATATCGATCCCAAATCGGGCGGACCGACGCGGATCGGTTTCAAGAAGCTGGGCGACGGCCGTCTGGTCCGTTTCGCCAAGAAGTCCGGTGAGGTCATCGATGTCTGAGACAGGCAAGGAAAAGGCCCCCAAGGCGGCCAAGGCGCCAAAGACTGAGGCACCCGCCGCCGCCGGCGACGCCAAGGCCGACAAGAAGGCCGCGGGCAAGAAGCGCGAGGAGAAGGCCGCGGGCACGAAGGTGTCCATCGGCGAGCAGGCGCACGACCCGAACTACGTGCCGCGCTTCAAGAAGCGCTATGCCGAGGTCGTCAAGCCCGATCTGATGAAGAAGTTCGGCTACAAGAACGCCATGCAGGTGCCGAAGATCAACAAGATCGTGCTGAACATCGGCGCGGGCGAGGCGGCGACCGACTCCAAGAAGATCCAGGCCGCGGTCAACGACCTGACCGCGATCGCCGGCCAGAAGGTGGTGATCACGCGCGCCAAGAAGGCGATCGCGACCTACAAGATCCGCGAAGGCCTGCCGATCGGCGTGAAGGTCACGCTGCGCAAGGACAAGATGTACGAGTTCCTCGACCGCCTGATCACCATGGCGCTGCCGCGCGTGCGCGACTTCCGCGGCCTGAACGCCAAGAGCTTCGACGGCCGCGGCAACTATGCCATGGGGCTCAAGGAGCACATCGTCTTCGTCGAGATCGACTACGACAAGACCGAGACGGTGTGGGGCATGGATATCATCTTCAACACGTCTGCGAAGACCGATGCGGAGGCGCGCGCGCTTCTCGAGGGCTTCCAGTTCCCGTTCATGAACTGAAAGAGCGAGCGACATGGCAAAGACCAGCCAGATCAACCGTAACAAGAAGCGCGAGAAGATGGTGGCGCAATACGCCGCCAAGCGCGCCGCACTCAAGGCCAAGGCCGACGACATGCAGGTCGCGCCGGAGGACCGCTTCGCGGCGCGGCTCAAGCTCGCCAAGCTTCCGCGCAACTCGTCGAAGACGCGCATCCATCATCGCTGCGAGTTCAGCGGCCGCGCCAAGGGATATTACCGCAAGGTGAAGCTGTCGCGCATCGCGCTGCGCGACCTTGCCAATTTCGGCCAGATCCCCGGCATGACCAAGGCCAGCTGGTAGGAGAAAGAACAGATATGGCGATCAACGATCCGATTGGCGATCTCCTCGCTCGCATCCGCAACGGCCAGCTTCGCGGCACCGCGAAGATCAAGTCGCCGAACTCGCGTCTGCGCGCGCGCCTGCTCGACGTGCTCCAGCAGGAAGGCTTCATCCGCGGCTATGCCGAGATCGAGCTCAAGGACCGCAAGGAGCTCGAGATCGAGCTTAAATATCACGAGGGCCGCCCCGTGATCCGCGAACTCAAGCGCGTGTCCACGCCGGGCCGCCGCGTCTATGCCTCGGTGAAGGAGCTCAAGCCCCACCGCCAGGGCCTGGGCGTCTCCATCGTGTCCACGCCGCAGGGCGTCATGACGGACCAGTCCGCGCGCGAGAAGAACGTGGGCGGCGAAGTCCTCTGCCAGGTGTTCTAGGAGAAGTTTGATGTCACGCATCGGCAAGAAACCGGTCCCGCTGCCGAAGGGCGTCACGGCCTCCGTGAACGGCAAGACCGTGAAGGTCAAAGGCCCGAAGGGCGAGCTCGCGGTCACGCTCGTCGAGGAAGTCGACGCCGCCCTCGGCGACGACGGCATCACGCTCACGCCCCGCGAGGGCATGGAGCGCGCCCGTCCCATGTGGGGCATGAGCCGCACCTTGGTGAACAACCTCGTCACCGGCGTGACGCAGGGCTTCCAGACCAAGCTCGAAATCCAGGGTGTGGGCTATCGCGCCGCGATGGAAGGCAAGAACCTGAAGCTCCAGCTCGGCTTCAGCCACGACGTGCTCTATCCGATCCCGGCCGGCATCCAGATCACGGCCGAAAAGCCGACGATGCTCACCGTCGCCGGCATCGACAAGCAGCTGGTGGGTCAGGTTGCGGCCGAGATCCGCGGCTACCGCAAGCCCGAGCCCTATAAGGGCAAGGGCGTGCGCTACGCCGGCGAATATGTCCGCCGCAAGGAAGGCAAGAAGAAGTAAGCCATGGTCAAGCACGTCACTCCCTTCGCGAAGCGCCGCAGCCGCACGCGCCATCGCCTCAAGACCAACGCCCAAGGGCGCCCGCGCCTTTCGGTGTTCCGCTCGGGCAAGCACATCTACGCCCAGGTCATCGACGACGATAAGGCCGCGACGCTCGCCACCGCCTCGACCAACGAGAAGGGCGAGAAGCCAGCGAAGACCTACAACGTCGAGGCTGCCACCACCGTCGGCAAGAAGATCGCCGAGCGCGCGATCGCGGCCGGCGTCAAGCAGGTCGTGTTCGACCGCGGCGGCTACATCTATCATGGGCGCGTCAAGGCGCTCGCAGACGCCGCCCGCGAAGGCGGCTTGGAGTTTTAAGCGATGGCACGTGAAGAAGGCAGCGGCGGCGAGCGCCGCGGACGCAGGGAACGCCGCGACGACCGCGAGGAGCGCGACAGCGAGTTCGTCGACAAGCTCGTCCACATCAACCGTGTCGCCAAGGTGGTGAAGGGCGGCCGCAGGTTCGGCTTCGCGGCTCTCGTCGTCGTCGGCGACCAGCGCGGCCGCGTCGGCTTCGGCCACGGCAAGGCGCGCGAGGTGCCAGAGGCGATCCGCAAGGCGACCGACGAAGCCAAGAAGTCGCTGATCCGCGTGCCGCTGAAGGACGGCCGCACGCTGCATCACGAGGTCCGCGGCCATCACGGCGCGGGCAAGGTGGTGGTGCGTCCGGCGCCGGCCGGCACCGGCGTGATCGCCGGCGGACCCTTGCGCGCGGTGTTCGAGGCGCTCGGCGTCGGCGACGTCGTGTCGAAGTCGCTCGGCACGTCGAACCCTTACAACATGGTGCGCGCGGTGTTTAATGCGCTCGAGAACCAGCAGAGCCCGCGCATGGTCGCCCAGCGCCGCGGCCGCTCGGTCGCCGAGATCATCTCGCGCCGCGAAGGCCAGAAGGGCGAGCAGGCAGGAGCGTAGGATGGCCGATCAGAAGACCCAATCGAAGAAGACGCTCACCGTCCGCCAGATCAAGAGCCCCGCGCGGCGTCCCGCCGTGCAGGCGGCGACCCTGCGCGGCCTCGGCCTCGGCAAGATCCGCCGCGAGCGGGTGCTCGAGGATACTCCGGCAGTTCGGGGCATGATCCGCTCGATCCAGCATCTGGTCGAGATCGTCGAAGAGAAGAAGTAGGATTGACTGTCATGGCCCGCGAAAGCGGGCCATCCAGAGAACGTGGATGGCCCGGTCAGGCCGGGCCATGACATGGAGTGAAGAACATGAAGCTGAATGAGATTGCCAACAATCCGGGCGCGCACAAGCGCAAGCTCAAGGTGGGCCGCGGCTCGTCCTCCGGTCTCGGCAAGACGTCGGGACGCGGCGTGAAGGGTGCCAAGGCGCGCACCGGCACAAAGGTCTACGGCTTCGAAGGCGGCCAGATGCCGCTGCACATGCGCATGCCCAAGCGCGGCTTCCGCAACATCTTCGCCAACGACTTCTCCGAGGTGAACATCGGCCGCCTGCAGAAGGCGATCGACGACAAGCGCCTCGATGGCTCGGCCAAGATCACCGAGGACGTCCTGCGCAAGTCCGGCCTGGCGCACAAGAGCCGCGACGGCGTGCGCCTGCTCGGCGACGGCGAACTGAACGCCAAGCTCGATATCGAGGTCGCGGGTGCGTCGAAGGGCGCGCGTGCGGCGGTCGAGAAGGCCGGCGGCAAGATCACCATGACCTTCGCCAAGAAGGTCTACACGAACAAGAAGGGCGAGCCCGGCAAGCGCCAGCAGCGCCGCGCCAAATCCGCGGAGACGCGGGCGGCGCGCAAGGGCGGCTGAGGACCTTCAAATGTAGCGGGGCCGTCCCCATATGACGGCTTTGTGGCCTGTGTAAGGGGACGTGAACGATGCCTTCGGCGGCCGAACAGCTATACCAGAACTTCAATTTCGGCGCCTTCGGCAAGGCGACGGAGCTGCGCCAGCGCATCCTGTTCACGCTCGGCGCCCTCGTCGTCGCGCGCCTGGGCAGCTACATCCCGATGCCCGGCATCGACCCGGCCCAGCTCGCCCAGCTGATGCAGCAGAACAAGGGCGGCGTGCTCGACGTCTTCAACGTGCTCGCCGGCGGCGCCATCGGCCGCATGGCGATCTTCGCGCTCGGCATCATGCCCTACATCTCGGCCTCGATCATCATGCAGCTGATGACGAGCGTCTTCCCCGAGCTCGACAACCTCAAGAAGGAAGGCGAGGCCGGCCGCAAGATTATGAACCAGTACACCCGCTACGGCACGGTGGGACTGGCGGCGATCCAGGCCTTGGGCATCGCCATCGGACTGGAGCATACCGGCAGCGTCGTGATCGAGGCGGGCTGGTTCTTCCGGCTCACGACCGTCATCACGCTGACCAGCGGCACGATGCTTCTGATGTGGATCGGCGAGCAGATCACCAGCCGCGGCATCGGCAACGGCATCTCGCTCATCATCTTCGCCGGCATCGTGGCGCGCTTCCCGACCTATTTCGCGCAGATCTTCGAGAGCGCGCGCACCGGCCAGATGGGCACTTTCGGGGTGATCGCGCTGCTCGGCGGCGCGGTCGGCCTGGTGTTCATCATCGTCGCCTTCGAGCGCGCCCAGCGGCGGCTCCTGGTGCAATATCCCAAGCGCCAGGTCGGCAACCGCATGTTCGGCGGCGAGTCCTCGCATCTGCCGCTCAAGCTCAACGTCTCGGGCGTCATCCCGCCGATCTTCGCCTCGTCGATCCTGCTCATGCCGACGACGGTGGCGACCTTCTATGCCGCGAGCATCACGGGCTGGATGCAGACCGCGGTGACCCTGCTCACCCCCGGCCGCTGGCTGTACGAGACGCTCTATGCGCTGATGATCATCTTCTTCGCGTTCTTCTACACCTCGGTCGTCTTCAATCCGGAAGAGACGGCGGAGAACCTGAAGAAGTACGGCGGGTTCATTCCCGGCATCCGTCCGGGCAAGAAGACGGCCGAGTACATCGACTACGTGCTGACGCGCACCACCGTGATCGGCGCGATCTACCTGGCCTTCGTGTGCCTGGTGCCGGAACTGGCGCGCAGCGAGATCGCCATCGCGCTCGGCGGCACCTCGATCCTCATCATGGTCAGCGTGACGATGGACACCGTAGCCCAGATCCAGAGCCACCTCATCGCTCAGCAATACGAGGGCCTCATCAAGAAGGCCAAGCTGCGCGGAGCCAGGCGGTGAACATCGTCCTCTTCGGCCCGCCAGGCGCGGGGAAGGGTACGCAGGCCAAGATCCTGACCGAGCAGCGCGGCTGGCCGCAGCTTTCCACCGGCGACATGCTGCGCGCCGCGGTCAAGGCAGGGACGCCGCTCGGCAAGCAGGTCGAGGCGATCCTGACCAAGGGCGAGCTCGTCACCGATGCGATCGTGGTCGGCATCATCGCCGAGCGCATCGACCAGGCCGATTGCCGGGGCGGTGCGGTGTTCGATGGTTTCCCGCGCACCATCGCCCAGGCCGAGGCGCTGGACGAGATGCTGGCCGAGCGCCGCAAGAAGATCGCGCTGGTGCTTCAGCTCAAGGTCGACGACGCCGTCCTCATCCAGCGCGCCGAGCAGCGGGTCAAGGACACCGTCGCCAAAGGGGGCACGCCGCGCTCCGACGACACGCCGGAAACGCTCAAGCACCGGCTGTCGGTTTACTACAAGAACACCGCGCCGCTGCTGGAATTCTACGGCAGCCAGGGAAAGGTCGTGACCATCGACGGCATGGCGCCGATCGAGGCGGTCACCAAGGCGATCGCCGCCGCCATCGACGGCCACAAATAGCTTCTGTAGACTTTCGTCATGATGCCGATCGAAGACCTGCGCACGGCGAGTGCCGGCGGCGATACCGCCGCATCGGTCGCGCTGGGCACGCTTCTGTTGACCGGACGCGATGCGCCGTTCGAGCCGCAGGAGGGCGCGAGCCTGATCGTGGCCGCCGCGGAGAAGGGCGACGCACAGGCGCTGTCGGTGCTGGCGACGTTGCGCGCCGCGGGCGCCTGGACGCATCAGAGCTGGCCCGAGGCGCTCGATCTCTTGAGCCGCGCCGCCGAAGCGGGGGCGGAAGACGCGCGCGAGCAGCTCCTCCTGTTGGCCGCCGATCAGGCGCTGGTGGCACAGGTGCGCGCGGGCGCCTCGGACAAGTGGAAACAGCTGCGCGACAGCATCAACCTCGAGCAATGGATCGTGCCGTCCCCGCCGCGCCAGGTCTTCGACTGGCCGAAGATCTGGATTGCGGAGAAGTTCGCGACGCCCGGGCTGTGCAGGTTCCTGATCGGCCGGGGCCTGGGCAAGTTCAAGCCCTCGCTGATGTTCGACGGGCAGAAGGCGGCGTTCCGCGCCACGCGCAATTGCAGCGATTTCCCCTTCACCGTCGTCGATGGCGGGGTGGTGCTCTTGCTGATGCGCATCCGCGTCAGCCTGCTCACGAATCTGAAGCCGGAGCAGTTCGAGCCGCCGCAGATCTTCCACTACGCCCTCGGCCAGGACATCAAGCCGCATTACGACTCGCTCTATGACGAGAAGCACCCCTACGGCCGCGACGGCACCTATCAGGGCGACCGGCTGGCGACGTTCCTGATGTACCTGAACGACGACTACGAGGGCGGCGACCTGTCGTTCACCAAGGTCGGCTTCACCTACAAAGGCAAGACCGGCGACGGCATTTTCTTCGCCAGCATGCGCGAGGGAAAGCCCGACCGCATGAGCCTGCACGGCGCCGGGCCTGTCACCCGCGGCGAGAAGTACATCCTGTCGCAATGGATCCACGATCGCCCATTCACCGCCTGAGTCGCCCGGCCGCCAAACACCCCCGCCAAGCCCTTGTTTCCGCGATAAAACTTCCTATCTTTCCGCTGTTGACTGCGGGCGCGCGCTGAGTAATATCCGCGCCCTTGGCGCGACTCCCATCCCATTTTCTGACGGTTTCGACCCTCAGGCGGGACGGGTTTGGCGCTGCTTGCGCTGAAACATTAACGAATTCAAACGCTTAAAGGACCAGACCGTGGCACGCATCGCCGGCGTCAACATCCCTACCCAGAAGCGGGTCGAAATCGGCCTGCGCTACATCCATGGCATCGGCCCGGCCAAGGCCAAGGAGATCATGGAGAAGGTCGGCATCGCGCCCGAGCGCCGGGTCCATGACCTGACCGATTCCGAGATCATCCAGATCCGCGAGACGATCGACCGCGACTATCTCGTCGAAGGCGATCTGCGCCGCGAAGTCGCGATGAACATCAAGCGCCTGATGGACCTCGGCTGCTACCGCGGCCTGCGTCACCGCAAGGGCCTGCCCGTTCGCGGCCAGCGCACCCACACCAACGCGCGCACGCGCAAAGGTCCCGCCAAGGCGATCGCCGGCAAGAAGAAAGTGACGAAGTAACATGGCCAAGGCTCAAGGCGCCGCGCGCACGCGCAAGAAGGAAAAGAAGAACGTCGTGGTCGGCGTGGCGCATGTCGCCGCGACCTTCAACAACACGATCATCACCATCACCGATCAGACCGGCAACGCCGTGTCGTGGTCGTCGGCCGGCATGATGGGCTTCAAGGGCTCGCGCAAGTCGACGCCGTATGCCGCCCAGGTCGCGGCCGAAGACGCCGGCAAGAAGGCGATGGAGCACGGCATGCGCACGCTCGAGGTCGAGGTGTCGGGTCCGGGCTCGGGCCGCGAGTCGGCGCTGCGCGCGCTGCAGACGGTGGGCCTCACGGTCACCTCGATCCGCGACGTGACGCCGATCCCGCACAATGGCTGCCGTCCGCCCAAGCGCCGGCGCGTATAAGTTTAGAGAGCTGTCACCAACCCTTCGTCGTACGAATGGACGCGCCGCTCTCCGCGTCCGGGACACGATGGAGAACCTAAATGTTTCAGAAGAACTGGCAGGAATTGATCAAGCCGCAGAAGCTGCGCATCGATGCGGGGCATGAAGCGGGCAAGCAGGCGACCATCGTCGCCGAACCGTTGGAGCGGGGCTTCGGGCTCACGCTCGGCAACGCGCTGCGCCGCGTGCTGCTGTCGTCGCTGCAGGGCGCCGCCATCACCTCGATCCAGATCGAGGGCGTGCTGCATGAATTCTCCTCGATCGCCGGCGTGCGCGAGGACGTGACCGACATCGTGCTCAACGTGAAGCAGATCGCGCTGCGCATGCATGCCGAAGGTCCCAAGCGCCTGTCGCTGCGCAAGCAGGGCCCGGCCGAGGTCACCGCCGGCGACATCGCCGCCGTGGCCGACATCGAGATCCTGAACCCCGAGCTCGTGCTGTGCACGCTCGACGAGAAGGTCGAGTTCCGCATGGAGCTGACGGTGGCGACCGGCAAGGGCTATGTGCCCGCCGACCGCAACCGCCCCGAGGACGCGCCGATCGGGCTGATCCCGGTCGACAGCCTGTTCTCGCCGGTGAAGAAGGTCTCCTACAAGGTCGAGAACACCCGCGAAGGCCAGATCCTCGACTACGACAAGCTGACCTTGACGGTCGAGACCAACGGCGCGGTCACGCCGGACAACGCGGTCGCCTATGCCGCGCGCATCCTGCAAGACCAGCTCCAGATCTTCATCAACTTCGAGGAGCCGCGCGAGCGCGTCGCCGAGGAAGCCAAGCCCGATCTGGCGTTCAATCCGGTGCTGCTCAAAAAGGTCGACGAGCTCGAGCTGTCGGTGCGTTCGGCCAACTGCCTGAAGAACGACAACATCGTCTATATCGGCGACCTGATCCAGAAGACGGAAGCGGAGATGCTCCGTACGCCGAACTTCGGCCGCAAGTCGCTGAACGAGATCAAGGCGGTGCTGGCCGAGATGGGCCTGCACCTCGGCATGGAAGTGCCGGGCTGGCCGCCGGAGAACATCGAAGACTTGGCCAAGCGCTACGAAGATCAATACTAGGGAAGGGATGGCCCGCTCGCGCTGACGCTGGCGGGCCATGACGAGGTACATAGCATGCGTCATCGTAATCAAGGCCGTAAGCTCGGCGTCACCACCTCGCACCGCACCGCGATGTTCGCCAACATGGCGGCGGCGCTGATCAAGCACGAGCAGATCAAGACCACGCTGCCCAAGGCCAAGGAGCTGCGTCCCGTGGTGGAGAAGCTCGTGACCCTGTCGCGCCGCGGCGCCTCGGACCTGCACGCGCGCCGCCAGGCGCTCTCGACGATCCGCGACGAGGATCAGGTCAGGAAGCTGTTCGACGTGCTCGGGCCCCGCTATGCCGGCCGTCCGGGCGGCTATACCCGCGTTCTCAAGGCGGGTTTCCGCCACGGCGACAACGCGGCCATGGCCTTCATCGAGTTCGTGGACCGCGACGAGGACGCCAAGGGCCTGGATTCCGGCCCCGTCGAGATCCATGACGAGGAAGCTGCCGAGGCGTGAGCGCTTCAATAATTATGCTCTTGGTTGAAGCTCTGGGTATTCTTCCTTAAGCTGTTCCCCTTCAAACATAACGGGGGGCGCGACATGAGAAGATTCGGAATTGCCTGTGTGCTTGCTTTGGGGTGGCTGGCGGCGACCGCGGGCGCGTCCCATGCCGGCAAGATTCAGCCAGGTCTTGTTCTCTGCCCGACCGCCATTTCGTCTTCGTCCGCCGATTACCCGGTGCGGGGGGAGCGTTGCGACCCGCGGCGGAACGCCCAGGAATGGACGTACAACAAGACGACCGGCGAGATGACGCTCGATTCGAGCGGCGGAAAAATGTGCATGGATGTTGCAGGCAAGCTGATCCTGCCCGGATACGACGTCATCGCTCACAATTGCAACGGCCAGCACAATCAGAAATGGGAATTCAACAATATCGGCGAGCTCAGAGTCAGAGGTGGCAGATTCTGCCTGACCCTTCCCAGTTGGGATGAAAAGGTGCAATTCAAGATCTATGAATGCGACCGCAACCGCTGGGGCGGTCTCCAACGCTGGAATTTCGTGCCCTGAACCTTGGCTAGCGGCCGGAATGGGACCGCCGGCGCCCCGCGCTGCGGCGGGGAGTTTTTGCGCGGCAGACCGCGGCTCACCGCATGTGACGAGAAATACATGACGGCGTAAAGTTGCGATAATCCTGCGCGCAATATAAAGGGCGGCTCGCGAGGGTCGCCCTTTTTCTTGGGAATACGGAGTTCGAGGAGATGAATCGTTCCGCGTTGTTGGCCGCTGCCGCTTTCGTGGCCCTTGGGTTCGGCGCGCATGAGCTGCTGCCCGCCACACCGTCGCAAGCCGCGCCTCCGCCGGCGCAGGCCGTGCCGCAGTCGATGGCGCAGGTGCAGCTGACCTTCGCCCCCGTCGTCAAGCGCGTCGCGCCGGCGGTCGTCAACGTCTACACGCGCAGCGTCGTGCAACAGCCGGTCAGTCCGTTCTTCAACGACCCGTTCTTTCGCCAGTTCTTCGGCGGCTCCGACGGGCTGTCGCGCCAGCGCGTGCAGCAGTCGCTGGGCTCGGGCGTCATCGTGCGCGGCGACGGCACGATCCTGACCAACAATCACGTCGTGCAGGGGGCGCAGGACGTCGTCGTGGCGCTGTCCGACAAGCGCGAGTTCAAGGCCAAGGTCGTCGTCGCCGATCCGCGCACCGACCTCGCTGTGCTCAAGATCGACGGCAAGGGCGAGACCTTCCCGACCTTGCCGTTCGCCGACAGCGACCGCATTGCGGTCGGCGATCTGGTGCTTGCGGTCGGCGATCCGTTCGGCGTCGGCCAGACGGTGACGATGGGCATCGTCTCGGCGCTGGCGCGCACGCAGGTGAGCGCGTCGGACTATCAGTTCTTCATCCAGACCGACGCCGCGATCAATCCGGGCAATTCCGGCGGCGCGCTGGTGACGACCGACGGCAAGCTCGTGGGCATCAACACCTCGATCGTGTCGAACTCCGGCGGCAGCGTCGGCATCGGCTTCGCGATCCCGTCGAACATGGCGCGGCGCATCCTTGAAGGCGCGAGCTCGGGCGGCATCAAGCTCGCCTGGTTCGGTGCCGACGGCCAGGCGGTGACCAGCGACATCGCGCGCAGCATCGGGCTGTCGCGGCCCGGCGGCGTGCTGCTCAAGAACGTCTTTCCGGGCGGTCCGGCCGACAAGGCGGGACTCAACGTCGGCGACGTCGTGCTCGCGATCGACGGCGTGCCGGTCGACGACATGCAGGCGCTCAACTACCGCATCGCCACCCACAAGGCCGGCGACGCGCCGTCGATGAAGGTCGCGACCAACGGCCAGGTGCGCGATGTGTCCGTCAAGCTCGCGCTGCCGCCCGAGACGCCACGCCAGGCCACCACCATCGGCGGGCGCAATCCGCTGACCGGCGCGCGGGTCGAGAACCTGTCGCCGGCCGCGGCCCTCGACCTCCAGCTCGAGCCGACGGCGACCGGCGTCGTCGTGGTCTCACCCGGCCGCTCCATCGCCGCCAACCAAGGCTTCGCGCAGGGCGACATCGTGCGCTCGATCAACGGCCAGGCGATCCGCAATGTCGGCGATCTCAACCGCGCGCTGGGCCAGGCGGGCGGCCACTGGGACATGATCATCGAGCGCGGCGGGCGCAGGCTGACCTTGAGCGTCGACGGCTGAAGAACCTCAACCGGTCGCGGCGCGCCCATCACGACTGTGCGTCGGGGGGATGATGGGCGGCCGCGCCGGCCGAGGCAGCGCCGAGGCGCTGCGTCACTTCGATCGAAGGAGAGGAAGCAGGTTGGGCCAGATATGGCTTACCTCGACCGTCGTCTTGTCCTTGTTGGTGCTGGCGTTGTGGCAGCCGAAGCAGTTGGTCGTCGGGCTCCACAGATTGTCGGTGCCCTGCTGATAGGTCTCCATGGTGGAGTTCTGCAGCTGGCTGGTGCCGATCTCGGTGTTGGTCGGGGTCGACGGCGAGTAGGCGCCGTCCGGCACCGCGCCGCTGGTCGTCCAGGTCGAGCCGACGAGGTAATAGTTCTTGCGTACGTCGCCGTTCAGGATCTGGCTCAGCACCGTGTCGTTGATCGTGATCACCTCGGAGTTCGACTGCGCGTCCGAGCTCACCCCCGCATTGGGCGCGGTGCCGTAGGCGGCGCCGAACGCCTTCTGGCGCAGCGTGTTGCTGGGCCCGATCGGCGCCGAGGTGGCCGCGACGATGTTCGGCGCGGTCGGCGGCGCGTAAGTCGCGAGCTCGGTGTTGAACGGGCTCTGGCAGTTGGTCTGGCAGAACAGCCAGCTGCCGGACGTGTTCTGCGGCACCTGTGTGACGGCGCCCTGGCCGTTGAGGTACTGATAGGCCGCGTTCGGCGTGTTGCCGAAGAGCTCGAAAGTCGACCACGCCATCTCGGGATGGTTGGTCAGCGAGCCGACGACATGGATGCCGACGAGCGCCAGGGTCGCCGGCTTCTCGCCCGCCGGCTTCCACACCTTGCCGTCGGTGCTGATCTGATAGACCGGCACCACCGCGCTGATGAGCACGTATTTCGACGGATCGGGATTGGTCACCTGGACCCACGAGGTCTTGACCTCCATCGCCAGCGCGTTCGGATCGGGGAACGTCACGCCGTGCGCCTGAGCATAGGCAACGATGCTGTCGAGCTCCGGTTGCGTCGTCGGGAAGAACGTGTTTTTCGGCGTGCTGCCGCCGTTCGTGTTCTTCACCTGCGACAGGTACCAGGCGAAGACGTCGTTGGTGAAGGTCGCGTAATAGACCAGCGAGCCGTTGATCGGTTCCATCTTCTGTCCGACCAGCACGCCGCCGCCGCCGGCCTGCCCCTGGTCGGGGATGATCGGGAAGCCGTTCATGTCGAAGAACACCGCGGTCTTTCCGACCATGATCTGCTGGACGAAGGAGGGCTGGCCGTTCGGCTGCGCCAGCATCTTGAGCTGCGGCTTGATCGGCTTGTTCTGGGCGTCGAGCAGGACGGGCTGGCCGTTCACGAACTTGGCCGAGGCGATCTCGACCAGCTTGCCGTTGGCGCCGGCGATCATCTGCTTGCCGCTCTTGCTCTTGGGCGTCGGCTTGATCTCGTGCAGCACGTTCTTGCTGTCCAGGATCACCGGCAGGCCGTGCGCGCCGGCCTGCGCGGTGCGCACGTTGAATTTCAAAGTGCTCAGCGACGGCCGCGGAAGGAAGACCAGCTTCTTGCCGACGGGAATGACCTGATAGAACGCGTTCGAGTCGAACACCGGCCCGGTGCCGCCATAGTTCGACGGCGCGGGCGAGGTCAGCCACATGAACATCTGCTCCGACCATTTGTAGAAGTCGCAGTTGTTGTTGGGCTGGAAGGCGAGCGAGTTGGCCGGGTTGACGACGCCGTTGACCGTCGGCGTGCCGCTGGCGAACCAGCCGTTGAACTCCGTCTGCGAGACGACGCACTCAGGGTTCTGCTGCGGGTCGGACGGGATGGTCTGGGCGTTGGCGGCCGCGGCACCGGTGAGGGCGCAGGCCAGGATTGCGGTGCGGATGGCTTTCATGGGAGTCCCCCTTGGACAACCTAAAATCGAATCGTAACTGTATCCTTGAGACGTAGAATGTAAACCCGCAAAAAATCTTTCCGCTATGCGATTTTCCCGTGACGCATGGAGGTTGTGCGCGCTGTGAAGCGCGCGCACTCATTCTATACTCAGGCAATGACTGATCTTTTCGAAGCCGGCGGGTTGGAAGACGCGGCGCCCAGGCCGCTCGCCGACCGGCTGCGTCCGAAATCGCTCGCCGAGGTCGTGGGCCAGGACCACCTGATTGGACCCGAGGGGCCGATCGGACGGATGATCGCGGCGAACCGGCCGCACTCGATCGTGCTGTGGGGGCCGCCCGGCACCGGCAAGACCACGATCGCGCGGCTGCTGTCGACCGCGTTCAAGCTGCATTTCGAACAATTGTCGGCGGTGTTCTCGGGCGTCGCCGACCTGAAGAAGACCTTCGAGGCGGCGCGCGCCCGCCGCCGCACGGGCCAGGGCACCTTGCTTTTCATCGACGAGATCCACCGCTTCAACCGCTCCCAGCAGGACTCGTTCCTGCCGGTGGTCGAGGACGGCACGGTCGTGCTGGTGGGCGCCACGACCGAGAACCCGTCCTTCGAGCTCAACGGCGCCTTGCTGTCGCGCGCGCAGGTGCTGGTGCTGCGTCGGCTCGACGATGCGGCGCTGGAGACGCTGCTCGAGCGCGCCGAGGCGCATTACGGCGAGAAACTCAAGCTGACCGCGGACGCGCGCGCGAGCCTGCGCGCCATGGCCGATGGCGACGGACGCTATCTGCTCAACCTGGTCGAGGAGCTCGCCGCGGTGAAGACCGCCAAGCCGCTCGACACCGCGGGCCTGGTCGAGGCGGTGCAGCGCCGCGCGCCGCTCTACGACAAATCGCGCGAGGAGCACTACAATCTCATCTCGGCGCTGCACAAATCGATCCGCGGCAGCGATCCGGACGCGGCGCTCTACTGGCTGGCGCGCATGCTGGCGGGCGGCGAGCAGCCGCTCTACATCGCGCGGCGCCTGGTGCGCGCCAGCGTCGAGGATATCGGGCTCGCCGATCCGCAGGCCGTGGTGCAGGCCTTAGCGGCGAAGGACGTCTACGATTTCCTCGGCAGCCCGGAAGGCGAGATCGCGCTGGTGCAATGCGTGCTCTATCTCGCCAGCGCGCCGAAATCGAACGCGGTCTATGTCGCGGCGGGCGCCGCCAAGCGCGCGGCGGCCGAGCACGGCTCGCTGATGCCGCCGGCCCATATCTTGAACGCGCCGACCAAGCTGATGAAGAACCTGGGCTACGGCAAAGGCTACGAATACGACCACGAGGCGGACGAGGGCTTCTCCGGCCAGAACTATTTCCCGGACGGCTTGGCGCGCGAGACCTTCTACGCGCCCAAGGACACCGGCTTCGAGCGCGAGATCGCCAAGCGGCTGGAATACTGGGCCAAGCTACGCGCAAAAAGGGGCAGCGGTTGACTGTGTGATATCAAATTGATATCGTTTTTCATGGCTCAATTGCTGGTCAGGAACATCGAAGAATCCGTGAAAAGACGCTTGAAAAAGCGCGCTGAAGCCAACGGCCGCAGCCTGGAAGGCGAGGTGCGGGAGATCTTGCGCAAAGCGGCAGAGGTCGCAAAGGCGCCGGATCAAAGAAATTTCGGGACCAGGTTCGCCTCCTATTTCGCGGGTATCGGCGTCGATCTCGAAGAGATGCCGAAGGAATACGCCAAGCCAATCGATTTTGAATGATCGTGCTGGATACCAACGTGCTCTCCGAGCCGATGCGTCCGCGTCCCGAGCCGCGCGTTCTCGCTTGGCTGAGCGCCAACGCAGGCACGCTATGGACGAGCGCTGTGACCGTGCAGGAGATCGCTTATGATATTTCGCGCATAAGAGAAGAAACCAGGCGCGAACTATTGCGCCATAAATTCGAAGATGCGTTGGCGGAAATGATTGGCGGCCGCGTCATCGCGCTCGACGAAAAAGCGGGGCGGCTGGCAGGACTGATCCGGGCACTTCGCGCCAACGATGGTATGCCAATATCCTTCTCCGACGCTCAAGTCGCAGCCATCGCCAAGCTGAACAACGCCACGCTCGCCACACGTGACGTCGGCGATTTCGCTGGCCTCGGGCTCTCCCTCATCAACCCCTGGGAGGCGGCATGAACCTCGCGGTCCTTGCCGCGGTCGCTCTGGGCGGGGCGCTCGGCTCGCTGCTGCGCTATCTCGTGGCCAGCGCGATCCCGTCGCATCCGTTTCCGTGGGGCATCTTCGTGGTGAACGTCAGCGGCGGTCTTCTGATGGGCGTGATCGTCGAGCTCGGCGCGCTCAAGCTGTCCCTGTCGCCGGAAATGCGCGCGTTCCTGACCGTCGGCATCCTGGGCGGTTACACGACCTTCTCGACGTTTTCGCTCGACAGCGTGCTGCTCATCGAGCGCGGCGCCTGGCTGGCGGCGGCGGGCTATGTCGTGGGCTCGACGGTGCTCTCGATCCTGGCCCTGTTCGCCGGCCTCGCGCTGGTGCGCGCGCTCTGATGGCCGAGACCGTCCTCATCGCCGCCGACGAGGACGGCATCCGCCTCGACCGCTGGTTCAAGCGGCGCTATCCGGCGCTCACTCATGGCCGGCTTGAGAAGCTGCTGCGCACCGGCCAGGTGCGCCTCGACGGCAAGCGAGCCAAATCCGCCGACCGCGTCGCTGCGGGCCAGAGCGTGCGCATCCCGCCGCAGCTCGTCCACGCGCCGCCGCCTGAAGAAGACGACAAGCCGCGCCCCCGTCCCGACGACAAGCAGATGCTCGAGGACATGATCCTCTACATGGACAAATCGGTGATCGTGCTGAACAAGCCGTCCGGCCTCGCCACCCAGGGCGGCTCGGGCCTCACGCGTCACATCGACGGCATGCTGGGTCAGCTCGCTTTCGAGAAGAAGCAGCGCCCGCGGCTTGTGCACCGCCTCGACCGCGACACCTCGGGTGTGCTGGTGGTGGCGCGGACGGTGCCGGCGGCGGCGGCGCTCGCCAAGTCGCTCGCCCAGCGCGATGCGTCCAAGGTCTATTGGGCGCTGACCCGGGGAGTGCCGAAGCAGCCACGCGGTACGATCAAGGCGGCGCTGGCAAAGGAAGGCGGCCGCGGCCAGGAGCGCATGACGGTCGCCGATCACGACGACGCCAAGCATGCCGTCACCGACTATGCGGTCGTCGACCGGGCGGGCGAGGAGTTCGCCTGGGTCGCGGCCAAGCCGGTGACCGGCCGCACCCACCAGATCCGCGTCCACCTGGCGTCGCTCGGCACCCCCATCGTCGGCGACTTCAAGTACGGGGCGCAGGCCGCCAAGGGGAAAGGCGCCATCGCCGATCGCTTGCACCTCCACGCCCGCGCCATCGACATCGCCCACCCCGACGGCGGCCGGTTGACAGTGACAGCACCCTTGCCGCCGCATATGAAGAAAAGCTGGGAACTACTTGGATTCGATGATGAAATGAGCGCAGACCCCTTCGCAAAGGCCAAGCGGCGATGAGACCGGCGTTCCTCAAGAACTGGCGCGAGATCGAAAGCCCAACCGAGGCCGGCACGGACGAGAAATTCGGCCATCTCGCCTTCTTCTCGGCCGCCATCGAGATGTCGCGGCTGAAGGTGATGCATATGCGCCTGGCGCCCGGCCGCCGCTCGCATCCGCCGGGCGCCTATCGCGACGAGGAGGAGTTCTTCTTCGTCCTCGAGGGCACGCCCGACCTTTGGATGGACGGCCACCTCCATCGTTTGCGCGAGGGTGACGGGGTGGCGATCAACGACCGCACCGGCATCGCGCACTGCCTGGTCAACAACACGGACAAGGAGGTCCGCCTGTTCGTGTTCGGCGAAGGCACGCGGATGTTCTCGAAGTTCCATATGCCGTTGAACCGCGACGACCGGCTGAAGGCGCTGGGCAAGCTCTGGACCGATCCGCCCAGGCATGTGCTCGGGCCGAATGACGCCAGGCCGGGCTCGACCGTGGGGCGCCGCGAGGAGCGGCCGGACCATGTCGTCAACTGGCGCGATGCGCTGAAGACCGAGGCCAAGCGCTATCCGAACAGCGACGAGGACCAGGGCATCGACGCGCCGTTCGGCAACCGCGCGCGCTTCTCGCGCATCGGCATCCATGCAGAGGTGCTCAAACCCGGAAGGCGTACGTCATACCCGCATGCCGAGCGCGACGAAGACGAGTTCGTCTATGTCGTGTCGGGCACGGTCGATGCCTGGAACGACGGCCATGTGACGCCGATGACCGAAGGCGACTTCATCGGCTGGGAGGCCGGCACGGGCATCACCCATGTGATCATGAACAACGGCAGCGAGGATGCGCTGCTGCTCGTCGGCGGCGAGGCGTCGCGGGTGAAGAACCAGTACTGGTATCCGTTCCATCCCGAGCGCAACGAGGCCGCGGGCGCGAACTATTGGGCCGATCATCCGGTGCCCGAGCTCGGCCCGCATGACGGCCTGCCGGATGCGCTCAGGAAAGAGCCGAAGTGATGACGGCGGTGGCGCTGTTCGGTGTCGTGCTCCTGATCGGCGGTACGGGCTTGGCGGCCGCGTTCACAGGCGAGAAATTCCGCTCCGAGTTCCAGCGCGCGCATCCGCAGGAATGGACCAGATTGGGTTCGGCGCCGTTTTCCGGATGGAGGTGGCGGCGTTCCACGCCGTATTCGCGCTACACGTTTGCACGCCGCTATCGCGAGCTGGGCGATGCACGGCTGACCCGGCTGGGCGACTACGCGCTGGCGGCCAGATGTTTGTTCCTTATCGTCATGGTCGGCTTGATGGTGGCGATGTTCGGCCCGGCAATGATGCGATGAAGCGCTTCTACAAGACCGTGACCGTCGAGGATCGCGCCGTTCTGCTCGACGGCCGCCGCCTGAAGACGCCGCGCGGCGCGGACCCGGCGCTTCCCACCACGGCGCTCGCGCAAGCCATCGCCGCGGAATGGCGCGCGCAGGGCGAGGACATCGTGCCCGCGACCATGCCGCTCGCCAAGCTCGCCAACACCGCGATCGACGGCGTGGCACCGCGGCGCGACGCGGTGATCGCCGAGATCGTGGCCTTCGCGCGCCACGACCATCTCTGCTATCGCACCGACACGCCGGCCGAGCTTGTGGCGCAGCAGAACGCGGCCTGGGACCCGCTGCTCGATTGGGCGGCGGAGCGTTTCGGCGCGCCGCTGATGACGGTCCATGGCGTGACTTCGGTGGCGCAGCCGGAGGCGAGCATCGCGGCCCTGCGGGGGGCGGTTGGGTCCTGCGATCCGTTCATTCTGGCCGCGCTGCATGTCGCGACCTCGATCACGGGTTCGCTGGTCCTGGGGCTGGCGGTGGCCGAGACGCGGCTGTCCGCCGCCGACGCCTTTGCCGTCAGCCAAGTCGACGAGCGCTTCCAGGCCGAGAAATGGGGCCTGGACGGCGAGGCCGAGGCCCGTGCCCGCCACCTGGCGGTGGAACTGGACGCGGCGGCCCGATTCATGAACCTATGCCGGGACCTTGCACGCGGCACATAGGAACAGGCGATGAAGCACATCATCCAAGAGCTCGAAGAGCGCCGCCGGCGGGCGCGGCTCGGCGGCGGCGAGGCGCGCATCCAGGCTCAGCACGCCCGCGGCAAGCTGACCGCGCGCGAGCGCATCGACCTCCTGCTCGATCCGGACACCTTCGAGGAGTTCGACATGTTCATCGAGCACCGCAACAAGGATTTCGACGCCGACAAGACCATCATCCCCGGCGACGGCGTGGTGACGGGCTGGGGCACGATCAACGGGCGCATGACCTATGTCTACGCCAAGGACTTCACCGTCTTCGGCGGCTCGCTGTCGGAGACCCACGCGCAGAAGATCGTCAAGATCCAGCAGATGGCGATGCAGAACGGCGCGCCGGTCATCGGCCTGCTCGATGCCGGCGGCGCGCGCATCCAGGAAGGCGTGTCCTCGCTCGCCGGTTATGGCGAGGTGTTCAAGCACAACGTGCTCGCTTCGGGCGTGGTGCCGCAGATCAGCGCGATCATGGGACCCTGCGCCGGCGGCGACGTCTATTCGCCCGCAATGACCGACTTCATCTTCATGGTGCGCGACACCTCCTACATGTTCATCACCGGCCCCGACGTCGTGAAGACGGTGACGCAGGAGGACGTGACGCCCGAGGAGCTCGGCGGCGCCAAGGTCCACACGACCAAGTCCGCGGTCGCCGACAACGCCTACGACAACGACGTCGTCTGCATCGAGGAGCTCCGGCGGCTGATGGATTTCCTGCCGCTCTCGAACCGCGACAAGGTCCCGCACTGGCCCACGACCGACGATCCTCATCGCCTCGAGATGTCGCTCGACACGCTGGTGCCGGAGAACCCCAACAAGCCCTATGACATGAAGGAGCTGATCCTGAAGGTCGCGGACGAGGGCGACTTCTTCGAGATCGGCGAGGCCTTCGCGCGCAACATCATCGTCGGCTTCGGGCGGCTCGAGGGCTCGACCGTCGGCTTCGTCGCCAACCAGCCGATGGTGCTCGCCGGCGTGCTCGACAGCGACGCCAGCCGCAAGGCCGCGCGGTTTGTCCGTTTCTGTGACTGCTTCAACATCCCGATCGTGACCTTCGTCGACGTGCCGGGATTCCTGCCCGGCGTCGCGCAGGAGCATGGCGGCATCATCAAGCACGGCGCCAAGCTGCTCTTCGCGTACGCCGAGGCGACGACGCCCAAAGTCACCGTCATCACCCGCAAGGCCTATGGCGGCGCCTATGACGTGATGGCGTCCAAGCACATGCGCGCCGACGTGAACTATGCCTGGCCGAGCGCCCAGATCGCGGTGATGGGCGCCAAAGGCGCGGTCGAGATCATCTTCCGCGGCGAGCGCGGCAATCCGCAGGCGATCGCCGAGCGCACCAAGGAATACGAGGACCGGTTCCTGAACCCGTTCATCGCCGCCAGCCGCGGCTATATCGACGACGTCATCCGTCCGCATTCGACGCGCTGGCGCATCGCGCGCGCGCTACGCATGCTGCGCAACAAGAAGGTCACCGAGATCTGGAAGAAGCACGACAATATTCCGCTGTGAGGAATAAAGACTCGACTCAACATTTCGTACGCGAGTCGTTCCATTCGCAAGCCGCGTAGCGACATCTTGCAACTTGATTCAGCGAATCACCGTAAACTCTCAACAACATTAGCTGCATGGGCGATGCAGGGGAGCGTAGTGAGTTCGCAGCGGTATCTGCAGATAGTGCACCCCTATGTTAAGCCGGCGCTGAAAAGCAGCCGCTTCATTCTCGTCGACGGCGCGCTCCATTCCCTGTACTTGGAACTTTTCGTGACGAAGGAGATCGTCTCGCTCCTGGAGAGAGTCGGCTTCGACGTCGAGACTTCCAAGAAACGCTTCGCCTTCATTATCTTCGACAGCGCGGCGCTGTCGCGAGAAAAGAAGATACAAGACATCACCCTGGCGTTCTGCGCCAGGCTTGCGGCGAAAGTGGGCGTGCTGATCGAACCACTGCCCGATGGCCGACTGGATTGGGAGGGGGTGCTCGATTCCGGTGTTTCGACACCCATCCTAGAAGCAGTGTCGGATAGCTCCCTGCCCAATTTCCTGACCAAGCCGCCACCGAAATTCATGACCGAGCCTGCACAGCGCAACGCGGAACGCAGCGTGTGGCGCAATCTGGGATGGCCGTTCAAGGGCAGCGGCGCGGCCTGACGACCAACATGCCGGAGCTGGACGCCAATACCGCAACGCTGATCCGGTTCGAGGTCTTGAAGCTCGCTTCGGACGCGTTGAAGAACCTGATGAACATCGCCGTGCTTCTCTGCGCCGGTCTGATCGCCTTTGCGGGGGCCACCAAGTCCTTCGATTCCTATCTGATCGTCGCGGTGGCGATGCTCATCATGGCGGCGATCTTCGCGCAGATGGGCCTTTTTGCCTGCGTCAACGAAGGCGAGACGGGGACGCCCGACGCGTCAGCAAGGCGGATCAGGTTTTGCACGATCGCATCGTTCGCAATGATGGTTTGCGGCATGATGGCGTTTCTGCTGCGTTTCCTCTGAATGCTCCGTCAGGCCGGACCGCGTTCGGCAGCGTTCGGCGGTGGTCGATGAGGCGCTTCCGCCAGTCTCGCGGAGCGCCACGATCCCTGGCAGTATTTCGCTTGGCTTTGCATCGAGGGGGAGATCATGTCCGAGCCGTCCGGCGCGCAGTGGTGCGCGCGCTTTCCGACCAGCACGTCGCTGGACGATCTGGTGCCGCCCTTCGGCGATCGCGTCAAAGCCTTCATCTCGGCCCTGGAGCGCGCCGGCGCGACGGTCACGGTCAGCGCGACCTATCGCCCGCCCGAGCGCGCCTATCTGATGCATTGGGCCTGCAAGATCGCGGGCTACACCGACAAGGACACCCACATCCACGTCCAGATACCGCCGGACCAGGCGCTGGCGATGCCGGGCGTCGACATCGACTGGACGCATGGCGGCGACACGGTCGCGGCGCGCAAGGCGGCGGCGGCGATGGTCGACGGCTACGACATCGCGTTCCCGGCGGCGCTGCACAGCAATCACACGCGCAAGCGCGCCGTCGACATGACGGTCGTGTGGAGCGGCACCAAGACCTTCACCGACTTCGGCGGCAACCAGCACGCCGTCGCCTTCGATCCGAACGAGGTCGCGAACGGGCTGATAAGGGTGGGCGAGACGTTCGGCGTGCTCAAGCTGTTGTCGGATCCGCCGCATTGGTCGTCCGACGGGCATTGAGAAGATTAGGCCACAAATCCAGCCCTTGCGCTCGGCGATGCGCAAGGCTTCGCGGACTGGGGTACTACGGGCAGGTGCCCGTGCCGGCGGTGCCGCCGGAAACGATCATCTGGTGGCGGCCTTCTTCGACCAGTCCTGCGAGGGCAGGATGGTGTTTGGCCAGGTAGTTCCGTGCGCCTTCGAGATCGTCGCGATAGGACGGCACCAGACCGTCGCCCACGGCCCGGTAGTAGACGCTCCCGACATAGATGACCTTGCCGCCCGGCGCGTCGAACGACAGCGTCTTGGCGTTGCCGCAGGGGATCATGGGGCTGGCCGGCAGATTAGGCTCGCCATGGGGAATGACGAACGTGATCGCCAGCGTGTTGCCGCCATGGGTTTCGCCGAGCACGAATCCATCCTCCGGCGTTCCGGAGAACGTCGCGGCGGCGATCACGTTCTGCTGGAACACACCGTCGCTGATGTCGCCGCGGAATATCGTGACGTCCATGTTCGCCGGCGCCACGCCCAAGATGAAATAGGCCTGGTCGGATTTCGGCGGCTGTGCGTCCTCACCGACGCGTCCGATGCTCATGCACGAGGCGCACAGGATTGCGGACGATGCAAATATGCCGACGCGCGCGACAATGTTCATGGCTGTTCCCCCGTCCGCCAGCAAGTTGTGGGATTATATCCGTTTGCCGGCAAAAGCCCACGCTTCGACCTCCACCGCGGCGCCGAGCGCCAGCCCGTTGCAGCCATAGGCCGAGCGCGTCGGCAGGTTCGGGCCCTTGAAGTATTCGAGATAGACCTTGTTGAAGTCGCCCCACTGCTTGATGTCGGCGAGCATCACGGTGCATTTGAAGACGTCGCCGAAGCCCAAGCCGTTCGCCTTCAGCACGGCCTCGATGTTCCGCATCGTCTGGCGCGTCTCGGCCTCGATGCCGCCGTTCACCAGCTCCATCTTGCCGGGAACGTTGCCCAGGCAGCCCGAGAGATAGAGGACGTCGCCGACGCGCACCGCCTGGCTGAAGGGCAGGCCGAACGCCTTGGCTTCGGGGGAATTGATGAATTCGAGCATGGCCACTCTCCGGGTTGCGCCTCGCCGCTCATCGCATAGGATGCGCCCCACCTCAACCAGAATGGAAGCATAGCTGATGCGCCTAGTCCCCGTTTGTGCCGTGACGTTCTCGCTCGCCGCCACCGCCGCGTTCGCCGCCTATCCCGGCCATCCGCCGACCAATCCCGACATCGCGAGCGCCGACATTTCGGCGCGCGACAAGGCCGTTTCCGACGACGCTTTCGAGGGCCGCGGTCCAGGTACTGTCACCGGCGAGGCGGCGGCGCAGTGGATCGCCGACGAGCTCAAGCGCGTGGGCGTGAAGCCGGCCAACCACGGCAGCTATTTCCAGGACGTGCCGGCAGTCGCGATCAAGCTCGACGGCGCGGCGTCGCACTTCCAGTTCGACACCACCAAGGGCGCGATGACGCCGAGCTTCCCCGACCAGGTCACCTATTGGACGCCGCGGTTCAAGAGCACCACGGTGAAGGTCGACCACGCGCCGCTCGTCTTCGTCGGTTACGGCGTCGTGGCGCCGGAATACGGCTGGAACGACTATGCCGGCATGGACGTGAAGGGGAAGACCGTCGTCATCCTGATCAACGATCCGGGCAATGAGGACGCCAATCCCGATCCCGCGATGTTCAAGGGCAAGGCGATGACGTATTACGGCCGCTGGACCTACAAGTACGAAGAGGCGGCGCGCCAGGGAGCGGCGGCGGCGATCATCGTGCACGAGACGATCCCGGCGGCCTACGGCTATCAGGTCGTGCGCAACTCGAACTCGGGCAAGAAGTTCTGGCTCGACGCCAAGAATCAGAACATGAACCGCGTCGCGATCGAGGGCTGGATGACGCTCGAGACGGCGCAGGACCTCTTCAAGCGCGCCGGCCTCGACTATGCCGAGCAGAAAGCGGCTGCCAACAAAAAGGGCTTCCACGCCATCGCGATGCAAGGCGAGACGCTCTCGGTCGAGGCGCATTCGTCGATCGATCACCTCAAGACGCGCAACGTCGCCGGCATCATCCAGGGCATCAAGCACCCCGACCAGGTCTTCGCCTATTCGGCGCATTGGGATCACTTCGGCCGCAAGGACGACGTGCCGGGCGACGACAAGATCTTCAACGGCGCGGTCGACAACGGCATGGGCACCTCGATGGTGCTCGAGCTGGCCGAGAAGTTCGCGAGCGAGAAGCGGCCGCAGCGCTCGGTCGCCTTCCTGTTCTGGACGATGGAGGAGCAGGGGCTGCTCGGCTCGGAGTATTTCGCCGAGCATCCTTTATGGCCGCGTAACAAAATCGTCGGCGTTCTCAACACCGATGCCGACGGTCCGAAGGGTCCGGCCTACGACATGGCGCTGCCCGGCAACGGCCAGTCGGATCTCGAGGACTATCTCGCCGACGCTTTGAAGACGCAGAACCGCACGATTTCGCCCGATCCCGAGCCCGAGAAAGGCGCCTTCTTCCGCTCCGACCATTTCAGCTTGGCGCGCTTCGGCATTCCCGCGATCAGCCCGGGCGGCGGCACCGACCTGGTCGAGGGCGGCAAGGCCGCGGGGCAGGCGCTGCGTGACGACTACCGCACCAACCGCTACCATCAGCCCACGGACGAATGGCGCGCGGATTGGGATCTGCGCGGGCCGCGCGACGACGTCGAGGTGCTCTACAAGGTCGGCGACACGCTGGCGAACGACGACGCGTGGCCCGGCTGGAAGGCGGACAGCGAGTTCAAGGCCGCGCGCGACAAGATGATGGCGGGGAAGAAATAGGATGTTGCCCGGCGCCCATGGAATGGCGGCCGTGCTGTCGCTCCTGGCTTCCGCCGCGATGGCGGAGGATGCCAAGCTCGTCTTCGTCGCGCCCATCACTCTGGCGCCCGGACACAATTGGATCGAGCACTTCGCGCCGGACGGCCGGCCGGCTCATGTGATCATGGGGCTGCATGTCGACGGCAAGGAGGGAGCGCTGATCTATATGGTGATGCTGCGGTCCGATCCGGGCGCCGGGGGCGCGGACTGGCAAATCGCCGGAATAGAGACCGCGCCGTGGAGCGGCGTGTTCGCCGACACCATCGTGGACAAGCCCGTGCCGGGCGGCATGAGCCTGTCGGTGCTATTCGAACATATGACGCTGGATGGCAAGCCCGAAACCATAATGAGGACCGTCGACGCGCACGGCTTGGTCTCCCGCTGCAACGCCATGGTCACCGTCACCAAATACCGGCTGGTGCACGAGGACAAGCCGCGGCCCGTCGACCGCTTCAAGACGCTCTCGCAGTCCGAGGAAAGGGTGGAATGCGTTCCCTAGCGACGCGTAGCCGGCTTGCTTTCGTCGCGATGTTTCTCGTGGCGATCCCGGCGGCGCATGCATCCGTCGCCGTGTCGATCTCGCCGGGCTACCAGCAGCTCGTGCTCGGCCAGACGCTCCAGTTCGACGCCACCGTCAGCGGCAGCGCCAATCACGGCGTGATCTGGCAGGTGAACAACGTCATCGGCGGCGCGGCCGCGTCGGGCACCATCAACAAGACGGGACTGTACACTGCACCGTCATCGATGCCGGTGCCCGCCATCGCGACCGTCACCGCGGTGTCGAAAGCCGATTCCACGGTCAGCGCCACCGCGACGATCACACTCTTGAGCCACGCCGCGACGGGCAACACCTATTACGTGGCGCCAGGCGGGCACGACAGCGACAACGGCGCGGTCAGCACGCCCTGGGCGACGATCCAGCACGCTGCCGACACCGCCGCGCCCGGCGACACGGTCCTGGTGCGCCAGGGCGTCTATAACGAGCACGTGCACCTGACGAAGTCGGGCAGCGCGTCGGGCTACATCACCTTCGCGAGCTATCCCGGCGAGACCGCCATCGTCGACGGCGCGGGGCTGAACGTCCCGAACAACATGTGGGGCCTGTTCACCTTCGACAATGTCGGATGGGTGATCGTCGAGGGCTTCGAGATCCGCAACTACACGACCAGCCGGCTCGCCGATGCGCCGATCGGCGTCTTCATCCAAGGCGCCGGCGCGAACGACCAGGTCATCAACAACCGCATCCACGACATCACCACGACGGCCGCGACCAACCCGACCCAATGCGGCTCGAACGCCTTCGGCATGACGGTCTACGGCACCAAGGTCCCGGACGCGATCGACGGCCTGGCGGTCGCCGGCAACGAGATCTTCCACACCAAGACGGGCTGCAGCGAGACGCTCTCGCTCGACGGCAACGTCACCAACTGGGCGGTGGTGAGCAACACCGTGCACGACGCCGACAACATCGCCATCGGCGCCATCGGCTTCGAGCGCGTGGCGAAGAACGAGGCGTACGACCAGGCGCGCGCCGGCGTCATCCGCGGCAACACGATCTACAACATCACCTCGTTCGGCAATCCCGATTACGGCAGCCAGTACGCCGCCGACGGCATCTATGTCGACGGTGGCACCAACATCGTCATCGAGCAGAACCGCATCCATAACGTCGATCTGGGCATCGAGATCGCAAGCGAGCACGGCGGCCACACGTCCAGCTATGTCAGCGCGCGCAACAACCTGGTCTATGGCGGCAACAGCGCCGGCATCTCGATCGGCGGCTACGGCGCGGCGCGCGGCGGCACCGACCACGTCGCGGTGGTCGGCAACACGCTTTTTGGGAACGACGCCCAGAACACCGGCAGCGGCGAATTCCAGATCCAGTTCAACGCCACCAACAATCTCTTCGAGAACAACATCGTCGTCGCGGGGCCGCAGGGGCTGCTCGTCAACGACTTCACCATGAGCACGCCCGACCCGGCGTCGCTCGATTACAATCTCTATTTTTCGCCGGGTGTGCAGAAGTTCACTTGGCAGAAGCACAAATACACGAGTTATGCGGGCTACCGCTCGGGTACGGGGCTCGACGCGCATTCGCCAGATTTCCTCGATCCTGAGTTCACGACCGATTTCGACATCGCGCCGACGTCGCCGGCGACGAATGCCGGCTTGGTGTTGAGCGGCGCCGTCGGAGGCACCCACGACTTCGCCGGCCACAAGCGCGTGCTCGGCGGGCAGGTGAATATCGGCGCCTATGAGAAATAGTCTGCGGGTTTACCTCTTTCCAGCACAGTGGGATCCGAAGCTTGGAATTCACGTGACTTGAAGTCGCGGCCGCACTGACCCTATAGTGAGTCGTATTAATTTAAATCATACCAACATGGTCAAATAAAACGAAAGGCTCAGTCGAAAGACTGGGCCTTTCGTTTTAATCTGATCGGCACGTAAGAGGTTCCAACTTTCACCATAATGAAA
>JADMIO011298037.1_pt1 | contig 33426 bp, 28 predicted proteins | sample 8958161 | NCBI WGS metagenome assembly JADMIO01 (sample SAMN16585339, study PRJNA669376) | soil metagenome | isolation source: Crop rotation soil | place: USA: Cullars Rotation, Alabama | collected 2011 | reverse complement strand
CGCGGTGATAGGCGGGAAACGGAAACTTGGCGATGTCGGGGGAATCGCGAAACCCGCCATCGGTGACCACCCCGGCAACGCCCCGCTTCCACAATCGCCCGACGAGGATGTCGCCCCCGGAGGCGCCGCCCTTGTCCTTGCGGCTGTCGATGACCAGCACGTGACCCGCCGGGCACTCCTCGATCGCCCGGCGCTGGACGTTGGCGCGGTCGGCGAACGAACCAAAATTGTCGATGTCTTCCCGCGACGGAATGAAGCGCATCGTATAGGCGGGCCCGACCATGTGGGCCGCGGAAGGATTGAGCGGCGTCAGCCCGCCGATGAAGGTGTTCCTGAAGCCGCGCTTGAACAGCACCGTGGTCAGCGTCGCGCACGATACGGCCATCAGCTTCGCCCGCGAATCTTCTGAGAATTGCATGCTCGCTACTCGTCCCTCGGGTAACAGATCACCGACAGAAACCGGATCGGCAGTTTTCTAAGCTCCTCCGGCCCATGCGGCGCATCGGCATCGAAGAAAAGCGCGTCGCCCGGCAGCATCCGGTAGGTCTTGTCGCCGTGCCGGTAGATCACTTCGCCTTCCAGCATATAGAGAAATTCAAGTCCGTCATGCTGGAAGGTCGGGAAGACGTCCGATTCCGCCGTGAGCGTGATCATGTATGGTTCGACCATGACCGGCCCGCGCCGCGTATGGCCGAGCAGTTGATACTGGTGACCAGCGCGCGTTCCGCGCCGCTCGATGGTCAGGCCCTGCCCCGCCTTGACGAAACTGGCATCGCGGATCTCCTCGAAACCGCGGAACAGCGACGTCACCGGCACATGCAAGGCGCGGGACAGCGCCTGCAACGAGGCGAGCGAAGGCGAGGTGGCGCCGTTCTCGATCTTGGACAGCATGCCGGCCGACATCGCGGCCGCCTTTGCCACCTCGCTGATGGTCAGTCCGAGTTTCTCGCGGAACGAGCGGACCTCACGGCCGATGGTTTCCTCGAGGAGCTTGCCACTCGCGCCGGAAGTCCGGTGCGGCTCCTGATAGGGCAGCGCCGTCTTTCCGCGCCGGATACGCGCCTTTGTGCCCTTCGCCACCACTCTCTCCCTGGGCTCAGTCATATTCCGGCCTTGCCAGAAGCTCAACAGCTTGCACTTGAGTTAAGAGCGGACACGCGCCATAAGGCGCGCTTGGCATACAGGATGAATTCATGGGACTTGAGGCAGCGGCGCCGCGCATGACGCATCTCGAGCGGCTCGAGGCGGAAAGCATTCACATTATCCGCGAGGTCGCCGCCGAATGCGAGAAGCCGGTGATGCTTTACTCGATCGGCAAGGATTCGGCGGTCATGCTGCATCTTGCCATGAAGGCCTTCTATCCCGCCAAGCCGCCCTTTCCGCTGATGCATGTCGATACCACCTGGAAATTCCGCGACATGATCAAGTTCCGCGACGAGACGGTCAGAAAGCTCGGCCTCGATCTCATCGTCTACACCAATCCCGACGGCGTCGAGAAGAACATCAATCCATTCGACCACGGTTCCGCCCTCCATACCCAGATCATGAAGACGGATGCCTTGAAGCAGGCGCTTGACCGCTATGGCTTCGATGCGGCCTTCGGCGGCGCCCGGCGCGACGAGGAGAAATCGCGCGCCAAGGAACGCATCTTCTCCTTCCGCGACTCCCGTCATCGCTGGGACCCGAAGAGCCAGCGTCCGGAACTGTGGAAGATCTACAACGCCCGCAAGAACAAGGGCGAGTCGATCCGCGTGTTTCCGCTCTCCAACTGGACCGAACTCGACATCTGGCAATATATCTTCCTCGAAAACATCGCCATCGTGCCGCTCTATTTCGCCAAGCAGCGGCCGATCGTGTGGCGCGACGGCCAGATGATCATGGTCGACGATGAGCGTATGCGCCTCGACGCCGGCGAGAAGCCCGAACAGCGCCTTATCCGCTTCCGCACCCTTGGCTGCTATCCGCTGACCGGCGCCATCGATTCGCGCGCCTCGAACCTTCTCGAGATCATCCAGGAAATGCTTGTCACCACCTCGTCCGAGCGCCAGGGCCGCGTCATCGACAAGGACCAGGCCGCTTCGATGGAGAAGAAGAAGCAGGAAGGTTACTTCTGATGACCCGCTTTATCGAATTCGAAGGCGGCGACGTCGAGGTCTACCTGCGCGCCCAGGAGCAGAAGGACCTGCTACGCTTCATCACCTGCGGCAGCGTCGATGACGGCAAGTCGACGCTCATCGGCAGGCTTCTCTATGAAGCGAAGATGCTGTTCGAGGATCAGCTCACCGCCCTCGAGGCGGATTCGAAGAAGGTCGGCACGCAAGGCGGTGCGCTCGATTTCGCGCTGCTCGTCGACGGGCTGGCCGCCGAGCGCGAGCAAGGCATCACCATCGATGTCGCCTACCGCAACTTCACGACCAACAAGCGCAAGTTCATCGTCGCCGATACGCCCGGCCACGAGCAATATACCCGCAACATGGCGACCGGCGCCTCGACCGCCGATCTCGCCGTCATTCTCATCGATGCGCGCAAGGGCGTGCTGACCCAGACGCGGCGCCACACATTCATCGTCACCCTGCTCGGCATCAAACACCTCGTGCTTGCCGTCAACAAGATGGACCTCGTCGATTTTAGCCACGAGGTTTTCACCGCTATCGAGGAAGAGTATCGCGCCTTCGCCAGGGGCCTCGGCGTCGAGGACGTCACCTGCATTCCGGTATCGGCGCTCAAAGGCGACAATGTCATTGAGCCGTCGGGAATCATGCGCTGGTATCATGGCCCGACGCTGATGGCCCATCTCGAAACCGTGCCGGTCAGCGACGATCTCGAAAGCCAGCCTTTCCGGATGCCGGTGCAGTGGGTCAACCGCCCGAACCAGTCATTCCGCGGCTTCGCCGGCACGATCGCGTCCGGAACCGTCAAGCCCGGGGATGCGATCAAGGTGGTGCCATCGGCCTGGAGTTCAACGGTCGAGCGGATCGTCACCTATGGCGGCGATCTCAAATGCGCCGGTCCCGGCCAGTCGGTCACCATCACCCTGAAAGACGAGATCGACATTTCGCGCGGCGACGTGATCTGCGCCGGCGCCCATCCGATCGAGGTCGCCGACCAGTTCGAGGCGCATGTCCTTTGGATGGGCGACGAGCCGATGCTCCCCGGCCGTCCTTATGTCGTCAAGATCGGGGCGCGCACCACGCCGGCGACCGTCGGACATCCGAAATACACCGTCAACGTCAACACCATGGAGCACATCGCCGCCAAGACGCTCGGCCTCAACGAGATCGGCGTCTGCAACATCGACCTCTCGCATCCGATCGCCTACGCTCCCTACGAAGAAAACCGCGATCTCGGCGGCTTCATCATCATCGACCGCTTCACCAACAACACGGTCGGCATGGGCCTCATCCACTTCGCGCTCCGCCGCGCCTCCAACATCCATTGGCAGGCGCTCGACGTGAACAAGGCGACGCGCGCCACCAAGGCGCACCAGAAACCTTGCATCCTCTGGTTCACGGGGCTGTCGGGCGCCGGCAAATCGACAATCGCCAATCTCGTCGAGAAGCGGCTTCAGGCGCTCGGCCACATGACCTATCTTCTCGACGGCGACAACGTCCGTCACGGGCTGAACAAGGATCTTGGCTTCACCGACGCCGACCGAGTCGAGAATATCAGGCGGGTCGCCGAAGTATCGCGGCTGATGGTCGATGCCGGGCTGATCGTGCTGGTGTCGTTCATTTCGCCCTTCCGCTCCGAGCGCCTGATGGCGCGCGAACTGGTCGAGCCCGGCGAATTTGCCGAGATCTTCATCGACACGCCATTGTCGGTCGCCGAGCAGCGCGACGTGAAGGGCCTCTACGCCAAGGCACGGCGCGGTGAGATCAAGAATTTCACCGGCATCGATTCCGAATATGAAGCGCCGGAGAATCCGGAGATCGATCTGGACACCACCAAGCTCTCCGCCGAGGAGGCCGCGGCGGCGATCGTCTTCTGGCTCGAGAAGGCCGGCCGGCTGACGCCACCTAACTCCTGAGCATGGCCGAGATTGCGCTGACCTGGCTGAACGGCCCGGACATCGCCAGGCTCGCGCTCACCGACGATGAGATTCTCGCTGCCGTCGAAAGCGGGCTTGTCGCGCAAGGCAAGCGCGAAGCGGTGATCGAGCCGCGCGTTCACCTGACGCCCGATCCGCGTTTCAACGGGCATTTCAACGTGCTGCGCGGCTATGTGGCGCCGCTCAAGCTCGCCGGCGTCAAGATCGTCGGCGACTATCTCGACAACTACAAGCGCGGCCTGCCCTCCGAGATGGCCCTGCTCAACCTGTTCGATCCCGAAACCGGCATGCCGGTTGCCATCCTCGATGCCACCGCGATCACCGACATGCGAACCGGCGCCCTGACGGCGCTGGGCGCCCGCCATCTCGCCCGCCAGTACTCGAAGGTGCTTGGCCACGTCGGTGCCCGCGGCACCTCCTACTGGAATGTGCGCCTGCTCGATCATCTCTTCGACTTCGATGAAATCAGGGTGCATTCGCGACGCAAGGAGAGCCGGGAGATTTTCGCAAAGCGGCTCGAAGCCGATCTCGGCAAGAAGATCATCGTCACCGAGGATTGGCAAAGCTGCCTTGCCGGCGCCGATATCCTGGTCGAGGCGTCGCGGCTCGACAGGCGCGAGCAATTGTTCAAGACGGAATGGGTGAAGAAAGGCGCGCTCGTCATTCCCTATGGCACGGTGAGCGCGCTCGAACTGTCGTTGACCGCCATCATGGACAAGATCGTCGTCGATGATCTCGGCCAGTTCCGTGCCGGGACGCTGGGGGCGCTCAGGCCCCATATCGATGCCGGGCTCATCAGCGAGGGGAAGGTTCACGCCGAGCTGTGCGAGATCATCATCGGAAAAAAGTCCGGCCGCGAGCGGGCCGATGAGACGATCCTCTTCTGGCATCGCGGCCTGTCGCTCTCCGATATCGCGCTCGGCGCTGCCCTGCTGGACAAGGCTCGCGCCATGGGGCTCGGGCAGCAGCTGGTCTATGCCTAAGGTGAGGCTCGCTTCGCTCCCACCTCAGCGTGAGGATTATTGTAAGATTTCCCCGCTCGCTATCAGCGTCGCGACGATCTTCTCGATCTCGCCGCCGAGCGGCCGGTCGTCATCGGCGAAGCGCGAAATCTTGCGGATCGCGTCGTGGACGCGCTTGAGCTGCGGCGCGATGCGCGCCGGCTTGGCGAGGTCGATCGCCTGCGCCGCCGCCAGCATCTCGAAGGCGATGAGATAGTCGAGGCGGATCAGCAGATCGCTGAGCTTCTGCGCCGCCAATGCCGAGAAGGTCGCCGAATCCTCCTGGCCGTCGGCGGTGTAGCTCGGCACCACCGGAACTGGCGTCGCCAGATGAATGATCTCGGCGCGCACCGATTCGGCGGGCTTGAGCAGTGGGCTGAAACCGGCGCGCGCCGTATCATGCGAGGAGAGAAGCGGCGGCAGGCCTGACAGTCCCGGATTCATCATCCGCGCCACCCGCGAAACCGAATCATTCGCCGCCCAGGCGAAGGCGCGCGCCACGCCGTCGAGCCGTTGCGCCAGGAGCGGCAGGTGGAAATTCGCGGTGCCGGCGATGCGGCCTTCACCGATGAGGACGACCGGATTATCGGCGGCATGGTTGAGTTCGACCATGAGGCACTCGTCGAGCCCTGCAAGCTGCGCGTAAAGCGCACCATGGACCTGCGCCATGCAGCGCAGCGACAAGGGATCCTGAAGCCGCCGCGCTGCGCCTTCCTCAACCAGCAATCCGCCATCGAGCAGTTTCAGCAGTTCATCGCCCGCCTCGACCTCGCCTGGCTGCGGCCTGACCCGTGTGGCGCCCCGCGCGAAGGGCGAAATATTGCCGCGAAAACCCTCGAGCGACAGCCCGCCGGCGATTTGCAGCAGCCTTGCCGAGCGTTTCGCCTTGGCGGCGGCGAGCGCCGCAAGCCCAACCGAGAACGAGGTGATGTTGCAGAGCAGCGTGCCGTCCTTGGGTTTGAGCTCGAGCGGCGCGAGCCCGGCTTTCGCCAATCCATCGCGCGCCGGCACTCGTTTTCCCTCGACAAGCAGTTCGCCCTCGCCGATGAGCGCATGGGGCAACGCCGCCATCGCCACGAGATCGCCTGCCCCGATCGACGCCCAGCGCGGCATGACCGGTATCACGTTGCGGTTGAGCACTTGCGCGAGATAGGGAGCGACTCCTTCGCTTGCTCCCGCTTCGCCGCTGAGTAGCGTATTGAGCCTAACCGCGATGACGGCGCGGACCTCATGGGATTCTAGCGGCGGCCCCCAGCCCTGGGCGCGCCCGCGCACCGTGCGATAGGCGAAGTCGGTGAGCGCATCGCCCGTCAGCATTTCGGTGACGCGCGAACCAAGCCCGGTATTGAGCCCATAGGCGGGAATGCCTTCGCGGAAATAGCGCTCGACGATGGCGCGGCCCTGCTTCATCGCCGCCTCGCACTTAAAATCGATGGCGACAGCGGCGCCCAACGCAATGCGCTCGACCTCCCCCGCACCAAGCGCGTGACCGGTGAGGACGACCTTGGCGCTCATGCCGAGCCAAGATCGGCGAGGAGATCGGGCACGAAGCGGTCGAACAGGCCGTGCTCGACCATCGTTGCCAGCGCTTCGATATCGCTTGAAAACTCGCGGTCTTCATCGCGCGGCGCGACCTTGCCGCGGATCAACCGGTGGGCGTCTTCGATCGCTGCGGATGATTTGAGCGGTCGGCGGAAATCGATGCCCTCCGCCGCCGCCATCAGCTCGATCGCCACGATGCGCGCGAGATTGGCGTTCATCTGGGCGAGCCGCCGCGCTCCATGCGTCGCCATGCTGACATGGTCCTCCTGGTTGGCGGAGGTCGGCGCGCTGTCGACGCTGGCCGGATGCGCGAGCTGTTTGTTCTCGCTCATCAGCGCGGCGGCGGTGCATTGCGGCACCATGAAACCGGAATTGAGCCCGGGATTGCGCACCAGGAACGGCGGCAAGAGCGAGATCGACGAATCGATCAACCCCGCCATCCGCCGCTCGCTGATCGATCCCCCCTCGGCGATGGCAAGCGCAATGATGTCGGCAGCGAAGGCGACCGGCTCGGCATGGAAGTTGCCGCCCGACAGCACCGCGCAGTCCTCGGCAAAGACGAGCGGATTGTCGGTGACGCCATTGGCCTCGATCAGCAGCGTGCGCGCCGACTGTGCGAGGAGATCGAGGCAGGCGCCGATCACCTGCGGCTGGCAACGGAAGGAATAGGGATCCTGCACGCGCTCGTCGCCCTCGAGATGCGAGGCTCGGATGGCGCTGCCATTCATCAGGCGTCGGTAATGGCCGGCGGCAAGCACCTGCCCGGCATGCGGCCGCAGCGCATGGATGCGCGGGTCGAACGGCGTGTCGGCACCCATGATCGCATCGACCGACATCGCCCCTGCCAGCACCGACGCCGCCACGTTGCGCTCGGCGCCGATGAGCCCGGCAAGTGCGAGCGCCGTCGACACCTGCGTGCCGTTGAGAAGTGCAAGACCTTCCTTCGGTCCGAGCATCACCGGCTGCCGGCCGATCTTCGCCAGCGCTTCGCGGCCCGTCACGCGCCTTCCTTCGACGAAGGCCTCGCCTTCGCCGATGAGGACGAGGCTCATATGCGCAAGCGGTGCCAGATCGCCCGATGCGCCGACCGAGCCTTGCGCAGGAATGACCGGCAGCACGTTGGCCGAGAGCAACGCCGCCAGCGTGTCGAGCGTTGTCGGCTGCAACCCGGATGCGCCCTGCGCCAGCGCGGCGATCTTGAGGAGCAATACCAGCCGCACGATTTCCGGCCTGAGCGGGTCGCCGACACCCGCCGCATGCGAGCGCACGATATTGACCTGAAGCTGCGAGAGATCGGCTTCGGCTATCCGTTGCTTTGCCAGCTTGCCGAAGCCGGTATTGACGCCATAGATCGGCGCTCCTTTGCGGATGAGGTCGCCGACCGCTTGCGCGCTCCTGGCAACTGCGGCCCGCGCCGTGGCGCCAAGCTCGGCGGTGATCGGTCCGGCCAGCGCGGAGCGAAAATCCCTGAGGCTCAGCGGTGCTGTGCCGATCGTCAGCATCATTGCTTCACTCCCTCAGCCGCGCGATCGCGGCGCGAAAATTCCTGCCGATCGCTTCCTCGCGCGCATGATGACGGTCCTTGATGACCTGCTCGCCGGCGACGAATACGTCCTTCACGCATTGATTGCCGCCGGAAAAGATCCACGAGTCGAGCACATCGTCGCCTGACCGGCCGATGAGTGCCGGATGATCCGCGTCGAGGACGATGATGTCGGCCCGCATGCCGGGAGCGAGCGCGCCGACCGGCTGCGCCACTGCCTGCGCCCCGCCTTTGAGCGCGGCGTCATAGAGCGTGCGGCCAGTCGAACGCCCCGCCCCGCCCGCCAGCACATTGCGTGAGCGATCCCTCAGACGCTGCGAATATTCGAGCTGGCGCAAATCTTCCGCGGCACTGACCGAGATATGGCTGTCGGAGCCGATCGAAACCGCGCCTTTCGCATCGATGAAATCCCGCGCTGGAAAGATGCCGTCGCCGAGATTGGCTTCCGTCGTTGGACAGAGGCCCGCTACCGCTCCGCTTTTTGCAAGCCGCGTGGTTTCGGCTTCCGTCATGTGGGTCGCATGGATCGCGCACCAGCGCCTGGAAACTTCGAAATTATCAAGCATCCAGTCGACCGGCCGTTTCTTCGACCAGTTCAAGCAATCATCGACTTCCTTGGTCTGCTCGGCGATATGGATATGGATCGGGGCTTCGCCATCGAGCGCATCCAGCCCGGCGATCGCCTCGCCAAGCAGCGGCTTGTCGACGGCGCGCAGCGAATGCGGCGAGATGCCGAGCCGCCGCAAGGGGTGACCCTTGCAGGCACCCTGCAGCATGTCGAGGATCTTCAGATAGCGCCCGGCATCGTTGATGAAGCGGCGCTGCCCATCGTTGGGCGGCTGGCTGCCGAAGCCGCCATAGCGATAGAGCGTCGGCAGCATGGTGATGGCGATGCCCGCCTGTTCGGCTCCAGCCAGGCAGCGGAGCGACAGTTCGGCGGGGTTGTCATAGGGATGACCATCCGGCTGATGGTGCAGATACTGGAACTCGCCGACGACGGTGAAGCCGGCTTTCAGCATCTCGACACAAAGCTGTGCGGCGACCGCTTCGAGGTCGCCCGGACCAAGCCTCAGGGCAAATCCGTACATGATTTCCCGCCAGGTCCAGAAGCTGTCAGCGCCTGGACCGGCCTTTTCGGCAAGCCCAGCCATGAGCCGCTGATGGGCGTGCGAATGCACGTTGGGCATTGCCGGAATGGCAAATCCCTTTAGTTTCGGCGATGGATCCTCAGAGGTTGCGTTGCAATTTACAATTTTGCCGTTTACGTCAACGTCAAGATATATGTTTTTTCGCCAACCTTCGGGAAGCAACGCCTGTTCCAGCCTGATCTTGCGCGAAGCCATGATCCACTATACTGTATAGACAACCTTATACAAGTAGCCGGCTATGCTCCTCACCAACCTTCAAATCGCCACCATGGACGCCGGCCATTACGGCCTCATCAAAGGCGGTGCCATCGCCCTTGGCAATGGCAAGATCGAGTGGATCGGCGCCGCATGCGATCGTCCGAAGGGCGATGCCATCGATTGCGGCGGCCGGCTGCTTACACCGGGCCTCATCGATTGCCACACCCACCTCGTCTATGGCGGCAATCGCGCCAACGAGTTCGAGCAGCGACTGACCGGCGTCCCCTACGCTGAAATCGCCAAGGCGGGCGGCGGCATTCTCTCGACGGTGCGAGCCACGCGCGCCGCAAGCGAAGAATCCCTCACAGCCTCCGCACTCACCCGCCTCGATGTGCTGCTCGCCGAAGGCGTCACCACCGTCGAGATCAAGTCGGGCTATGGCCTCGATGTCGAGACCGAGATGAAGAGCCTGCGCGTGGCGCGCGGCCTCGCGAGCAAGCGGCCCGTCGATATCGTCACCAGCTATCTCGGCGCCCATGCCGTGCCGCCCGAACATAAAGACGATCGCGCACGCTACGTGAAGCTCATCTGCGAGGAGGCGCTGCCGGCGGTGGCGCACGCCAAACTCGCCGATGCCGTCGATGCCTTTTGCGAGGGAATTGCCTTCTCGATCGACGAGGCCGCGCAGGTTTTCGAAGCGGCGCGCAAGTTCGGCCTTCCCGTCAAACTGCATGCCGACCAACTCTCCAATCTCGGCGGCGCCAAACTGGCCGCGCGCTTCAATGCGCTCTCCGCCGATCACATCGAATATACCGACGAGGACGGCGTCGCCGCGATGGCGGGATCGGGCACGGTGGCGACCTTGCTTCCCGGCGCCTTCTATTATCTTCGCGAGAAGCAGCATCCCCCGCTCCCCGCCTTGCGCAAGCATGGTGTGCCGATCGCCATCGCCACCGATCTCAATCCGGGCTCGTCGCCCGTGCATTCGCTTCTCGCCGTCATGAACATGGCTTGCGTGCTCTTCGCGCTTACGCCCGAGGAAGCGCTTGCCGGCGTCACCGCCCATGCCGCGAAGGCGCTGGGGCTCGCGGACCGCGGCACGCTCGCCCGAGGCATGAAGGCCGATCTTGTCTTGTGGAATGTCGAGCGGCCGGGCGACCTCGCCTATCCGCTCGGCTTCAATCCGTGCGCCGCGGTGATCAGGAATGGCGATGTGGTGCGTGGCTCGCTGATGCCATGAACGCGCCCCTCTACCAGCGGGTCAAGGATCACATCCTGGCGCAGATCCGCGCCGGCGAGTGGGCCGCGGGTGCCAGGGTTCCCTCCGAGAACGAACTCGTTGAGCATTTCCGGATTTCGCGGATGACCGCCAATCGCGCCCTGCGCGAGCTTTCCGCCGACGGTTTCCTCTCGCGTGTGCCGGGCGTCGGCACCTTCGTGAAGGAGCAGCCGGCCCGCTCGAGCCTCATGGAACTGCGCAACATCGCCGAGGAGATCGCCGCTCGCGGCCATCGACACTCCTCGCAGATCGAGCGGCGCGAGACGATCCTCGCGACAGAGGCGCTCGCTGAGGAGTTCGAGTTCGAGAAAGCGGCACCGCTGTTTCACCTGGTGATGCTGCACAAGGAAAACGGCACGCCGGTGCAGATCGAGGAGCGTTACGTCAATCCGCGTGCGGTGCCGCATTTTCTCGACCAGGATTTTTCTGCGACCACGCCGACCGCCTATCTTCTCGCTGCCGTGCCGGTCAACGAGCTCGAGCATACGGTAGAGGCCGTCATGCCGGCGCACCGGCAGCAGGAGCTTCTCGGCATCGCCGACCATGAGCCCTGCCTTGCGCTGCACCGCCGTTCGTGGAGCGCCGGCCAGGTGGTCACCGTCGCGACGCTTATCTATCCCGCCTCGCGCTACGCTCTTCACAGCCGCTATCGTCCCTCATCGACGGGAACGTTCGATGGTCGAGGGAACTGAAATATTTCGCACAAGGTAACCACCATGACCGAATCGCGCCGCGACAACACCCGCCGCATCAAATCGCCGACCGGAACCGAGATCACCGCCAAGAGCTGGCTCACCGAAGCGCCCTTGCGGATGCTGATGAACAACCTCGACCCGGGCGTCGCCGAGCGGCCGGAAGAGCTTGTCGTCTATGGCGGCATCGGCCGCGCGGCGCGCAACTGGGAAGCCTACGACCGCATCGTTTCGAGCCTCCGCTCGCTTGAGGATGACGAAACGCTGCTCGTGCAATCGGGTAAGCCGGTCGGCATCTTTCGCACCCACAAGGATGCACCGCGCGTCCTCATCGCCAATTCCAACCTCGTGCCGCACTGGGGAACCTGGGAGAAGTTCCACGAGCTCGATCGCAAGGGATTGATGATGTACGGCCAGATGACCGCCGGATCGTGGATCTATATCGGCACGCAGGGCATCGTTCAGGGCACCTACGAAACCTTCGCCGAAGTCGGCCGCAAGCACTATGGCGGCAATCTCAAGGGCAAGTGGTTCCTGACCGCGGGCCTGGGCGGCATGGGCGGCGCCCAGCCGCTTGCCGCCACCATGGCCGGCGCCTCGATGATCGCCATCGAATGCCAGCCATCGCGCATCGAGATGCGATTGAAGACGCGCTACCTCGACCACAAGGCGGCGAGCATCGATGAGGCGCTCGCCATCATCGAACGCTCGCACAAGAAGGAAAAGCCGGTATCGGTCGGCGTGCTCGGCAATGCCGCGGAAATCCTCCCCGCCATCGTCAAGCGCGGCCTGAAGCCCGATGCGCTGACCGACCAGACGTCGGCGCATGATCCGGTCAACGGCTATCTCCCGGCCGGATGGACCATTGCCGAATGGGAAGCAAAACGCATGAGCGACCCCAAGGCGGTCGAGGCCGCCGCCAAGGCCTCGATGCGCGTGCATGTGCAGGCGATGCTCGATCTCTACAAACAGGTTGTGCCGACGCTCGACTATGGCAACAACATCCGCCAGATGGCCTTCGACATGGGCCTTGCGCATGCGTTTGATTTTCCGGGTTTCGTGCCGGCCTATATCCGCCCGCTCTTCTGCCGTGGCATCGGGCCGTTCCGCTGGGCGGCGCTCTCCGGCGATCCCGACGATATCTACAAGACCGATGAGCGCGTGAAGGAGCTGATTCCCGACGACGCCCATCTCCACAACTGGCTCGACATGGCGAGGGAGCGCATCGCCTTCCAGGGCCTGCCGGCGCGCATCTGCTGGGTTGGCCTCGGCCAGCGCCATCGCCTCGGACTCGCCTTCAATGAGATGGTGAGGAACGGCGAAGTGAAGGCGCCGATCGTCATCGGCCGCGATCATCTGGATTCAGGTTCGGTCGCCTCGCCCAACCGCGAGACGGAAGCGATGCAGGACGGCTCCGATGCCGTCTCCGACTGGCCGCTCCTCAATGCGCTGCTCAATACCGCCAGCGGAGCTACCTGGGTATCGATCCATCATGGCGGCGGCGTCGGCATCGGCTATTCGCAGCATGCCGGCATGGTGGTCGTCTGCGACGGTTCGGACGATGCGGCGCGGCGGCTCGAGCGCGTATTGTGGAACGATCCCGCCACCGGCGTCATGCGCCATGCCGATGCCGGATATGACATCGCCATCCAGTGCGCGAAACAGAACGGCCTCCAGCTCCCGGGGATAACAGTCTAGCGATGCACTACGATCCCCGTACCGATCCGTGCCCGCTTCCCTTCTCGCCCTTCAAGTCATGCACGATACCGCGGCCGATCGGCTGGCTGTCGACGATCTCGCCCTCCGGTATCGCCAATCTCGCCCCTTATAGCCAATGGCAGAACCTCACCTTCGACCCGCCGATGGTGATGTTCGCAGCGAACCAGCATCTCGACGGGCGGCGCAAGGACACCGTCGTCAATGCCGAGACGACTGGCTGGTTCGTGTGGAACATGGCGACCTGGGAACTGCGCGAGGCTGTCAATGCGACCGCCGTTCCAACCCCCTACGGAATCGATGAATTCGAGCGGGCGGGAGTTACCAAGTTACCTTGCATCGACGCCCCGGGGCCGCGTGTCGCGCAATCGCCCTGCCATTTCGAATGCCGGTTCCTTTCCACCCATCGGCTGCGCGGAGCGACCACCGTCGGGACGGTGGATGTCGTTTATGGCGAAGTGGCCCGCATCCATGTGCGCGACGATGTCGTCCTGCCGGACGGCAAGCTCGATGTCCTCAAGATTCGCCCGATCGCCCGGCTGGGCTACTTCGACTACACGGTTGTCGACAATGTTTTTGAGATGGTCATCCCCGACGAAGAGGCCCTGGCCGGGCTTGAAGGCCGCGCTGCCCGCGACGGTGGCTGATTCCTGCTGTTGCAAAAATGCAATAGCAGCCGCCTTGCTGGGCCGGCGCAATTGAAAGTGCCTCGGGAGGAAGTATAGTCCTTCCCATAACCGGTAGGAGGGGTCATGAAAATCAAGCTCGAGGACCTGAAGGCGCTGCGCCTCTATGGCGGCGAGAACGAGGGGTCGACGCTGTCGCTCAAGGTGGGCAAGACAAACGGCGGCGGGCAGCTCCCTCCTCCGCGCGTCGAGAGCAGCAACGGCTAATCCTGGAAGAGCCATGAAAATCAAGCTGGAAGACCTGAAGGCGCTGCGCCTCTATGGCGGCGAAAATGAGGGCTCGACGCTCTCCCTCAAGGTTGGCAAGCCAAACAATGCCGGCGGACCGATTCCGGCTCCGCAGGTCGAAACCGGCAACGGCTAGTGCTTTTGCCCAATCGCTGATCGCCGGTGGACGACGACCCGGATTTCTATCCGGTCCGCACCGACTGGTCGCGATCGACAGGCAAGCTCAACATATCCGCTTTCGTCTACCGCGATCGCAATCGCAACGGACGCTACGACGGCGATGACCGGCCAATGGCCGGCATCGCTGTCGCCTTAACCGGCGATGGCGTTGCGACGATCGCCGAGCGCAGCAATACCAGCGGCTGGGCAAATTTCGCGATGTCGACGAGCGAGAGTGACGCGGCGATTCGCGATCCGGGCGAGCGGCGGTTCACGGCTCTCGTACCCGTGCGGTGGATCGTCACCTCCGGCAATCCAGATCAAGATGTCAGCTTTCGTTCGGCGCCGGGGTCGGCTTCTGGCCTCACCCTCGAAAGACCCCTGGAGAACATCGGACTGGCACCCGAACTTGCGGTAAGCGGCAGGCTCGCCTCATCCGCCAATATCATCGTTCAATGCGAGGACGATATCTCCGAAGCCGCGAGCAGCCTTCCCGGCCATGGCTTTCGCATTCCAGTGAAGGCTGGCGCCGTTTCGGTCACCATTGGCGACATTTCGAGAAGCACGATTGTCTCCGAACTGCCGGTCGATCTTGGCCTGCTCGACCACGCGCGGGAGATCAGCGATGCCTCGGCGATCGAGGTGATCGATTTTGATCAGGTCACCGGAATGGATCTCTGCAAGATCCCGGACGGCTATCGCGAGCTCGCTTTCATGAACCTCGCCGCCGTGAAAGCCGCCCATTACCAGGGCGAAGGCTATGTGAACGGCGCCGTGTCGGGCACCTACGTGGCTTATAACAGCTCCGGCCTGCCGGCCGAGATTGCGAGTCCTTCCCGCTTCGATTTTATCTCCTGCGCGCTGTCGGTGGCATGGCTCGCCGCCGAAGGCGAAACGCTAACCGTCGAAGCCTGGCGCGGCGACAGGCTTCTTGCGCAGGACGATGTCGTGCTCTCGGCTCTCGGCGCCGTCCGTTACGAGCCGCGGCTTTCCGGCGTCACGCGATTGCGTTTCACGACCGCTCATCGCTGGCAGTTCGTCCTCAGCGGGCTCGAAATCGCGCGCTGACTTGTTCAGCTCCGCAGCAGCAGGCCGCCATCCACGACGAGATCGATGCCGGTGATGTAACTCGCGGCATCGGAGAACAGGTAGAGGCAGGCTTGCGCCATGTCCTCGACAGTGCCGATGCGCCCGAGCGGCACATAGTCGGCGACGCCGCGGCGGGCCGCCTCGTCATTGTCCCAGCGCGCCTGAAGCGGCGTCAGCGTCGGACCCGGGCAGATCGTGTTGGAGCGGATTCGATCGGGAGCGAGCTGCATCGCAAGCGAGCGCGACACCGCCGAGACGGCGGCCTTCGAAGCCTGGTAGGCGTCCTGTGGCTTGAGATCGCCGCGCATCCATTGAATGGTCGAGAAATGCACCATGGCGCCGCCGCCGCTCTGGCGCATCAGCGGCGCCGCGGCGCGGCTTGTCAGCACCATGCTCTTGAGATTGATCGCCATCACCTCGTCCCAGGTGGAAAGATCCATGTCGAGCAGCGACTTGTCGCGCCCGAACCACAACACTCCGGCGACATTGGCGAGATAATCGAGGCGCCCCGCTTGGCGATGAGCGGCGGCGATGGTTTTTTCGACGAATGCCGCGTCGCGCAGATCGCCCTGCGCAAAAGTTGCTTTCGATCTCTTCAGGCTGTCAGGACAAGATTTGACATCGATTCCGGTGACGAGCGCGCCCGCCTTCGCCATCGCCAGTGCAATTGCCTCTCCCATGCCGCCGCCGGCGCCGGTCACTACCGCGGCCTTGCCTTTGAAATCGTAGATCGGCACTGCCATGGCTAGCCGTTCCTCACCGCCTCGACATGGCGGGCAAAGTCCGCGCTCCCCATCAGCGCCTTGCAACGCTCGAAGCGGTTCATCGCATATGCCTGGAAATCATCGACCGGGTTCTTGTTGGCAACCTGGATCAAGCCCCAAAGAGTCCACAGAAGATCGCACATCGCCTTGTAGATGATGATCCGCCCGCGCTCGATGGGGCGCGGCTCGCCGTTGAAATAGGCGTGGATCATTTCCTCTTCCAGGGCCTCGTCGAATTGCCCTTCGACCGAAAGATCGCCGAGATCCCACATCGGATCGTTCATGCCGGAATATTCCCAGTCGACGATCCACATCCGCTTGCCGACGTCGAGAAAATTCTCGCACAACGGATCGCAGTGGCAGGCAACCAGCGGAAGCCGATGCGCGGCGAGCGCCTTGCGCACTCCTTCCGCCTCGCGCAGCACGTCATGATATCCCGGCGGCAGCGCCACATCCTTCGTTGCCAGGACCTTGAGATAATCGTCGATCATCGCGAACAGTTCGAAGCGAAACGGAAACTTGGCGCCCGACTCATGCAGCATCCGAAACGCCTCGGCGGCGCGTGCCGCAGAACCCCGTCGTTCCTTGAATGCTGGCGGCGACATGGTCACCGCATTGTCGACGAGACGGGTGACCATCAAGCCCGATGCCTCGTCGAAATAGATGACGTCGGGACTGACGCCGGACTTGGCGGCTTCGCGGGTCGCCACCGCTTCGTTCTTGCGATTGATATATTCCTCGGTGCCCTTGCCGGGAACCCGCATACAATATTGTTCGCCGCCGAGATCGACGCGGAAGACAAGGTTGGTGAGCCCGCCCAGCCGAGTGATCGTCATGTCGCTATCGTCGAGGCACCACAGCATCGGGATTTTTTTGACTGCCGCGCGCGCGATGGCGATGTCATCGGTCATGCTTTGAGCCTCTCCATCTTGGCATCATAGAGGCAACGCGGCCCGCGCGTCGCGGCATAGCTTTTGCCGAACGCTTCGATCGCGAATTTCGTTTCATTTGCGATAGCGGCGGGAACATAGCCGAAGGAGATGGTTTTGCCGAGCGTATGGCCATAGCCCGTGCTGGTTGTCGATCCCGCCACCTTGCCGTCATAGATGATGGTTTCGCCGCCATGGAAGGGAGCAAAGCCTTCGACCGTGAAGGAGACGAGCTTGCGCGAAACCCCCTCTGCCTTGATCCTGGCGAGCGCCTCGCGGCCGATGAAATCGCCCTTGCCCAACGCCACGCAGAAGCCGAGCCCGGCCTCATAAGGATTGTAGTCGGGACTGATGTCGCCCGACCAATAGAGATAGCCCTTTTCCATCCGGCAGGAATCGATCGCCCGGTAGCCGGCATTGGCGATGCCATGACGCTCGCCCTCCCGCCACAGCGTCTCGTAGACATGAACGGCATTTTCCTGATCGACGTAAAGCTCGTATCCGAGCTCGCCGACATAGCCGACACGCACCGCCAGCACCTTGGCATGTCCGGCTTCGATCCGCCGCGCCGCCAGGTAGGGAACGGCGGCATTCGAGACATCATCATCGCTCACCGCTTGCAGGATATCGCGCGCCTTGGGCCCGCAAAGGTTGATCGTCGCGAAGCCATTAGTGACCTCCCTCACGGCGACGCTGCCATCCTTCGGCAGGTGGCGCTCGATCCACATCCGGTCATGCACGCCAAAACCCGAACCGGTGATGAGATAGTAAAGATTGTCATCGACGTGGACGAAGGTCACGTCGGCTTCGATCCCACCCTTGTCGTTGCAGAGCTGGGTGTAGACGGCCTTTCCCGGCGCGCCCGACAAATCGTTGACGGCGATTCGCTGCAACGCCGCGGCAGCACCCTTGCCGGAAATCTCGAACTTGGCGAACGAAGTCTGGTCGATGAGCGCTGAGCGTTCGCGAATGGCGCGATGTTCCTCGCCGACCGCGTCGAACCAGTTGGGCTTGCCCTCGAAGCTTGCGATATCGCGGGCCGTGTCTCGTTCCCTCGCGAACCAGTTCGGCCGCTCCCAGCCGAACTTCGAGCCGAACACGGCTCGCTTCTCCCTGAGCGCAAGATGAAGCGGCGAACGGCGAAGTCCGCGCCCCGCCTCGCTTTCCTCGCCAGGCCAATGGATCTTGTAGTAGGCACCATAGGCTTCGATCGCGCGCGCCTCGAGAAAACGACCTTGCGCATGGAGGGGACCGAAGCGACGCGCATCGAACGGCCACAGGTCCATGCCGGCATCGCCTTCGCGGATCAGGTTGGCCATCGCCAGGCCGGCGCCACCCGATGCGGCGATCCCCGCCGTGAATCCGCAGGCGATGTAGAAGTTATCGAGTCCCGGTGCGAGACCCATGATTGGCTCGCCGTCGGCCGAGACCGGGATCGGTCCGTTGATCACCGTCTGGATGCCGATCTCGTTGAGAATCGGCAAACGCTCGGCGGCCGGAAGTGCGAAGCGTTCCAGCCGCTCCATGTTGGGAGGAAACAGCTCGCGGCCGAAATCGAAGGGCGGCATGCCGCGCCAGCAGCCTTTCGATCCGTCCTCCCAGCCGCCGATCGCGAACGATCCGGTGTCGGGCTTGAGGTAGAAGTTGTTGTCGGGATCGCGCAGCGTGGTGAGGTCGGGCGGAAGCGTCAGCGACTTTTCGGTCAGGAAATACTGATGCTCGACGATGCCGGCCGCAAGCTCGACACCCGCCATGGCACCGACGCGTTTCGCCCACAGGCCGGCACAGTTCACCAGGATGTCGCAGCCGATATTGCCGCCATCGGCAACGATGCCGACGGCGCGCCGCTTCTCAACCGCCACCTCCCTGACGCAAATGCCCTCCTCGATGCGCGCTCCGTTCATGCGCGCACCCTTGGCGTAAGCCATGGTCAGCGAATAGGGATCGATATAGCCGTCGCCCGGAATGAAAGCGGCGCCCTCGATGCCCTGGGCGACGATGTAGAGAAAGCGCGCCTTCGCCTCGGCGGCGGAGAGCGCATGGCACTCGACCGCGAAGCCTTTCGCCTGGGTCATGGCGCGGCGGATTTCGCTCCAGCGGTCCGGACTGCCGGCAAGGCGGAGCGAGCCGACCTTCTTCCAGGCGATCGCCTGGCCGGTTTCCGCCTCGAGCCGGTCGAACACCGCGACCGAATTCTGCATGAGACGGGTGAGGTTGCGTTTTCCCCTGAGTTGCCCGACGAGGCCCGCCGCATGCCAGGTGCAGCCATGCGTCAGCTGCGCTTTTTCGACGAGCAGCAGGTCCTTCTCGCCGGCGCGCGCCAGATGATACGCGACGGAAGTGCCGATCGCGCCGCCACCGATGATCAGTATGCGGACATGCCGGTCGGCGCGAAAGCTCATGGCTGACGCCCGCTGCTCATCGACCTCATGACCTCACGCGCAGATTTTCCAGGTCATAGAGCGGCGCCATATGGAGTCTCGCCTTGACGACCTCCCTGGCCACCACGAGTTCATAGCTCCCTGAGGAAAGATAGTCGTCATCGACGCCGTCGCTGTTGCGGACATAGCCGTAGCCGATCGGCTGGCCGATCGTATAGCCGTAGCCGCCGCTGGTGAGATAGCCGACCTGCTTGCCGTCGCGCAGGATGGTTTCCCGCCCGACCAGGACGACATCGCGATCAGCGGCGGTGAAGCCCGCAAGCCTTTTCTTCAAGGGCGCGTGGATTGCCGCCGCGCAAGCTTCGCGTCCCAAGAAGGCAAGGTTCGATCTGAGCTTGACCGCCCAGCCAAGGCCCGCTTCGAACGGATTGTCGTTGGGCGTGATGTCCGAACCCCAGGCGCGGTAGCCTTTTTCAAGCCTGAGCGATTCAAGCGCCCGATACCCGGTCGGCACGAGGCCATGGTCGGCGCCCGCCGTCATTAGCGCATCGAAGACATCGCCGGTGGCGGCGATTGGAATATGCAGTTCCCAACCGAGCTCGCCGACATAGGTTACCCTGAGCGCCCGCACCTGATGTCCAGCGATCGCGATTTCGCGAACATGGCCGAAGGGGAAGCCCGCATTCGACATATCCGACTTGGTGACGCCGGCGATGATGTCGCGCGCTCGCGGCCCCATCAGCGACAGCACGCCCCATTCCTCGGTGACATCGCGCAAGCTCGCATCGAGGCCGGGCTTCACATGATCGGCGATCCAGCCTTGGTCGTGGGTTCGGAAGCCGGTGCCGGTGACGATATAGAAGTGATCCTCGGCGAGGCGGGCAACCGTCAGGTCGCATTCGATGCCGCCCCGCGAATTGAGCATCTGCGTGTAGGTCAGCCGTCCCGGGGCCCTCGCGACATCGTTGGCGCAGATCCATGACAGCGCTTCGGCGCAATCCCTTCCCTTCATCTCGAACTTGGCGAACGAGGACTGATCGAAGACACCGGCACGCTCGCGCACCGCGCGATGCTCCTCGCCGACCGCGGCGAACCAGTTTTGCCGGCCCATCGAATAGATGTCGCGCGGCTCAGCGCCGTCCGGCGCGAACCAGTTCGGCCGCTCCCAGCCAAGCTTCGATCCAAAACAGGCATTTCGCGCCTTGAGCCGCCGAAAGAGCGGCGACTCGATGCGCGGCCGCCCGCTCTCATATTCCTCATGCGGGAAGCCGATCGTGTAGTGCTTGGCGCAGGCCTCGAGCGTCCGTTCCGCCACCCACCGGCGATCCTGGTGGAGATCGGAGAAGCGCCTGATGTCGACGCCCCACAAATCCATCGGCGCTTCGCCCTTTGCCACCCATTCGGCAAGCACCCAGCCCGCTCCGCCAGCGCTGGCGATGCCGAAAGCATTGAAGCCGGCGCCGACGTAGAAATTCGCAAGATTGGGGGCCGCACCGAGGATGAAATTGCCGTCCGGCGTGAAGCTCTCGGGCCCATGGATCATCTTCTTGATGCCGGTATTGGCAAGCACCGGCACGCGCGCCAGCGCCTCTCTCAAATGCTGCTCGAAGTGATCCCAGTCATCCTCGAAGAGCTGGAACTCGAAATCATCGGGCACGTCGCCTTGCGTCCAGGCGATCGGGTCAGGCTCGTAGCCGCCCATTACCAGGCCGCCCACTTCCTCCTTGAAATAGGTGCGCCGGTCGGGATCGCGCACCGTGGCGATGTCGGTCGCCAGGCCGTCGATCTTCTCGGTGATCACATAGTGGTGCTTGACCGGTTGCAGCGGCACGCTGACATCGGCCATGGCGCCGATCTGGCGGGCCCACTGGCCGCCGCAATTGATGACCTTCTCGCATTTTATCGCGCCGGCGTTTGTGTTGACCGCGACGACCCGCCCATCCTTGATCTCGAAGCCGGTCGCCCGCACGCCCTCGAAGAGCTTGGCGCCATTCATGCGCGCGCCCTTGGCGAGCGATTGCGCGATGTCGGAGGGATTGGCCTGTCCGTCGGTCGGCAGGAAAGTTCCGCCGACGAGGTCGGACACCTCCATGAGCGGCCACATCGACTTCACCTCCGCGGGCGAAAGTAGATGCATCTCCATGCCGAAGCTTTGCGCGGTGGTGGCGAGCCGCTTGAACTCGATCCAGCGATCGGCATTGCAGGCGAGCCTCAGGCAGCCAGTCATCTTCCAGCCGGTGGCGAGCCCGGTTTCCCGATCGAGCCTTTTGTAGAGATCGACCGAATATTTGAGCACCTGGGTGATCGATGCCGACGAGCGCAACTGCCCGACAAGTCCCGCCGCATGCCAGGTCGAACCCGAAGTCAGCCGGTTCTGCTCGATCAGCACAACATCCATCTTGTGATCGCGCGCCAGGTGATAGGCGGTCGAGCAACCGATGATGCCGCCGCCGATGACGACGGCTTCGGCGTGGGCGGGTAGCGTCATAGCTTTCCGTAGCGCTCCTCGTACCCGGCGAGCAGCGATTGGAAGCGGTCGAGGAACTGTTCGGCATAGTCGACATAGTCGACGCCCGGCGCGTTGAGATAGAGTTCCGAGACCATCCCCCACATCGCCTCGCGCAAGGTCGAGGCGGTCTTCATGGCGTCGAAGGACCGCCACATCGCTTCGTTGGCGCGTCGCCCGAAATAGATATCGAGGAGAGCTTCCTCCTCGATCCGCCCGAGCGCGCTGTTCGAGGCGATATTGGCGAGATCGAACATCGCCGTGCCGAAAGCGCCATACTCCCAATCGATGAGCCAGAGGCGTTTGCCGTCATTCATGAAGTTGGTCGGCAGGAGATCGTGATGGCCGAACACGATGGGGAGCGGGATCTGCGCACTTTCGAGCTTGTCGGCGAGCGCAATCCACGCCGGCAGCCTTTCCGCATGGCGGTGAGACGCGGCCTTGAGGGTGTGGGCATAGTCGCGAAGCACGTGGAAAACCCAGAAAATCGTTCCCGGCCCCGTCATGTGCCGCGGCATTTCGCGATGACAGCGCCGCACGATTTCGACGCAACGCACGGCATCGGCGCGGACATCGGTCTCGCGATAGGTGTTGGCCTCGATGAAGGCGACGACCATGATGCCGGGCTCGTCATAGACGACCGGCGGCGACAAGCCGACCGCATTGGCGGCCCGCGTCACCGCCAGTTCGCGAGCCCGGAACACGTGGTGGAAAGGATAATCCTCGCCGACCCGCGCGACATATTTTCCGCTTTCGTCCTTGACCTCGAAGCTGGCATTGCTGACGCCGCCTGTCAGCGGCTTGATCGAAATCGGTCCCCGCCACAGCGGCAGGGCGCGCACCCGCTCTTCCGGAGAAACCGTCAAGCGAGGCCCCGCCTCGCCTTGATGCGATCGACCCAGGCGGTGATCAGCCGGTCAGCGACGATGCCGATGAAGGCGATTGCCAGTCCGGCGACGATTCCGCGCCCGGCATCCGCCTTCGACAGCGCCTTGAACACTTCCTGGCCAAGGTCGCGCGTGCCGATCATCGCGCAGATGATGATCATGCTGAGCGCCAGGAGGATCGTCTGGTTGATGCCCAGCATGATTTCCGGAAGCGCGATGGGAAGCTGGACGTTCCAGAAAAGCTGCCGCTTCGTGCAGCCCGACACGATGCCGGCTTCTATGAGGTCATGCGGCACCTGCCGGATGCCGTGATTGGTATAGCGGATGGCTGGCACCACCGCGAACGCGACGGTCGCGATCAGCGCGGTGACGTCGCCGACGCGAAACAGCATGACCACCGGAATGATGAAGCAGAAGGAGGGGATGGTCTGCAGCGTATCGATGATCGGCGTGACGATCATCGAGACCCTGTCGCTCCGTGCGCACCAGAGGCCGATCGGAATTCCAATCGCCGCCGCCACGAACGCCGATGCGCCGCACAGATAGACCGTCGCCATGGTCTGCACCCATAAGCCCGTCACCGCGCAGAAGGCGGCGAGCAGTGCTACGACCACCGCCAGCCAGTAGGCGCCAAGGCGATAGCCGGCAAAAGCGACGACCAGCACGACGCCGAGCCACGGCAACCCCTCGAAGAAGGCGCGAAGCGGGTTGAGGATGTAGAGTAGAAAACCGGTGCGCACATATTCGATGGCGTCGAAGAAATTGACCGTCACCCAGTCGACCGCCGCTTTCCACCAGGGGGCAGTCGAATAAGTGAGGTCGCTCGGAATCCGGGCGAAAGCCGGAAGGAACAGCCCGGCAAGGGTAGTCGCCGCGAGACAGATGACCGCCAGCGTCAGGTTGGGATGCCGCGCGGCCCACGAAAGCGAAGCGACGCTGCGCTCCGAGGGCCGCTGCACGGCGGCGGCCTGGCTCATGCGGTCAAGCACGATGGCGAGCACGACGATCGCCAGCCCTGCTTCCATCGCCTGCCCGACCTTGAGCGCCCGCAATGCCAGAAGCACGTCATAGCCGAGACCGCCCGCCCCGATCATCGAGGAGATGATGACCATGTTGAGCGCCAACATGATCACCTGGTTGACGCCGATCATCAACGACGGCTTGGCGGAGGGAATGAGCACGCGCCACAGCTTTTGCAGCGGCGTGCAGCCGGCCATATCGGCGAAGTCGCGGATTTCCTGCGGTACCTTGGCAAGGCCGAGCATCGTCGCGCGGACCATCGGCGGGGTGGCGAAGAGCCCGGTGGCGAGCAGCGCCGATACCGGGCTGTTGCCGAACAGCAGCAGCATCGGGATGAGATAGGCGAAGGTCGGAATTGTCTGCATGAGATCGAGAGCGGGCGTGATCAGCACCCGGTTCACGCGCGGCGAGAAATAGGCCCAGATGCCAAGCAGCAGCCCGGTTGCGACGCAGATCGGAACGCACACCACGATGAGCGCCAGCGTCAGCATGGCGCTGTCCCATTGCCGAAAGATCGCGATGTAGAGGAAGCCAAGCCCGCCGAGGGCAGCAAGCTTCTTGCCACCGAGCGCATGGCCGATGATGGCCGCGGTCGCGCAGAGGCCAAGCCACGATAGACGCGGCAGCGCCGCGGCGGCTTCGCCGAGATTCATCTTGAAGCCCTTGGCAAGTAGCGCCATCGCGAATTTGAGCGGCACGTCGATGACTGCGGTGATGCCTCGCGTCAGCCAGGTGAAGTTGCTCTTCACCCACAGGAAGAACGCGGTGATCCATTCGTCGAACGGTATGATGGCGGCGTCGGGATAGGAGGCCCCGCCGGGCACCATCGCCGCCACCCCAAGCGTCGCGACAACGATCGCCAGCGCCATCGCCAAGGCGGCTAGGTGGCGATTGATGCCGGGTGCTGTCGGTGAATTGAGCGTGATGTCGCTCATGGCCGCGCCTCCGAACCATCGCGCCCGGCGAGGAGATCAATCACCGCCGCCGGAGTGACTTCGCCCAGTACCCTGCCAGCGCCGTCAACGACCGAGAACGGCAGTTGTGCCGCGACGATATCGGGAGCAAAGCTCGCGATCTTGGCGTCCGGCATCACCGTTCCTCCGCATTTGCCGTTGCGCGCCTGGCTCATCAGGCTGCGCGCCGACATCACCTTGGCGCGATTCACATCGCGGGTGAATTCAGCGACGTAGCTCGTCGCCGGATGGAGAACGAGGGTTTCCGGCGTGCCGATCTGGATGACTTCGCCGTCTTTCATGATGGCGACGCGATCGGCGAGCCTGATCGCTTCGTCGAAGTCGTGGGTGATGAACACGATCGTCTTCTTGAGCACGCCTTGCAGGCGCATGAGTTCCGATTGCATCTCACGGCGGATGAGCGGATCGAGCGCCGAGAATGGCTCGTCGAGGAACCAGATTTCCGGCTCGACCGCCAGCGAGCGGGCAATGCCGACTCGCTGCTGCTGGCCGCCGGAAAGCTCGCGCGGATAATGATATTCGCGGCCCTTCAAGCCGACCAGTTCGATTACTGAGCGCGCCCGCCTGTCGCGCCCCGGCTTGTCGATGCCCTGGATCATCAGCGGAAAGGCGACATTCTCAAGCACCGTGAGATGGGGAAGCAGTGCGAAATGTTGGAATACCATGCCCATCTTGTGGCGGCGAAGCTCAATGAGATCGCTCTCGCTCGCCTTCAGGAGATCGCGTCCGTCGAAGGTGACGGCGCCGTAGCTCGGCTCGATCAGGCGCGACAGGCATCGCACCAGCGTCGACTTGCCGGAACCGGACAACCCCATGACGATGAAGATTTCGCCCTCGAAGACGTCGAGATTGGCATCGCGCACGGCGCCGATGAATTTCGCCTGCGCCAGCTCCTCGATACTGGCCCGCCCCTTCTGGCGGCCGATGAAATCATCCGCACCCTGTCCGTACACTTTCCACAGATTGCGGCAGGCGAGCTTGATCGGCCGCGTGGCGGTGCCGGCATGTGAGGCATCCGTCATGCTCGCGAGATCCATGAGCCAGTCAGGAAGTCAGGAGCCGGACAGCCAGGCTGTCCGGCGGTTTTGCAGAAGCTATTGCGCCCAGGCCTTCCAGGTGGACTCGTGGGCATCGACCCATGCGGCGGCGACCTCATCGATCGACTTGCCCTGAAGGTCGACCTGTCCGGAAAGCTCGTTCAGGTCGGGAGCGTCGATCTGGTAGTTCTTCGTCACTTTGTAGGCGACCGGCCATTTGTCCTTCATGCCCTTCCAGGCATATTTCCAAATTTCGCCGTGCGGCTTTCCGCAATCGTGAGCCTTGTTCGGATTGATGCCCCATTTGGGATCGGTGTAGCACTCGGGCGTATATTCGGGAAACTGTACCCATTCGCCCTGGTACTTGGCCGGCGCCCAGTGCGGCGAATAGATCCACAGCATGATCGGGCCCTTGCGCTGATAGGCGGAGTCGAGTTCGGCGAACATCGCTGCGTCAGTGCCCGCGTGAATGACGGTGAAAGGCAGCTCGAGCGCCTCGACACGTTCGTCATCGAATCCTTCCCAGGTGACCGGACCGCCGAGATAGCGGCCCTTCGGCGCGGTCTCGGGCGTCGAAAAGGCTTCGGCGCATTTCGGATCCTTGAGTGCCTCCCAGTTCGGCAGGCCGGGACACTTCTCCTTCATATAGAGGGGATACCACCATTCTTCCTTGGCCTTGGGTCCGAGCATCCCGAGCCGCTCGGTCTGTCCGGTCTGGTCGGAGGCCTTCATCGCCTCGCCCGCCGTCGTATCCCAGAACTCGAGTCCGACCGTCAGGTCACCAGTGGTGAGTCCGGTGGTCAGGCTCGAAAGATAGTCGGCGGTCGGATATTCGACCGTGTAGCCGAGCCGCTCGAGAATGGTTCCCAGTATCTTCGAATTGAGGTTGACGCTCGTCCAGTCGAACAGCGCGATCTTGATGGGATCGCTCGATTCGACCGCCGACGCGGTCATCGGCGTCAACGCCGTAAAGGCGAGCGCCGCGATGCCGAAAACAGCGCCCTTCATGCGAAATCTGTTCATTGTTGTTTGAACCTCCCTAGTTCCACCGACGCAAATCCACCTGTCCGCGATTTTCCTCGCGGCTTGCGAACGGCAAGTGTCCGCTGCGGTAGTAGCAGTGTCAATGGGCTAAGGGCCGGCGCCTTCGGTCTTGCGCTAGGCAGCGCGCAGCAGGCTGATTTCGCGGATCGCTTCGGCGGTCTCGCGGGCGATGCGCGCCGTGCCTGAAATCGGATCGAATTCGCCGTTGCCGCGCGCCAGGGCTTCGAGATCGTCGCAGGCCGCGGCAGCGCGCCTCGCGCCGATGTTGAGGCACATCGACTTGAGCCCGTGAACCGCATCGGCGAACGCCCGGCGATCGGCTTGCACCGACAGCCTTGCGATGTCGCCAAGCGCTTCCGGCACCTTCGTCACGAACAGCCCGAGCACTCGTTCGAGCAACGTTCCGCTGCCGAGCGATTTGAGCTCCGATATGACCTCGTGGTCGATGACCGGCGCACCGGTGTTTCCCAAGGCATGGTTCATGCGCCGGAAGCTAAATCGCAAAAGGTTAAGGTTTTATCTCAACCTCATCCGTTACCTTGAATTAACGTCTAGTTTGTAGCTTCGCCCCCATGCAACCTGACCACCCGTCGGCTCGCAAGGCGGCGCTGGTCGTCGATGACGATCCGATCTTGCGGGAAGTCATGACCACCAGGCTTGCCGAGGCCGGGTTTTCGGTGATCGGCGTCGAGGATGGCGAGGAAGCCTGTCAGCGGCTGGCCTGCCAGCAGTTTGCACTGGCGCTCGTCGACCTCAACATGCCGAAGCTAAACGGCTTCGACCTTCTCCGGCACATTCGCCGCGACCCGCGCACCGTCGACCTGCCGGTGATCGTGGTTACCGCCAGCGGCGACAAGCTATCGATCGAGGAAGCCTATTCGCTCGGCGCTTCCTCCTTCCTGACCAAACCGGTTAACTGGTCACAGTTTCTTCATCATGTCCGCTTCGTCGCCAGGAGCGGCGAAATCGAACAGGCGCTGCGTCGCGCCCAGGCCGAAGCCGAGGCGGCGAGCCGGATGAAGACCGGCCTCTTTCACATGCTGAGCCATGAATTGCGAACTCCGATCTCAACTCTCGTCGGGTTTGCCGGCCTGCTGTCCGCCTCGCCCGCCCAGGCCCAGGATCCCGACCAGTGCGATCATCTCAATCACATCGTCGAAGCGGCGCAGCGGCTCAATGCCCTGATCGGCGACATTCTTCTTTATTCGAAGACGCTTGCGAGCCCAGCGACCGCCGGCTTCGTCGACTATCCCGCCGCCGAACTCATCGATGACGCGCTAACCGGCATGAAGTCAAAGGCAAAGCAGAAACGCATCACCCTTGCGACCAGCATTTCCGCAAATGACCTGACTCTCCCTTGCGACCCGAAGCTCTTGCGCCGCGCCATCAGCAAGCTTGTCGACAACGCCATCAAGTTTTCCGAGCCGGGCAGCACCGTGGAGATCGCCGCCCACCGCAGGAACGGTTCGGCGGTGATCTCGGTCAAGGATAGCGGTCCAGGAATGAACACCGACAAGCTCGCCGAATGCCTGCAACCGTTCATCCAGGCCGACATGAGCTGGGGCCGGCCGGCCGAGGGCTTGGGCCTTGGCTTGCCGATTGCTCGCTTCATCGCCGAGGCGCATGGCGGTGAACTCGTTTGCACGACCGCTCCCGGCAAGGGAATGACCGCCGCGCTCACCCTTCCTTCAGCGAAAGTGAAGAGCGGGCAGGCCCGCGCCGGCTGACCTCTTCCCCTTTGAAGGCGGCCGTAACTCTGACAGAGTAGCCGCGGGGGAGGACATCGATGAAAACCGTCTATACCGACGACCATCGTCTGCATTTTGCGCAGGGCGAGCTCTATGGCGGCGAATTCGTGACGCCATTCGAGCGGCCCTCGCGTGTCGAGTACATACTGCGCGAGTTGCGCCGGCGAAAAATGCTGGATGAGATGCCGCCGCGAAAGCTGGACATGCGTCTCGTTCGGCAGGTCCACGACCACGGCCTGCTTGGTTTCCTCGAAACCGCGTGGAGCGAATGGGTGACCGCCGGCTACAAGGGCGAGATCATCCCGACCGGCTTTCCGGCCCGCGGCATGCAGCAGCGCCGTCCCGATCATATCGACGGAAGGGTCGGATATTATTGCCTGTCGATGGAGACCGCCATCACGGCGGGAACCTGGGAAGCGGCAAAGTCCTCGGCCGCCGTGGCGCTCACCGCCCGCGGGCTCATCGCCGAGGGGGCGTCTTCCGCCTTCGCGCTTTGCCGTCCGCCCGGTCATCATGCCCACCACGATCTATACGGCGGTTATTGCTTCCTCAACAACGCAGCGATTGCCGCCCAGGCCTTTCTCAATGACGGCGCCAGCCGTATCGCCATCCTCGATGTCGATTTTCATCACGGCAACGGGATTCAGGACATCTTCTATTCACGCAGCGATGTGCTCTACTGCTCGCTACACGGCCGTCCCGAGGACGCATTCCCCTATTTCCTCGGCTACAAGGACGAGCGCGGCAAGGGCGACGGCGACGGCTTCAATGCCAACTATCCGATGCCGCCCGGCACCCTCTATGACAAATGGTCGGCGGCGCTCGAGGACGCCTGCCGCAAGATCAAGCGCTACGGGCCCGATGCGCTCATCGTGTCGCTCGGCGTCGATACCTTCGAGAAAGATCCGATCAGCTTCTTCAAGCTCAAGTCGGAGGACTTCACCTCCTATGGCGCGCGCATCGCCAGGCTCAAGAAGCCGACGCTCTTCGTCATGGAAGGCGGCTATGCGATCGAGGCGATCGGCGTCAACACCGTGAACGTGCTGGCGGGATTTTTGGGCGCCTAGGCGATCGCCGGACGCGTCTTCTTGCTCCTGAACCAACCGCCCGATGCCTTCTCATAGGCGAGGGCCATGCGGAACACCCGGGCATCGTCGTGGGTGCGGCCGATGAGTTGTATGCCGGTCGGAACCTTGTTCGGAGCGAAGCCGGAAGGCACCGCCATCACCGGGCAGTTATGCAGCATGTTGAACTGGTGGGTGAGCGCATAGCCGAACTCGGGATCGACCCTTATGCCGTTGATGCGGAAATCATCATCCCACGGATCATGGTCGGCCTTGATGGCCGGTACTGACAAGGTCGGGCAGATGAATACCTCATGGGTGGCAAGCACCGGCCCGAGTTTCTCGTACATCGCGTTCGCCGTCTCCCATGCGACATGCACGTCGTCGATCCCGGTCATCCGTTCCGCCGCATCGGCGAACTTCAGCGCATAGTCGGTCATGAGATGCGCCTGCGACTTCTTCCACCACACCGTCTGGCGGCCGAAATGCATGGTGTTGTACCAATGCATGGAGGCGACATCGACGTCCGTTGTCCAGCCGGGATCGACTTCCTCGATGATGCAGCCGAGCGAGCGGAAGACATCGAGCGCGGCAAGCGTGTTGCGCCTTACCTCGGGGCTGATCTGCCGGTAGCCGAGATCCATCGACCAGGCGATCTTGGCGCCCCTCACCGGCGCGGCCTTGACCGGGAGCCTCACGCGGGCTCGCAGGGAATCATGGTCGAAGGGATCCGGCCCGGCGGTGATCGATTGCATGAGCGCTGCATCGGCGACGCTGCGCGTCATCGGTCCGCAGTGATTGTAGCGGTCGAAATTGGCCGGCGGTCCATCGGCGTTGCGCCCATGCGGCGGCTTGAAGCCGACGATGCCGCATGCACCCGCCGGGATGCGGATCGAGCCGCCGATGTCGGTGCCCGTCGCCAGCGGCGTCAGGCCCGCCGCCAGTGCAGCGCCGGAACCTCCCGACGAGCCGCCCGGCCCGTATTCGCGGTTCCAAGGATTGTAGGTGGTTCCCCAAATGCGCGACCGGCATACGCCCGACAGGCAGAATTCAGGCGTCGTCGTCCGCCCGTGTATGATGGCGCCGGCCTTTTGCAGCCTCGCGATCATCGGATCGGAGCGAGCGTCGACATGGTCCTTGAAGATGAGCGAGCCCTGTGTCGTGCGCTTGCCCTTGACCCGCTGCGCGTCCTTGATGGCGATCGGCAGGCCTTCCAGCGCCCTGAGCCTCGCGCCACGTTTCATGTAGAGGCTTTCGGCGCGTTTTGCTGCCTCGAGCGCCTCGTCGAAATAGGTTTCGCTCCAGCAGTTGATCTTGGGATTGACCTTCTCCGAACGCGCGATCAGCGCCTCGAGCAGCTCGACCGGCGACAGCTTGCGCTTGCGGAACATCGCCAGCGCTTCATGGGCGGTGAGATAGCAAGGATCGTCGTTGGTCATGGACAAGGCTCACGCTGAGGCGCTAGGCAGGCGGTCCGAATTTGGCTGACAGGGAGCATCGAGTCCATGGCTGGAAGGTTGAAGGGCAAGCGGGCGCTGGTGACTTCCGCCGCGCAAGGCATAGGCCGCGCTTCGGCGATTGCCATGGCGCGCGAGGGCGCCAAGGTCTACGCCACCGATATCCGCGAAGACGTGTTGAAGACCCTGGAAAAGGAGGAGCCCGGCATCGAGACATTCGTCCTCGACGTCCTCAAGCCCGCCGATATCGCCGCCGCCGTCAAGCGCACCGACAGCCTCGACATCCTCTTCGATTGTTCAGGCTTCGTGCATCACGGCACCATCCTCGAGACCGACGACAAGGCCTGGGACTTCTCCTTCGACCTCAATGTCAAAGCGCATTTTCACATGATCAAGGCGGTGCTGCCCGGCATGCTAGCCAACAAAGGGGGCGTTATCGTCGAGATGTCTTCGGTCGCCTCTTCCATCAAGGGCGCGGTCAACCGCTTCCTCTACGGCGCCACCAAGGCCGCCGTCATCGGCATGACCAAGGCGCTCGCTGCCGACTTCACCGGCAAGGGCATCCGCATCAATGCCATCTGTGCCGGCAGCGTCGAGACGCCCTCGCTCATCGAGCGCATGAAGGCGCAAGGAGACTACGAGAAGGCGCGCTCCGCCTTCATCGCGCGGGCGCCGATGGGGCGAATGGCGGACGCCGAGGAAATCGCCGCGCTCGTCGTCTATCTCGCCAGCGATGAATCGGCCTTCATCACCGGACAGACCTTCGTCATCGACGGCGGCTGGTCGGTTTAGTCGCAATCCGGTTGGCAAGACCGGAATATGGCCATAGGATGACCGCCGAATGCCCGCCAGAGGCATAAGGGAGGTTACGTGTGGACGCAGAGCGCGAGGGCAAGCGGATAATCGCCATTGAGGCGCGCGGCGTTTCCAAGCTGTTCGGCTCGGGCCAGGACGCCGTTACCGCCCTCGACAATGTCTCCGTCAAGATCCGCGAGAACGAATTCTTCACCCTCCTCGGACCCTCCGGCTGCGGCAAGACGACATTGCTGCGGCTGATCGCCGGCTTCGACTTTCCGACTAAGGGCGAAATCCTCCTCCATGGCGAAGACATTGCGAGCCTGCCGCCCTTCAAGCGGCCGGTGAACACCGTGTTCCAGAATTATGCGCTCTTCCCGCACATGACGGTGGCGCAGAACATCGGCTTCGGGCTTGAGATGCTGGGGAAGGCCAAGGCCGAAGTGAACCAGACGGTCGCCGCCATGCTGAAGCTCGTCCGCATGGAAGAACTCAGGAACCGCCGCACCAGCCAGATTTCCGGCGGCCAGCAGCAGCGCGTCGCACTGGCGCGCGCCCTTGCACCGCGTCCCAAGGTGCTGCTTCTCGACGAGCCTTTGTCCGCCCTCGACTACAAACTCCGCAAGGACATGCAGATCGAGCTCAAGCGCCTACAGCTCGAGACCGGCATCACCTTCATCTTCGTCACCCACGACCAGGAAGAAGCGTTGACCATGTCCGACCGTCTGGCGGTAATGTCGCATGGCCGCATCCTGCAGATCGGCAGCCCGCGCGACATCTACAATCACCCGGCCGAGCGCTTCGTCGCTAATTTCATCGGCGAGACCAATTTCCTCGAAGGCGAGATCGCCGTCGCCGAGAATGGCCGCGCCACCGTGAAGCTTCCCTCGGGCGCGCTGCTGATGGCGACTTTGCCCGACGCGGCCAGGCACAACGGCAAGGTGACGGTGGTGGTGCGGCCCGAGCATGCGCGGCTCTCCGCGCGTCCCGACCTATCGATGCTGAAGGGCAAGCTCGAGAACATCGTCTACTTCGGCACCGACACGCACTACCATGTCCGCCTCGACGAAGGTCCCGAATTCATCGTCCGCCAGCAGAACCAGCGCGGCATCGATACGTCCTTCGAGACCGGCATGCCGGTCGGCATTGCGGTTGGCGACGACGCCGCCCAGATCCTCAAGGATTAGCGATGACGACCGCCACCGAACATGTCGATATTCGCGCCGCCCGCATCGCCAAGGAGGCCGACAGCCGCGATATCCGCACCCGCTGGCTTCTCTCGACGCCGGCCATCCTCATCATCGTTTTCGCTGCCGTCGGCCCGTTGCTCATCGTCCTCATTTTTTCGTTCCTGACGCCTGGCGCCTATGGCGGCATCGTATGGAAACCGTCGACCGACGGTTGGTTTCGCGTCATCTACGAGCGCGATATTTTCGATGACACCATCCATCTCGCCGACGCCCATCTGTCGATCCTGTGGCGGTCGGTTAA
>JADMIO011472238.1_pt1 | contig 33429 bp, 25 predicted proteins | sample 8958161 | NCBI WGS metagenome assembly JADMIO01 (sample SAMN16585339, study PRJNA669376) | soil metagenome | isolation source: Crop rotation soil | place: USA: Cullars Rotation, Alabama | collected 2011 | reverse complement strand
AAATCTCCCGCCATGTTATTTAGAAATTGAAGTTGATCCCTCCGCGGATGAATGTAAAATCATATCCTGCCTCGGCAAACACACCCACATTTGAGGCGAAATTGTATTTGGCTCCAACAAAGGCGCCTGCTATTGGTGTTACCCGATTAAGATTCCTGGCATAATAATAGTCGCTGTAATCATACCCGTTATAATAGGTGTAGGAATTATTATTGATACTCACTCCGATAGTCACACCGGCATAGGGATCAAACTTGTTATTCTTATCTGCTAAAATCGTGAGATGATACGTTCCGCGCACCCCCAAAATAAAACTCGTGTAAGTAGTTTTGCCATAATAGTAAGTTCCAGACGATGACTTGAAAGCAAGAACGCCTCCAATACCGATATTACCGGGGCCTATATCGTCAAAAAAACCCTGGTCGTAGGTAACGCCAAGCGCCACAGGCACTCTTGCGTCAGCATAATAACTATAACCGACGCCCGTACCGGCAAAAATGCCAACAGTTTTAGACCCTTTATGAAAAGGAACGTCGTCTTTTTGGGCCATAGCTGGCATAGCAAATAAAGCCAGGATAGCAGCTGCTACTAAGGAGGTCCTGATGGATGGTGTAAATGTTGTTGTTTTCATTTTTATGTTGTTTTAAATCTCGATACTGTAAATATATTCAGTAAAAACTTTCTTACCAATAACCCTTCTTTTTTTTATTGGGCTTTAACTTACCGTTAATATTTGTTCCTCCATTTATGCAGAATAATAAATAATGGCAAAATGTCTTTTGAAGTTAATTTTGTCCTGTACATAAAAAAATGTTGCCATGTATTCAACCCTCTTAACTGAATTCTCGGATGGTATCCTCACGATCACCATTAACCGGCCGGATAAATTGAATGCACTAAATAAAATCGTTATTGAAGAATTATCTGCGGCCATTGATGATGTATACAACAACCCGCATATTAAGTCCGCCGTCATTACCGGAAGCGGGTCAAAAGCATTTGTGGCCGGTGCCGATATTTCTGAATTCCTGCAGCTGGATGCCGAGGGGGGAAAAGCCTTAGCCAGGACGGGACAAAATATGGTGTTCAATAAAATTGAACGGTCTCCCAAACCTATCATAGCCGCTATCAATGGTTTTGCCCTGGGAGGTGGGTGCGAGCTGGCGATGGCCTGTCATTTCAGGTTGTGCAGTGAAAACGCAAAATTTGGACAACCGGAAGTAAACCTGGGGCTGATACCAGGTTATGGCGGCACCCAGCGCCTTGCTCAATTGATTGGCAAGGGTAGGGCCCTGGAGTTGTTACTAACTGCTGATATGATTGATGCAGCCACAGCCTTCCGACTGGGTCTTGTAAATCATGTTGTGCCACCCGAAGAATTATTGGCCAAGGCAAGATCGATCCTGCAGGTCGTTAATTCAAAGGCGCCCCTCGCCATCGCTTCAGCCATTAAAGCAACCAACGCAGCATTTGACGAAACAAAGAACGGCTTTGATATTGAGATATTCGAATTTGGAAATTGTTTTGCCACTGAGGATATGAAAGAAGGCGCAAAAGCTTTCCTGGAAAAAAGGAAGCCAGAGTTTAAAGGAAAATAATTGCTGGTTGTTATAAAGGCCTTTTTTCGCCCTACCTTTGCGCTGCCTTAAAAAACATCTCAATCATTAATCATTTTTATGGAATACAGAATTGAAAAAGACACCATGGGTGAAGTGAAAGTACCCGTGGATGCCTATTACGGTGCCCAGACACAGCGGAGCATAGATAATTTCAGGATCGCACAGGACATTAACAGGATGCCGAAAGAGATCATTAAAGCATTTGCCTACCTTAAAAAAGCGGCGGCCATTACCAATTTCGAGGCGGGCGTATTGCCAAAGGAAAAATCAGACCTGATCGGGAAAGTTTGTGACGAGATCCTGGAGGGAAAACTGGATGCCTACTTCCCATTGGTTGTTTGGCAAACCGGCAGCGGCACCCAAAGTAACATGAATGTAAACGAAGTGGTAGCCTACCGGGGCCACGTCCTGAATGGTGGTAAATTAGAAGACAAAGAAAAATTCCTGCACCCAAATGATGATGTAAATAAATCGCAATCCAGCAATGACACCTTCCCTACTGCTATGCACATTGCCGCTTATAAGATACTACTGGATACAACCATACCTGGGATTGAAAAATTGAGAGATACGCTTGCAGAAAAAAGCAAACAATTCATGAAGGTGGTAAAAATAGGTCGTACCCATTTTATGGACGCAACGCCATTAACGGTGGGACAGGAATTCAGCGGGTATGTTTCACAGTTGGATCATGGATTAAAAGCTATTAAAAATACACTGGCACATTTGAGCGAGCTGGCTCTCGGCGGAACAGCAGTAGGAACTGGTATCAATACGCCTGCCGGCTATTCGGAAAATGTTGCCAGACATATTGCAGCATTAACAGGTCTGCCTTTTGTGACAGCTGAAAATAAATTTGAAGCATTGGCCGCACATGATGCGATCGTGGAAGCACATGGTGCATTGAAAATGGTTGCGGTGAGTTTAATGAAGATCGCTAATGATATCCGCATGCTATCCAGCGGCCCACGTAGCGGCATCGGCGAATTGTTCATCCCGGACAATGAACCCGGCTCCTCTATCATGCCAGGAAAAGTAAACCCTACGCAATGCGAAGCCCTGACGATGATCGCGGCGCAGGTCATGGGCAATGACGTTGCCATTGGCATTGGGGGCAGCAATGGTCATTTCGAACTAAATGTTTTCAAGCCTGTAATGATCTATAACTTTTTACACAGCGCCCGGCTGATCGGAGATGGATGCGTTTCATTCAACGATAAATGCGCAACCGGTATTGAGCCAATTGAAGCCAATATCAAGAAACATGTCGATAATTCCCTGATGCTGGTAACTTCTCTTAATACCAGGATCGGCTACTATAAAGCTGCTGAGATCGCTCAAAAAGCGCATAAAGAGGGAACTACTTTAAAAGAGATGGCGGTAAAACTCGGGTATGTTACCCCTGAAGAATTTGATCAGTGGGTGATCCCGGGCAATATGGTCGGGAAGATCAATTGATATTAAAGAAAAGCTGCTTCAAATGCAGCTTTTTTTATCCTTCTTTTGAGCCCATCCCCATTTCCTGGTTGAAGTCACTTTAAGCAGGTATACGATCCGCTGCTTACCACCAACTGTCCTGTAGTTGTGCCGTGGTTGTCCCATGGTTGTAATATATATAAGCCATATATAAGCCATATATGAAGCAGATATAAGCCATATATAAACCACAGGAAAGAAAAAGAAGAGTAACTGGCAAATGTTATCGTACCACAAGTTTTTCTGTTGCGACAGGTACGCCGTAACCATTGAACAATTTAAACAAATATATTCCTGCTGTCAGCCGGCCGGCATCAATATCAAACTTGTCTTTGTTACTAACCCCGGTGATTGAAAGCCTCCCGGTCATACTGATCAACTGGTAACGCAGAGGCTTAACTACATTCCGCATACTTTGAACAGTAAAGATCTTTTCTGACGGGTTTGGGTAAACTTTGAAGACCTGTTTCGGAATTATCTGTAATGAGTCATCATTTAATGCCAATAATACTCCATACGAATACTCCACAATGCGTCCCTTACCTCCCTTACCTTTATCATCACTGGCAACATAGATCTTTAACCCATCCGGTGAGAGGCAAATGTCTCTAAGACGGCCGGAACCAGCGAAATATTTTATCGTATCGATTGCGATATGATCTCCAGATGAATTTAGCTTTAAACGAAAAAGGGTATTTCTTTTTAGCGTGGTGACCAACAAGGAATTTTTCCACCCGGGTATAGAAGCGGACTGGTAGATATCAATGCTGCTCGGCGCAATGGTAGGAAAGGTAGCACTATTCGTGCCTAAGGCATTCAGGTCTGTGCCTGACAGGGGAGTATAAGAAGCAATTGGCTCCTGCGTATCATCCATTGGGTCGGCACAAAATGCGGCCTCATTTGTAAATGACGGAAAGCCGGTATAAGTATCATAGTTTCCATCACAATAACCAGCAACTGCCGGCCATCCATAATTCTTTCCCCCGGTTAATATATTGATCTCGTCATCACTTTTGTCTCCATGCTCACAACTATACAACCTGTTTATTCCTCCTATATTTCCCCAAACCAGGCCTTGCGCGTTCCTGTGACCCATGCTATACACAAAATCTTCTGCACTAATAGGGTATCCATCATAGTGTGGGTTGTCATTAGGTACCCACGCGTCTAAACCGGTATCTCCATCTGGTTCCAGGTTGATCCGCAATGATTTTCCTTCGTAGTTATCCAATACCTGGGCATGATTGGTCCGGCTCGTATTTGGACTTTTTCCCGCTCCCATATCCCCTACCGTATAGTATAGTTTCAGGTCGGGCCCAATTACCATTCGACCGGAATTATGGTCACTGCTTCCCGGGATACTATCATTTATGACAACAGGATTTTCCAGGGAATCATTGACATAATCATACCGGACTATACGGGTCACAAAAAAATTCTCAGCGACCTTATTGTAAACATAAGCCAGGTATATCCATGGCTTGGCACTGCGAACAGCGGGGTCTGAGGAATAAAGGTTAGGGTGAAGCGCCAATCCCATCAACCCTCCCTGGGGCCAACGCCCTGGTGTTAGCTCGGTAAAATTTTTAAGACCGCTGATATTCAACAGCTCCTTTTTTACGCCTGAAAAAACAGATATCAGGTAAACTTTGTACCCTCTTGCCTCAGTAACAAACAATGAATCATTAGGGCCATAAGTAATCTCCCAGGGAAAATTCAGGCTATCAGTTAAAACACGCATGGCAAAAGTTTCCCCTTGCGCACGGACCGGCCCCGCTTTAAATAAAAAAGCAATTATTGTCAGAAATAAAAAGAGAGTGGTAATTTTTCTCATTGACAGTTTCTATTGACCATTCAACAGGCCGTTGCTGGTCAGCAATGTAAATGTACGGCAATGCCGCCACCCTAGTTCACTATTATCTTTTCAATAGCTACGTTTATATCATAGCCGTTATATACTTTCATAAAATATATCCCTCTCTTCAACTTTTCAACATTTACGTTAAATTTATCCTTCCGGCTGGTACCAGTTAATACCGCTTTACCCTCTGCATCGTATAGCCGGTAATTCAGGGGTTTGATCATGTTTGCTTTGCTTTCTACAAATAATACTTTGGAAACGGGGTTGGGGTACATCCTGAAACTTAACCGGGATTCATTGGTATAAACAGGGTCTTCGCCCAATGCTAACAATGCACCGGTATACCTGTATTCCAAAATGGATCCCCTATCAGTAACACCTCCGTCTGTTCCCGCGGAGGGACCGGAAGTTGCCCCGACACTATCCGTCAGGACATAAATGGTGGTGCCGTCAGCTCCCAATGCGATGTCCCTAAACCTGTTCAGCGCGGAGGGGTCCTTAAAATACTTAATCGTATCCGTACCGGTAACTATGCCGGTGCCAGAAACATTTAGCCGTAACCGTAATAAAGCGCTGGTCTTTAAAGTCGTTATCAGGAGGCAATTGTTCCATCCGGGTATGGCGTTGCCATAATAATAAATAACGCTGCTGGGAGCTACCGTCGGATTTGTCAACCAGTTACATCCGGATCCACCGGGAGGTATCCCGGGATACATGTCAAAGATAGGATCTGTGTACCTCGGGTCTGAAAATGAAAATTCCACCAGGCCCGTGCTCGTTTGGTTGGTGGAACATTCGCCTCCATATGAGCTACAACTACCGCTGGTAGCCCATTTAAAATATTTGTACCAGTTATTATCTCTTTTTCCCGCAATCCTTGGCCAGCCATAATTATTGCCACTGTCAATAATATTCACTTCATCATCTGTAGCCGGGCCCTGTTCTGTGCTATATAATTTCCCTTTGGGGATCAAAACACCGTTGATATCTTTTTGAAAGGTCAGTCCTTGTGGATTGCGATGACCATAACTCCAGATATGAGTCCTTATCCCGTTGATAACCGGGTTATCTGCAGGGATGGAACCATCCAGGTTTAGTCGTATAATTTTTCCGCAGTAACGGAGCAGGTTACCCGCTGACATCTGGGCGGCGGTGGGAATATATTGAGATTGGATGGTATCACAGGCATTTGAAAACTGGTTTGCTCCCTGGTCCCCGACAGTATATACCAGTTTATAATCCGGTACAGCCACAGTACCAAAATTACCGATCACCAACCTGCCGGAATTATGGTCATTACTGGCGGGAATGCCTTTCAATAAAGTAACCTCTCCCGTGAGATTTGGTATGGCCCTGTTATAGTTATACCGAACGATCTTGGTCCTCCTTTTGCCCGAGGAGTCATAGCAATAAGCAAGATAAACATAGTCGTTTCCCTTCCCTTTATTCAGGTCAGGATGCAGTGCAATGCCAAACATCCCATCCTGGGATATACCGGTCACATTTCCACCGGAGACAGATGTTGTAAACCTAACCTGGTTATGAATGTCCAACAATGTTTTTTTGCCACCGTTTACCCTGTTTACTTTAATCACGTAGCCCCTTCTTTCAGTTACCCATAGAGAATCGTCAGGCCCCATTACCATTGCAAAGGGATGCCTGAAACGTCCGGCTGCAGTTGCCGCATTTACCACCCGTTTAGCCGCAAAAGGCTCTCCCTGGGCAAGCAGTTTTGGGGAACAAAAAAAGGTCGATACAACAAGAAATAGTGACAATCTTCCCATACCTGGTTTTTAATTGGTAGTATCCCTGATATTTTTACGCTGGAAAAGCCTGGAGCCAGTATTTGTACCCTGGTGAAACTTACGTTAACGTCAATGCCATATTAAAATTATCCAAAGAAAAAGAAATCGCACAAAATAATTTCCATTTGTGCTCGTTACTATATAATAGTATATAGGAAAGGGCATCGTGTGTCTTTTCCACGTTTGGCAGTCTTATCCCGAAACCGAAATCCAATTTTCTATGAGAAAAAATCTACATACAGGTTCCTTCTTTTTATTTGCTCTCATTTCATTTGCTTTCTCAGAGGCATCCTTTGGCCAACATAACCCTGTTTTCGGGGCAGGTAACAGCTATGTAAATATTACCAGGAAAACGACCGGGGGAATTGTACAGCCGGGCGACATACTCGAGATAAGGACCAATTATTTTTTTGGCGGATCGTATAATAGCGCCAGTTCGGGAAATCTTTACAAAGTGAGGTATTATGACAGTGTGCCATTAAAAACAACCATGCTAACGGGGGCTGCTGATTCCCTTCGGCTCATCACCAATGAGGGTGTCATGTTCAGAAAGTATACCCTTGCAGGCGGTGACGATGCAGGAACATATACAGCTGCTCCCGGTGCAGGTAAATACCAGGTGAGAATAAATATCGGCACAACGCCGGGGATGCCGCTCACCGCAAACCCAGGCTTGTCAACAGACAGCACGGGTGCGGGAAATTTAAAAATTGGGACTTATAAGCCGCAGCTTTTTGGAGGCACACTTATTACGACTTCATTCAAAGTACAGGTTACTGCTGTTGCAGGCGATACGATCACTCTCGGCATCGGGAAACTCATTTATAGAAAAACTCCCTTTGGTGCAGATACCGTTGTAAATGCGACTCCTTACAAAATACTCGTGAGCCCTGCGGGAGTTTCAGGATTGTGTACCAATGCACTTGGCTCGAATCTTACATCCGAATATGGAGGAACGTTTGATAGCGGTAAAGTGCAAAACAGGGTATCAGGCCCCATTTACCCAATTCCAAGTTATGACTACAAACCATTGTCATACACCACGCAAACTACCGATGGGTCCTATGCGATCGTGAATAATCTTAGTCCGACCGGCAGCACCAACGCAAATGCAAGGATACAACCCAGCTGTACTTTACCAACACCCATTCCTGCTGCCGATAGTTGCAAATTCAGGATGCATGGTGGTTTCTGGGATATTATTGGTGATCACACTGGCTCCGCCACTCCTGCTGGCAATAAGGCTACCGCCCCGGGGGCAAAGGGAGGATATATGTTAGTAGTAAATGCAGACGTTGTTACCAGTGAAGCATACAGACAAGTAGTAACGGGCTTGTGCCCCAGCACCTACTATGAATATTCTGCCTGGCTAAGAAATGTATGCCGGAAATGCGCCATTGATTCCAATAGCACTCAAACTTATAAGCCTGGTGTTCTACCTAATCTCACTTTTGCGATCGATAATCTTGATATCTACTCAACCGGACAATTGGATACGGTTGGCTGGCAGAAAAAAGGGTTTGTGTTCAGGACAGGCCCCAGCCAGACTACAGCGACCATCTCTATCAGGAACAATGCCTCCGGTGGTGGTGGTAATGACTGGGCGATAGATGACATAAAGCTCGGGACCTGCGGTCCTTCCATGTCTCTAAACTTTAAGCCGATATTGTTGGGATGTAACAGCGGCGTTCTGGTAACCTTAGCAGATACCATCAAATACAGTTACAACCCGAATTATTCCTATTACATCTGGCAAAAAAGTACCAACGGCGGTGCGACCTGGGTCAATACGACTGCAACCGGAACGATCACCCCGGTATTGACAGGCGGCTATTACCAGTTCGTTACCAAGTATCCGCCGTTCATGGCGTATGGTGCTGACAGTGGCAGTATGTATAGAGTGGTAGTTGCCACCAGCAATGCCAATCTCTCCAGCAGCACCTGCTCCTTTACAGATGGTAACAGTACTTTCCTGAAGATCATCAACTGCGGTATTATACTGAGTGGTGACATCGTTTCGTTTAAAGGCGAATTGTCAGCAGACAGGAAAACGTTCCTTTATTGGGATACCAGGTCAGAAATGAACCTCAGCCGCTACGAAATTGAAAAAAGTTTCGATGAGCAGCGTTTCGAAAAAATAGGTGAAGCGACTGCAAAAAATATGAGCCAATTATCGAGCTATCGCTTCACCGATGAAAAGGTGAACGATGGTAATAATTATTACCGGCTAAAGATCGTCAACGATAAGGGATTGTACAAATACAGTAACACCATTGTAATCAATCCTTCTCCCCGTTTTGAAGTGAATTCTTTCTCAAATCCTTTTAAAAATAATATCACAGCAACGATCATCCTGCCTGCTGAAGGAAAAGTAAATATGAGGTTATACAATGCATTTGGCAAAAAGGTTATGCAGCAGGAGAAAAGGTCAGACAAAGGCTTGAACCATATCAGCCTTGATGGTTTAAGCCAGCTAAGTCCCGGAATGTATTTTATTACCGTTGACTATAACAACCAGTCCATACAAAGAAAGTTGCTAAAAGTTAATTAAAATGACATAAGCCCGGAGAATCAAAATGGGAATAGTAAAAATAAAATATATAAAATACAGGTTAAAAAAGCCCGGGCGGGTAATTCAACATTTCGTTTCATGGCTTTTCTACAAGGCCAATTATTTGAGAACTCATTTAAAATTAGTTTGCACGGCTGCTTGTATTTGTTTACAACAGTTTTTTTCTTTACCGTTATCAGCACAAAAGACGGATACCAGTTTTTTCCAATCATCCAGGACCTTCGTTAATATCTCGAAACCGTCTGGAGGCGTTTTTGAGCCGGGAGATATGGTAGAGGTCCGCTACACGATCAATGTTCAACAAGGATCCAGCTCGGTGTCGGGCGGGTCCGGGGCCAAATGGTATTACAATTGGCTAAAGGGTGCTGAAATAAAAGATACGATCCCCTCCTATGTATCCTATAACTCCAATTCATTAAAGATACTGACCAATGAAGGACTCTTATACCAGGGAGCTTTTACGGACGCTGCCGATGGGGACCAGGGATCTTATACCAGCAGTGGTGGTTATAATATTGTTTCAATAAAGGCAAGACCCAATACAGGTACGACATTGGACACCCTGAATGGAGGGGAGTGGAGGTATAACGGAAGCTGGAGTTTTCAAAGCGGCACGGTCACAAAACCAAAATTTTCAAAAGGCGCTTTATTGATGCTTACTTATCGTGTAACGGTTACCGGTAGTTATGGTCAGTTCATTACTTTTGATAAATCCAACCTATGGTTTAAAAGTTCTACAGATGCCGCTGTAGTCCCCAAATACCAGTATCCGAGAAGCGTGGTTGCTATTTACCAGAGCCCCGGGCTTTGTTCGAATGGGTTAAGTTTAAGCAATGTCTTTGAAACCAATGGGACATTTGGAAGTGGAAAATCCCGGAACAGGGGCTCCTCGTCCTCTATCGTACCCACAGGATCAGCCGGCTATACTTTCATTGCAGCAACCACCAATCAGCCTAATGACGGATACTATGCCATCGTTAATAACACCAGCGAAGGAGGCTCTTCCGATACAACTTATAACGGAACATTTTTTTCTCCCAAGATCTTTGACAAGTTTGACATCTTTGGTGACCATACAGGTTCGGTAAATACGGCAACGGGAAATGCGCCTGTCGATACCGCCAGTGCTAAACCCGGAGGCGGTTATATGCTGATGGTAAACGCCAGCTATGCAACGAATGCCGCAGTTTCACAGACAGTAGACAACCTCTGCACAAACACATATTATGAATTTAGTGCCTGGTTCAGGAATATTTGTCCAAGATGCGCCAGCGACTCTTTGGGGAATAGCAACAACACGGGAACCTCACCTAATCCCTCGTATGTGACATATCCGGGAAACGATTCTGCCGGGGTACGACCCAACCTTGCCTTTGAAATAAATGACACCACTTATTATGTAACAGGAGATCTCGCCTACGATAAAACACAGATCAATCCGTGGAAACAAAGAGGATTTGTTTTTCTTAATAATCTTTCCTCATTTAAAATAACCATCCGGAATAATTCCCCAGGCGGTGGCGGCAACGACTGGGTAATGGATGATGTGAATGTGTCTGCCTGTGTACCAACTTTAACCATGAATTACGCACCGATATTTTTAGGTTGTGGTACCGGCGTGCAGGCAGACCTGGCGGGTACGGTAAGGTATGCTTACAATGCAGGTTTTATTCATTATCGATGGGAAAAGAGCACGAATGGAGGATCAAGTTGGTCAAGTACGGGTGTTACGGGAACGGGTACGCCATCTTTGGTAAGCGGGCAATGGCAATTCACCACCAACTATCCCTCGTTTACTGCGTATGCTGCTGACAGCGGGACGATGTACAGGGTTGTTGTTGCTACAAGTGCTACCAACCTCGTGGGAAGCACTTGCTCCTTTACTGACGGTAATATCACTTTACTAAAAATAATTGATTGTACGAACATACTGGACGTTGACCTGCTTTCTCTTAATGGGAAGTTGGTTGACAACAATGCCTTTCTGCAATGGAATGTTGCGGGCGAAAGGAATTTTGACAGGTATGAAATAGAAAAAAGTTATGACGGAGTTCATTTTATAAAGATCGGGGAAGCCAAAGGAAAAAACCTTATGCAACCGATGAACTATGACTTTGCGGACCCTGAAGGTCTAAATGATTATAGCTGCTATAGGCTTAAGCTGATCGATGCCAGGGGTCTTTATAAATACAGTAAAGTAATTTTATTGAGTCGCCAGCTACATTTTGAGGTAAGAAACGTTAAAAACCCATTTTCGACAACCATGAATGCCCAGGTGATCTTACCGGCAGATGGGATAGTTGGTATCAGCTTATTCGATAGTTATGGCAGAAGGATCACCACACAAAAACAGAAACTGTTTAAAGGATTAAACGGCGTGAGCCTTGCAGGCCTGAATAATTTAAGCAACGGTATATATTTCGTTTCGTTTGAGCTTAATAACGAAACGCTGCAGCGAAAATTAGTCCGTCTTAAATAATATGCAGTCATTAAATAAAAATGCCCTTTAGTTTTAAAGGGCATTTTTGTTGAACTATTTGTCCGTTTTATGGTACTATTGGTAAATCAAATATCCCCTCAGTAATTGTTTTCAAATTGGAACCGCTAATTTCTTTTACCTGGCCACTAAACGTTCCCGTTACACGGGTAGCGGTGATACTGGTAACAGTGATCGTAAATGCCGGATTGGGTGGTGGTAATATTGTACTGCTGGTGTTCCAGATAACGACAGTTCCTACATTGTCTACTGCATGGTAATCCACTTCAATCCTATAGCCAGTGGGGCTTACAAATCCATCTACGTTATAGCTTCCGGGTGTTACTGCCGAATTATCATTTTTATTGATAAAAAGCTGCATCTCAGGAATATTTTGTCCGTTGGGTGGCGCTGTGTATCCATCCAGGTATAAGTAGGGTACCGAGAAGGCGTCTATGAGTTTTGCTGCAGCCCTGTCATTAAATGCGGTGAATACGCCGTCGATCTTACAGGTAAAGGTTCCCGCTCCCACAACGGGTGGAGTTACTGTGACGGTAAAATTGCAGGCAGTCGCCCCGATCATTATTGGAATTGAAATATCACCAGGAGCAGCAGGTGTACCACTACCTGTTAACGTCACGGATTGAACGCCGGTAGTTGCAAATACACCGGAGGCGCCAAAGGTCATTCCGTTAGCTGTTGTTGTGCTTATGCTGTAACTTCCGATCGTTGTAACATTTACACTTATGGTGATGGTATTGGAAGCACTTAATGGACTTCCCGTTGCATAAGCCCCGTTTACCGTAGCGGTAGAACAAAGATCTGCAGAAGCCGTAAATACCGCAGGTGGTGCAGGCGCTCCCGTGGTCACTATAAAACTGCAGGCATCTCCGGTTGATGCCAGCAAATAAGTATTATCTCCGGCAGCTGCAGGTGTACCGGCACCGATCAAAGTAACAGACTGAACGCCGGTTGTAACAAATGTTCCTGAAGTGCTAAATGAAATACCATTTACATTGTTGGTTGATATGATATAATTGCCGACTGTTGTAACATTTACCTGTATAGTGGCGGTGTTCGCGGGAGTAAGATTTGTACCTGCTGTATAGGTTCCCCCAACTGCAAAACCGGTACAAGCTCCCGGTGCTCCGCCGTAAGTAAAGACAGCGTTTGTGCCGCCACCGGTCGGGAAGTTAGCATAGGTAATGCTGAAAGCACAGGCTGATCCTCCTCCCGTGGTATTATAGTTAAATGTTCCAGGTGCCAGTGGTGTACCAAAAGCAGTAAGCTGAACAGTTTGTACTCCTGTCGTAGTAAAGGTTCCACTTCCCGCAAACCTCACTCCGTTAACAGTTGGTGTGGTTATCGAATAAGCGCCGATAGTTGTGACATTCACTTCTGTTGATACTGTATTCGCGGCTGTAAGAAGTGTACCAGCGGTGTAAGAACCGGCAACGGCAAATCCACCACAGTTTCCCGGTGCTCCGCCTAAAGAGAAAGCAGCCACCGGATCGGTACCGCTGTATGGCACAACAGTAATACTAAATTTGCAGCTTGTCGCTCCCTGTTTGACACTGACATTATATATCCCTTCTTTTTGAGGCACCCCGCTGGCTATTAATTTGATCGTTTGTACTCCCGGAGAGATAAATAATCCTGTTGCTGAAAACGTTATCCCATCAACAGCTACTGTTGAAAAATCATAGGTTCCTGCCGCCAGCACATTAACCCTTAATGACACAGCATTGGAAGAATCCAACGGCTTGTTAACTTCGAAGACACCCGTGGCAATTGCACCCAGGCATCCCCCATCTACATCTTTATCAGGAGTATAAACGGATGTTTGTGGTGATGAACTTACTACAGTAACTTCTACTGTACATAGACCTCCCGCGGTATTCGTACTGTCAAATTGAACCGTAAACACGTCTATGCCTGCAGCATAAGGAGGATGTATCGGTCCCGGCAAGGCATGAGCATATAAACGTATCATGTTCAGGCCTGTGTTGCCTATGCGGCCGCTGCCTTCAAAAAAATAGCCATTAACCGTATCCGTTTTTATCGAGTAATTACCAGCACTTTTTATATCAGCCTGCACATCTATATAATTACTTGCTAACAGTCCCGCCCCTGGAAAATACACACCATGAACGATGCTAGCAAGGCAGTCTCCAGTGCTGTCATTCTTTAAAGTCCCAATCGCGGGAGCTATTGTCTCCGTTTTCTTACATCCAAAAAAGATAGCAGAACTTAAAACGGCCAACAACAGGAATCTGAACAATTTCATAAAAGGGTGTTTTTTTGATGTCTGGTTAATCGCTATAAAAATATGGTTTTTATTGAATCTGAACGTCGTCATTCACCACAGCCCCGGTTTCCACGGTTGGATGCTTTTCGCTGGAATTTTGCTGCTTAAAAAATCTTTTCTGAAATAATAAGATCGCAATGACGCCCGTAGAAATAGCCGCATCGGCCAGGTTAAAGATCGGCCGGAAAAACTCAAATTCTTCCCCTCCCCAACCTGGTACCCATTGAGGGAAATGAACATCGCGGATTATCGGAAAATACAGCATATCGACCACCTTCCCATGTAAAAAACCTGCATATCCTCCTTCTTTCGGAAAGATGGTTGCTACATGAATTTGGCTGCTATCTTCAAAGATCAATCCATAGAACATACTGTCAAGCAGGTTGCCCAGCGCGCCCGCAAAAATCAGGGCAGCGCAAATAATAAAGCCACTATGGTATTTTTTGCTAGTGATACTGCGTAAATACCAAATTCCAAAGACAACTGCCCCAAACCTGAACAGGGTAAGCATCATTTTGCCAGCATCTCCCCCAAACTTCCACCCGTATGCCATTCCTTCGTTCTCAACAAAATGCAAGCGAAACCAGCTACCCAAAACATAGTGATACTCATTAATATAGTAATGAGTTTTAATGTACAGTTTTAACGCCTGGTCGGCCAATACTATTAAGATGATTATTAATGCGACGGTTCTCCCTTTCATATTGAGGGGCAAAGATAGTAGATTATCGCTCTGAGTTTAATGTTAAGTAGCCAAAATTGTGACGGGGAAAAGACCGGATCGGGGATATTTTCCGGGTTTTGTCAGATCATTCTTCAAAATATACTCTTTTTACCCGCTGAGATACACCTGTCAGTATTTCGTATGCGATGGTTTGAGCCCATTGGGCCACTTTCGCGACGGGAAGGTCCACCCCAAAAACGATCACTTCATCCCCTTCCTTTACTGCAACGCCGGTTATATCAAGCATGGTCATATCCATACATACATTTCCAATGATAGGAACCAATTTCTCGTTAACATACATGTTACCAGCTCCATTGCCCAGGATTCGTGGGTACCCATCAGCGTATCCCACACGAACCGTGGCAATGACCGAGTCCTTTACCGCAACTCCTTTGCGGCTATAGCCGACACTGTCTCCCGCCTTTACCTTCTTTATTTGCGAGACCGTCGTTTTTAGGGTGGTAACGTTTTTCAACCCCTGCTGAATACCCGGATCACCGTCAACACCATAAAGGCCGATGCCCAGGCGCACCATATCTAACTGCAACTCCTTGTGTCGGTGGATAGCCGATGAATTGGCTATATGTTTTAAAAAAGGATAAGGAATTTCTTTTTCGAGTTGAGTGCAGGCTTTTAAAAAGGTCGTGGCCTGGTAATGTGTAAAATCATCGTGCTCTACTGCGTCGCTTGCTGCCAGGTGGGTAAACACAGACTGGATCTTAAAGATCGGGCCGGACCTAAGCCGGGTGCATAGTTCGGGTATATCGTTTGGCTCAAAACCAAGGCGATGCATCCCGGTGTCTAACTTAATGTGTACGGGATAGTTATTGACGCCTGATTCTTTCAAATAATTTTCAAAAGCCGTCAAAATATTGAAAGAATATAATTCCGGCTCTAAGTTATACTGGACCAAAACATCAAAGGTTGCGTCATCGGCGTTCATTACCATGATCGGTAGCGTGATCCCTGCTTTACGCAATTCAACGCCCTCGTCCGGATAGGCAACGGCCAGGTAATCCACATTGTGGAATTGCAATAAATTGGCGATCTCAAAACTTCCACTGCCATAGCTAAATGCTTTTACCATGGCCATCAATTTAACCCCTGGCTTTAATTGCTGTTGGTATTGTTTCAGATTATGGAGGATCGCATTGAGGTTGATCTCCAGGACGGTCTGGTGCACCTTTTGTTCCAGCAAGTGGCTGATCTGTTCAAACTCAAAAATTCTCGCTCCTTTTAGCAAGATGGTCTCATTGTGGAAATGAAGAGAATGGAATTGCTGTTTAAATTCTGAAGTGGACGAAAAGAAATTGATTTCCCCCATGTGCCTGAACGCTTCTTTTTGCCGGGATATCTCTATACCAATTCCTATGAGCCGGTTAATATTTTTCCGTTCTAATATATGAGCGACTTCGGCGTATAATTCATTGCTGCTTTTACCCGATTGCAAAATATCACTCAATATCAAGGTGCGTTTCGGGTGTTGCTGCTGTTGTTGCAGGAAATCCAGCGCAATAGCGAGCGAGTTCACGTCTGCACTATAACTGTCATTAATAACCGAACAATTGTTAATCCCCTGTTTCAACTCAAGTCTCATTTCAACTCTCCGAAGACGAAGCATTCTCTCAGTAACGATATTGACTGGCGTATTTAAATGTAACAATACGCAACTGCAGGACATAGCGTTCTCAACGGATGCGTCATCCGTAAAGGGAATGGTTAAACTTAGCGGCGTTCCCTTCCAATTAGCTGTTATCCTGGTATGCTCCGCTTCTTTTTCAATAAGCTGCACCTGCAAAGTTGCACCTTGCTTTTTACCCCAGGAAAATAATTGCAAGGTTCCCTGATCACGCACATTGTTGGCAAAACTATTGATCGCCTCATTTATATCGGCATCGTCGGTGTTGTAGATGATCAGCTTACTATGTACAAATAATTTAAGCTTTTCGTTTATCTTTTGCCGGATATTCAAAAATCCTTCCCCATGTGCTTCCCCGATGTTGGTGAATACTCCAATAGTGGGTTCAATGATCTTTTGCAATTGCAGCATTTCATCGGGTTGTGAAATCCCTGCTTCGAATATTCCCAGGTTATGTCGTTCATTCATTTGCCAAACACTCAAGGGGACGCCAATTTGTGAATTATAACTTTTGGGACTTCTTACGATCATAAAGTCGTCCTGCAACAACTGGTAAAGCCATTCTTTTACAATGGTCTTTCCATTGCTTCCCGTGATCCCGACAACGGGAATATCGAACTGTTTTCTGTGAAATGCTGCCAGTTGATGAAGGGCATGCAAGGTATCCTTTACCTGCAAAAAATTCGCGTCAGGGTAATGACGGACTTCCTGCGGTTCAAACCCTTCTCCTACCACAAAACTCCTCACGCCTTTGTCATACAACTCGTTTATGAACAAAAGGCCGTTTCTTCTCGGGCCGCCCAAAGCAAAAAATAATGAGCCCGATGGAAAAAGTAATTTCCTGCTATCCAACAATAAATGTTCGATATCAGCATCAACCCGGTGTTGAAGCCATTTTGCCTTAATGATATTCGCTATATTGGAAATTGTATACAAAGCAAATAGTCTACGATGTTTTTGTACGCTTAATGTAAATAGAATAAAGAATTGAACTGGCGATGCATACGACGATCACCAGTAACGATAGCCAAACGGGCACATGTACCCATTCCTCAAGGAGCATTTTCACCCCAATGAACAATAGTACTACAGCGATGCCCTGTTGCAGGAAATCAAACCTGTTGGCCGCGCCGTGCAACAAAAAGAACAGGCTACGTAAGCCTAATACTGCAAATATATTCGATGAAAAGATCAGCAGTTTTTTACCCGGATCAGGGATGATGGAAAAAACGGCCGGGATAGAATCAACTGCAAATACAATATCGATCAAGCCAAGCATCACGACAACCATTGACAGCCTGGTGAAATGCACCCGTTTATCTTTCTTAATGATAAAGCGGCCATGGGGTTCTTCATCAGTAGTACGCATAAATCCTTTTAGGAACCGGAAGGCCCAACTTTTTGCCGGATCAAATTCTACTTCCTTTCTATTTCCAAACATTTTGATTCCCGTATAGGCGAGGAAACTGCCGAATATATACATGACCCAGTCGAACCTTCGCACCAGTTCACTTCCTGCCGCGATAAAGATGATGCGAAAAACAATTGCCATTAATATCCCCAGCAACAATACCCTGGAATAATTATTCTCTTTTACATTGAAGAAAGAGAAAATAATGATGAACACAAAAATATTATCAACAGAGAGCGACCATTCCAGCAAATAAGCAGAAATATATTGAATAGCGTCCTCTCTTCCCGCCTGGTACCAGATAAAACCACAAAAGGCAAATGATAAAAGTACCCAGAAAACAGTTTGTTGCAATGCCTTTTTCAGATCAACAATCGTATTTTTCTTACTCAGGAGTCCAAGGTCGAACACCAATGCAATTGAGATCACGGAACCAAAAACCAGGTATATGAGATGAGTGGAAGACATTAATATCCTGGCTTAAAATAGTTTTTTTAAAATATTGTTCCTTTTCATTTCAGGTCTTACTTGGTATATTTCCTTTTTCTTGTCCACTGGTATATTGCCCCAAACAAAAAGACGAGCAATATGGGTGCCATGATATTCAACATTTGCCAGGATGACCGCTGGGATTCCAGCTTTTTCACATCCAGCAAACGAAGGGTATAATCTTTCGCTTTTGCTTCGGTAAGGCCGGATCGATCAACCAGGTAATCCAGGCAATTCTGCAGGAAATCCTTATTGGCAAAAGGATATTCTTTTTGGGTACCGTAAGTAAACTGGTTCATCCCCATCGGTATCGGTTGATTATTCTTTACCGAATTCAAAACAATATCCCCATCTGACACAATGATCATCTTGTTATCCGCGATGCATTGTGACAAAAATGAGGTGTGTTGCGCTGCCAGCGAATCCTGCATCCATTGTGATACGTGGTTTTTATACAGGGACTCAAATTTACCCTCCAACAACACGGCTACCGGTATATCTGATCTTTTGAATTGATCACTTTCCGGGGCATTCACATTTTCCTTACCACTGATCAATGCAGGAGTTGAAATGGTGCGGGCATTTGATGATGAACTTAATAAAACAGTCTTTCTAATTCCCTCTGTTTCGACTGTGTCCATTGAATTAACGAACCGGCTTGCTACAAGACCTATATTTTTGTTGACCTGGTGGTTGGATTTTGTTTGCAAAAGCGGGAAATAATTCCATTGCAGCCATTCATATTGACCATTTCCATTAACATCAAAAGGCAGCAGGTCGCATTGCAGATCCATTAAAAGATCAGCGTTGATACGTACGCCATACCTGAACAGCAAGTCGTTGATGTCAAGACCCCTGTCGTATGCGATCACTTCATTTTTTTCCTGGAGGCTGTCCATCTCCGCGTTCAACTTATCAACGAACATTAACAATCTTCCCCCCCTCATTACAAACTGATCGATCTTCAATTTCTCTTCCGTCGTGAAAACCTTTGAGGGTTTTACAATGACCAATAACTGAAACGTGTCGGGGATGGCCCGTTGTGTGTTGAGATTAAAGGTAAAGAGGTTATAATCTTTGTGCAGCACATTCTCCACCAGGTCATACGTGTTATAACCAGTGGGCTCCCCATTTCCAACAGAGTACGCGAGCATCGGCCTCGTTGTTTGCGAAAGCTTATCAATTGCATTAGCAAATTTATATTCCATGGTTGCTTCGGCGCTATTGAGCTCTCCCGGAGTGATAAACATTTTATTGCCGGTATATAAATTCACCGGCAGCAGATGCCCCTTGTAGTGAACAAGGGCCACGGGATAAACAAATTGTTGTTGTTCACCTGCTTTCAGCTGGACTTTCAGGTTGATCGGGTCAATTCCCATTGCCGCCAAAGTATCTGCATATTTTACCGTCGTCCCGTCCATTTCCTCATCAGGCGATACAAAGCGGTATTTCAATTTCGCGCCCGCGACTTCCTTAAACTCCTGCAACAACTCATCGCTTGCATTGGCGAGCTTTTTGAAGCCACTGGGAAACTCCCCTTTTAAAAAAACTTCTACCTGTACATCATCATCCAGTCTTTTCAATAATTTTTTGACCGGCTTTGACAGCGTAAACCGCTTTTCATTGGTAACGTCGACCCTTGCATGCCATTTGGATGCCAGCCAGTTGATGACCAGTAACAATATGATGACAGCAGGCAACCAGCCCTTACTATTCCCTATTTTTTTTAAAAGGCCCATTTATTTTTTCCTCAGATTTTTTGCAGTGATCAATAAAAAAAGATAAATGACACTCAGGAAATAGATCATGTCACGGGTATCCAATACGCCGCGACTCATGCTCCGGTAGTGAAAATCTATACCCAGCATTTCGATATAATAGTCCGCGTTACCCCGGAAAACCGGCGACTTACTGACGGCGTCAAAACCAAAATAAAGGACCAGGCAGGCAAAGGCGCTCACGAGGAACGCTACGACCGCATTACTCGTAAAACTGCTGCAACATATCCCAATGGCAGCAAACACAGCCGCAAGAAAAAACAAGCCAATATAGCTGCCCGTTATGCCCCCGCTGTCGATCCCGCCACCGGCACTTAAGCTACTGATGGTGAAAACATAGATAAATGTTGGCAGGATCACAAACAAAATGGCCAATAAAATGGATAGATATTTACCTTTAACAATTTGCCATTGAGTGAGAGGTTTTGTCTGCAATATTTCAAAAGTACCCGTTTTGAATTCGTCGGCGATGGTGCGCATAGTGATGGCCGGAACCAGGAAAAGTAATACCCAGGGCGCTAATTCGAAGAATTTATCCAGCGAAGCGTACCCAAAATCAAACAGGTTGCTATCCGTTAACACAAACAAGAAAAGTCCGTTTACCAGCAGAAACAGCGTAATAGCGATATAGCCGATCAGGCTGCTGAAAAACTGGTGCAATTCCTTTTTACAAATGCTCCACATGGGTTAAAATTGCTGCAATTTACTACTTAGAGAGTTATAAAAAATTTACCCCCATTATTTGGGCATTTTGCATATATTTGACTTGCCTCGTTAGAGGGCCTTCTCCCAAAGTAGCATTATAGTTTTTCATTAAGCAACCAGTTAATTCATGAAGAAACTTCTACTTTCTTTCTTTACTTTTTTTTTGTGCTGCGTAGTTTCCAGGGCGGAATTTGGGATCTGGGCTTCGGCTGTTTACCTCAACGTTAACGGGACCGCAGAATTTTACAATACACAAAAGATCTCAGGACCCGGTTCGATCGGGAGGAATACCCTTGCTGGAACCCTGGGAATTTTTGGGAAGAATAGTGGAACATTAAAGCTACTGGGAGCGCAGATCAGGACATTCAGGGAGCCAGGAGCAAATATTTGTGGTGCCACTTTATATTATACCATCTATGAACGAAATAACAGGCCTGTATCCCCCATTTTCATGAACATCAACCTTGGCATGTATTGCAATTGTAGCAATGGTTCTTTTAGTAGTTGCGGCGGTGGTCCCTGCGCTGCTGGCAGCGACCAGCAATGGCAGACAGTCAACCAGTCTATTGACCTTACTGACATGGCAGTCGGAAATTATACCGCGGAAATTTACTACCAGGTTGCTGGAGAAATTTCCGGCGGCACCTGTGGTCAAAAAAGGGTCGATAACAGCAGTGGAACTAATTACAAAGTTGACTTTGCCATAGCGGCGCCACTGGCAATAAGTTTTTCCGGTTTCACGGGCGCTTGCACCAGCAATTCCATCAAATTGAAATGGACGCTTCAGAATGATGTAGATATCATCAAATACGAGGTTCAAAAATCGGACAATGGTCTGTCTTTTTATCCCAGTGGATTGATCCCTTCCAATCAGCTTGCCACGGCCTCCAGCTATTCATTTAGCGACAAGAGTCCCATTGCCGGAACTAATTATTATCGTATAAAGCTGTACAACTCGAATGGCACTGTCAGCTTATCAAATGCTTTGAGGATATATTTCGGTAGCGTGGGAAATACCCTATACATTTATCCTAATCCTTCGGGCAGTGAGCTGACCGTACGCTTTGCAGCAGTTAATAAAGGGAAATACCGGTTGAGCGTTTACAGCAACGACGGAAGCCGGATCCTCACCATGCCATTTGAACACGACGGTATCGATAAGACGATGAAGATCAACCTGCCTGTGACGATCGCGCAGGGGGTCTACCGGCTATTTTTAATCGACAGGACGCAGTTTTACAGGCAGTCTTTTTTAATCAGGTAGGCCCTTAATTGAAGTTTTTGTGCAGGTCAAATGAGAAATCAGGCAAATTTCGGGCTGCCATGCAGCAGATAAGAAACTATAATTGTCAATGAGAAAGACATGTTACAACGGTGATCTGTTTCTTACCATCAGCATAGGATCTTTGAGCTTTGTATCCCTCTGTTCAAAGATCTATCAAAATTAGAACGATTGTTTACCCAAACCAACTGCCCTGCCCCGTCTTTAAAGATGGGGCAACTCATTTTGGCCCGGGACGAAAAAATCCCATCCCCTTGCAGGATGGGATTGATAATTTTTCCCACTATTCCTTAAACAGCAAAACTTTCGCCGCAACCACAACTTCTGCTCGCATTCGGGTTGTTGAAATGAAATCCTTTGCCATTTAACCCGTCGCTGAACTCCAATTGGGTATTTACGAGGTAAAGAAAACTTTTAAGATCGGTAACGATCTTTATTCCTTTATCCTCAAATACCTGGTCGGTTGGCTTTTGTTCATTATCAAAATCCATTTTGTAGCTAAGGCCGCTACAGCCTCCGCCAACAACGCCCACTCTTAAAAAATAAGAAGGGTCATCCCCTACGCCTGCTTCTTTCATCAGGCTGATCACCTTATCTTTCGCTTTGTCAGTTATATATATTCCGTTTTCTGTCGACACCATAGTTATTAATTTGTGATGTGCGATCCTAAGATCATACATCGATCAACAATTAATGCACCGCGCTTTCCTCAAATTTGATCGCTTCCAACCCATTTTTTACGCGGTAATCATTGATCGCCGCTTTGATCGCATCCTCCGCCAACACAGAACAATGGATCTTTACGGGAGGAAGATGAAGTTCTTCCACAAATTCCATGTTATCTACTTTCAGTGCATCTTCAATGTTTTTGCCTTTCAACCATTCGGTAGCCAGGGAAGAAGAAGCAATAGCAGATCCGCAACCAAAGGTTTTGAACTTTGCGTCTGTTATCATCCCGGTAGCTTCATCTACTTCGATCTGTAACCGCATTACGTCCCCGCATTCAGGTGCACCTACCAGGCCAGTACCTACATTCTTTTTCCCTTTATCCAACGTGCCTACATTCTTTGGATTCTGGTAGTGATCGATCACCTTTTCTGAATATGCCATGATTTTTTATTTTTTAGATTTTTGATTTTTTAATGATGTGCCCATTCAATGGTACTTAAGTCGATGCCTTCTTTATACATCTCCCACAAAGGGCTCATTTCTCTTAGTTTAAGTACTGTTTCACTGATCGCTTTGATCGTGTAATCTATCTGTTCTTCTGTTGTAAAACGTCCCAGTCCGAAACGTAGCGAAGAATGTGCCAGGTCGTCGCCTAAACCAAGGGCCTTTAACACATAACTTGGTTCCAATGAGGCCGAGGTACAGGCTGAACCCGAGCTTAAAGCTATATTCTTATTAAAGCCCATCAGCAGGCCTTCTCCCTCAACATGTTTGAAAGAAATATTGGTAACGTGCGGTAGCCGGTGTTCACGGCTGCCGTTTACATAGGCTTCCTCGAGTTTCAAAAGTTCCGTTTCCAGTTTATCCCTTAATTTACTGATACGCCTGGTATCTTCTTCCATTTCCAGCCTGCAAAGCTCACAAGCTTTACCAAAGCCCACGATACCGGGTACATTAAGGGTACCGCTACGCATGCCCCTTTCGTGTCCGCCACCGTCCATCTGGGCAGTAACTTTTACCCTTGGATTTTTCCTACGAACGTATAAAGCACCAACTCCTTTGGGTCCGTACATTTTGTGCCCCGAAAAAGCCATCAAGTCAATGCCGTCTTTGTTAACATCTACCGGGATCTTGCCAACGGCCTGTGTGGCATCTGTAAATAACAAGGCGCCATTTTTTCTCGCCAGGGCACTAATTTCTCTGATCGGCATTACGGTACCAATTTCATTATTGGCATACATAATGGCTATAAGAATTGTAGTTGGTTTGATGGCAGCTTCAAGCTCCTTCAGATCGATCAATCCGTCAGGCTGCACGGCCAGGTAAGTCACGTCCCCACCGATCTTCTCAATATGCTTGCAGGTATCCAAGACAGCCTTATGCTCGGTGGTCACCGTAATAATATGGTTCCCTTTGCTGGCATACATTTCGTATACTCCCTTGATAGCCAGGTTGTCACCCTCGGTAGCCCCTGAAGTGAATATGATCTCTTTTGGGTCTGCGCCGATCAATTTCGCCACTTGTTCCCGGGCATAATCCACGGCTTCTTCTGCTTCCCAGCCAAAAGGGTGGTTTCGACTCGCCGCATTCCCAAAGTGTTCCAAAAAATAGGGGGTCATGGCCTCCAAAACCCTGGGATCCATAGGTGTAGTGGCGTTATTATCGAGATAAATCGGCAATTTCAACATAATAAAAGAAAATTTTGTGTCTTGGTATATTAGTGCAAATTTACTGCAAAAGGTTCTATTTTAGCTGTTAAACTTCCCGCAGGAGATCATTTTGCCAATTTCGTAAAGACCTGCGTCACAAATACAAAGTTTATGCTCAAACCTGAACATATAGGTATTGCTGTTAAGAACCTGGCAATATCCATCCCAATTTTTGAAAAGCTGTTAAATAGTCAGAGTTATAAGACAGAATTAGTGGCAGGAGAGAATGTCAATACCGCCTTTTTTCAAACAGGGGATACAAAGATCGAATTGTTGGAAAGCACTATGCCAGACGGCGTAATCGCCCGGTTTATCGAAAAAAAAGGGGAAGGTATCCATCATATTGCATTTGAAGTAACCGATATTAATGCCGAAATGGCCCGATTGGAAAAGGAAGGGTTCATTTTGCTCAATCCCCAGCCGAAACCGGGTGCTGACAACAAGCTGGTTTGCTTTTTGCACCCAAAAACGACGAACGGGGTACTGATAGAGCTGTGTCAATCGATCGGTTAAGAAAATTCTCTTTCATAAAAACTTGTCAATAATGAAAAAGACCCTTTTTTGTATTGCCCTAATTAGCTCGGCATTCATTGTCGCGGATGACATTCTGACCAAAACGGGAACCAACGAAGCCGCCATTAAAAAAAGTATTCTCAACGCCGCAATGTTTGGTGCTGATGAGGGAAGGTTACCGGAATACAATGCAGCAGGTGCCGATATTGCCACAGCTTATAAGGTTACCCGCGCGATCCTGCTCAATCAACGCGGCGGCATCGTAACGGAAATGGGTAACTATTTTAAAAAATATTATAACAGCCCTGGTTTTAAAAAGGATTTTAATGATGCGGTAGAAGCATACAAACCCGGCGATGCCCCCAAAGATTCTGTTACCCTTAAAATGGAATACGAGGTCGACGTCAAAACAATGGCCAAAGCATATGACAGCGCTAAAAAGGCGATCAATGACCAGGATAAGATCAAGGGCCAGGTAAACAGCAGTATCAACCAGGCACAGGCAGGACTGGAACAGGTTAAAAAAATGATCCGGGAACATCCGGAGATGTTGGCTAATTCAGGTATGACAGAGGAAGAGTTCCTCAAGAAAACCCAGGAGGCACAGACGCAGATGGCTGAAGGAAAACAAAAGGCCAACGAGGATCTTGATCGTGAAATCACAAAAGAAAAGATAGCAGAAGACCTAAAGCAGGCTGAAAAAAACTACAATGAGCAATCCGCTCAACTTAAAATAGAATATGCTGAGCATCTTGCAAATCTGCCGGAAACAAGAAAAACATTCAATGAAAAAGCAGCTCTCTATCAAAAAAGAAAGAACTATGCGCTCAATATAAAAAGCTGCCTGCAGCATTACCTCGATGCGACTTCAAACATTGACTTTGATGCGGCTTTGACAAAAAAAGGAGACAGGTCTTATTTCACCAATAATGACTACGAAAGAAAAAATAATCTTTGGAAGGCCAGTTTCCGTGCGGGAAAAGAAGCCAGCAATGCCGCAAGAACCTTTGCGCAGCAATGGATCAATGAAGTAAAATAGTTCTATCAGTTAAAAAACGGGTTGTACTTTTTTTCGGCACCGATAGTAGTAGCCGGACCATGTCCACTGTATACGATCGTCTGGTCCGGCAGCGTGAAAAGTTTTTGACGGATATTGTTCAATAAGGCCTGGTGATTCCCTCCCGGCAGATCCGTTCTGCCAATGCTATTTTGAAAGAGCACATCGCCACTGACGATAAAATCCTGTTTGCGACAATAAAAACAAATACTACCCGGGGAGTGGCCGGGTGTAAAGAGAACTTCTAATTCGTCGTCTCCCATCGTAATTTTGTCTCCTTCATTCAAAAAAATCAGTTCTCCCTGGTAGTTATCGAACGGCATATTGTATCCAAGCCCGGATACGGGTGCAAATTCAAGGACCAATTTTTCTTTTTCGTGCAACTCCAACGTGAGTCCGTAATTTTCCGCAACGAATTTGTTTCCAAACACATGGTCAAGGTGACAATGCGTATTGAGCAACCTTATTGGATTTAGCTCATTTTGCATAATAAATGCTTCCAGCACGTATTTCTCATTATCCAGGTAACAACCCGGATCTATTATAGCACAACTTTTAGACTCGTTGTATAATAGATATGTGTTTTCCTCAATAGGGCTAAAAACAAAGCTCTTTACCTGCAACATTCACAAAGGTTTTAACAATTATTGGGTATTTTTATGATTGGTTCGAATAGAGTAATTTTAATGACTAATAGCAAATTTAGCATGGTAAAGTTCAGCAGCGTCTTTTTTATATTTTTTTCTCTCTCCATATTTACTTCTTATTTCACAAATGCGCAGGTCTCCGGCGTTGAGTTTGGAAGAAACAGGGTCCAATACAAAAAATTCAAATGGGAATATTACCAGACGAAGAATTTCAACACTTATTATAATCAAAACGGGCAGGAACTGGCAAAATTTGTTGCCCAGGTAGCTGAAGAGGAATTGCCAGGCATTGAGAACTTCACGGAATATGGCTTACAGCGGAGAGCGAACATTGTATTATACAACGATTTCGCCGACATGAAACAGTCCAATATCGGGATGGGGATCGACTGGCAAACCACGGGCGGCCTTACCAAACTGGTCAATAATAAGATGGTCATTTATTTCAATGGCGATCATGCGAATCTGAAAAAACAGGTAAGGGAAGGCATTGCCCGTATCCTGACTGAAAGTGTCTTATTTGGGGATGACATAGGCGAATTTGCCGGCAACCAGGCGCTGCTCGACCTACCCACCTGGCTTACAGATGGCTATATTGCTTTTGCCGCAGAAAACTGGAGCACTCAATTGGACGATGAGTTGAAAAGTGAGATACTCAGCGGCAATTATACAAAGTTTTATTCCTTCGCTTTTGATAAGCCCCTGTTGGCCGGTCATGCTTTTTGGTATTATATCGAGGAACGTTATAAAAAAGAGAACGTGACCTACCTGCTTTACCTGGCCAGGATCTATAAAAACCTGAACAGGGCCTGCCTCCAGGTTTGCAAGAAAAAATTCAGGGAAGTGTTGTCTGACTTCATGGAGTATGAAGAAGAAAAATATTATAAGGACATCGCCAGGAGAAGGGCCTATCCCAAAGGAAATTTTATTGAGAGTTTTGATATCGGTAAGCGGTTGGATTATTATCGCATCAACGTAAATCCCAATAAGAAAAATAATTCCTTTGCGGTCGTCCAGTATAAAAAGGGTATCGTAAAACTCAAACTAAGCGAGGATTATGAATACACGACGTTATTAAAATATGGTATCCGTAGTTATAAGAATGAGGTGAACCCTGACTACCCTTTGATCGCATGGGACCCTAAGGGAACGAGGCTAACTGTGATTTACAGTGAAGAAGGAAAGCTTAAATTGTTTGTATACGACATTGTTACGAGGATCAAATATCCAAAACTCGACCTGACCGATAAACTGGGGATGGTACAGGATGTAAAATATATGCTGGACAGCAGGACGCTGCTTTTGAGCGCTGTTAAAAACGGGCACACCGATATTTTTACGCTGAACCTGGAAAATGAAAAATTACAGCAGATCACCAATGATGTATACGATGATCTCGATCCGACCTTTGTATCATTTCCTAATAAAACGGGTATCATTTTCGCAAGTAACAGACCTGGTCCGGAAGCAAAAACAGCGGACACTGTTTTACCCAGCGACAATCGCTTCAACATTTTCCTGATCACCAATTACGGGAACAAACCAGAACTGAACCAGATCACCCAGTTGTCCAACCTTAAATATGGTAATGCCCGTTACCCGATGCCTTACAATCAAAATCATTTCACCTTTATCAGTGATGAGAACGGCGTCGCAAACCGGTATGCCGGTTTCTTTACTACTAAAACGGCAGGACTGGATACATTAGTGCTGATCGGAGAAGAGATCTTACGAAATCCTGCTCCCAGGGAAGTGGACAGCGTGCTGAAGGTCTACAGTAAAGAAGATGTTGATTCGGTGGCGGTCATTGCGGTTTCAGAAGACTCTGCCTACACCTTCCCGCTTAGCAATTATGTAAGTAGTGTCGCAGAGACACGCATCGCAGGGGACAATAACCAGGTCAGCGAGGTTACCCGGCAGAGTGATGAGAAAACTCTTTATAAGCTTAAAATTGATGAAAACACCCTTCGCCGGCGTAATATAACGGTGCCGCCTACAACCTATATGAAAAATATAGTAATGGCAGATAAGATCGTCCAGGACAAACTACCACCCGTTGGATCAGTTATTGACAGTACCAAAAAACAGGATGATATTTTTCAGAATCAATTTCCCGGCGAAAAGCAGGACAGTGACCTGGTGGGCAAAGTATTTACTTCTGACGAACCTGTGAAGGAAAATATCCTTCAAAAAGCAAAGCATTATAAATATAAACCTGCTAAATTTTCTTTTGACTACCTAGGAGCAGTATTCAGCAATGCTGTCTTGTTTAACAGATTCCAGTATTATGGTGGCGGATCAGGGCCTATCATGCTAAACTCGGGTACTCCGTTAAACTTATTGGCTCGTGTGGGAACTTCTGACCTGATGGAAGATACTAAGGTTACTGGGGCTTTTCACTTATCCACCAACCTGAAAGACAATGAATGGTTCTTGAGTTACCGGAATTTCAAGAGAAGATTTGACTGGGGGGCCAGCTATTACAGGAACGTACTACAGGCCGCTCTAGTAGATCCTTCAGGTTTTACTTTACCGGCAAAATTATTTCTTAATATTTACAATGCGAATGTTGCCTATCCGTTTGACGAGTCAAAAAGGATAAGCCTGACATTGGGCATTCGTCGTGACAATATTGTTACCAATACGTTCTGGCCCGATAGCCTGTCGCTCGTTTTTCCGAATATTAAAAGAACTTTTTCGTTAGCACATCTTGAGTATGTATATGACAATACCCTTAACCCTGTACAAAATATCTGGAACGGATTACGTTACAAATTTTACATTGACTGGAATACAGATATAAGCAAAGGAAAAACTGGCGGTAGACAAAATTTTAATTGGGGTTTCGACGGCCGTTACTACTACCCGATTTACCGAAACTTTATATGGGCAGGCCGCGCGGCGGGAGATTTCAGCTGGGGCGATCAAAAAACTATCTATTACCTGGGTGGTGCAGACGGATGGCTGATGTTTGGTTCAAATAAGAAAAGTAATGGTGGATATCGTTATTTCAATGAGGCAAACACGCCTGCAGCGGATGAGACTTATGCTTTCCAGAGCCTTGCCATCAACATGCGGGGCTTTATACAAAATGTTGCAAACGGTAATAATGCGGTGGTCCTGAATAGTGAATTCCGTTTACCCGTTTTCTCCACGTTATTCAATCGCCCGATCAACAATGCTTTCTTACGTAATTTTCAATTGATACAATTTGTCGATCTCGGTAACGCGTGGAATGGGTCTTACAATTCATTAAAGAGACCACAAACTATCTACCGGGACGCCAGAAATCAAAACAACCCGGTAACGGTAAAAATAAAGGCGGGTGGAATTGGTCCGTTCGCTGGAGGATATGGATTCGGCGCAAGAAGTACTTTTCTGGGTTATTTCCTGAAACTGGATGCTGCTTGGCCAATGAATGGCTTCTTCAGGGGAAAGCCTGTCTTATATTTTTGTATGGGGCTGGATTTTTAACAGGTGAATATTATTTCACGAGTTGCCTGGTTCCCTCAAAAAGCCAGGCAATTTTTTTATGGAAAAATACAGGATACTGAACAGGAAGGTAAATACCAGGGTGATGGCCCAGGTTCCAACATATTGATGAGGAAATAAAAATCGTATAGATATCTCCTTAGCCAGCTGGACCGGTTCTGTGATCACGTCCCAGCTGTTCCATCGTAAAAATCTACCCAGGTAAACACCAAAGGAACCAAGAAACAGGCAAACTGGTATCAATGCATTCACGATGTTATTCTTCATCCTGTGACATAGAAAGACTTCAACCTTATAAAGGGAAGTAAATGCCAGCAATAAACCCAGACTTGCAGAGGAAAACAGCAGGACCACATCATACCATACAGGAACAGTCGTATGGCTTTCCAGGTGAATAAGGTCCGTTACAATGTAAAGCGCGTTCGGAAAGAACAATAGCCAAACCAGCAAAAGCAGGAAAGATCGATGGTCCATTTTATTTTTTTTTTGCGAGGGCAAGGCTTACTTTAAAAGGAATCCAGGCCAGGAATATGTTCCAAATTAAAAATATGTATCGCCAACTGTGCCAATAGGCTACACGGCAAAAGAGTATGCAACCGATCGATGCGATCAAAATAATTACCAATCTTTCTAACGGAGATAATGGCTTCATTGGTTTGTTTAATCTAACTGAAAATTTTAGGCAAGAAAATGAAACCCGCAGTTACTATGCTGCCAGTTGCGCTCAGCAATACTGCCCCGGCAGCTATATCTTTTACACTTTTGACCAGCGGATGACAGTCCATAGTCACCAGGTCGCAAAGATTTTCAAGCGCTGTATTGATCATTTCTGTTACCAATACCAGCACGCACCAACCTATAACAAAAAGCCATTCTGTTCTGCTAATGGAAAAGTAATATCCCGCACCCGCAACGAAAACCGTTGCCAGTATGTGAATGGCGAAATTGATTTCGTTGCGGCAACAATACCTTATTCCATTGTATGCGTATTTAAAGCCAATTACTTTCATACATTTTATTTTACAGCCTGTATCATTTTTATTTCAGGCAAGCTATTACCAGCTGTATCCCTCATCCTTACAAATGTTTTTTTAAACTTCACACTCATCTTCCGGTAATATTTGAAAAGACCATTGCCCCCGGACTTGAACAACCTTTTATGTGCCAACCATACCAATGTTATGATGGCGAAATAAGACATCAAATAAAAATAATAGTACAGGACTTTTGCTGCTCTATTTTTTTGTTCGTAGATAGAAGTCATCCGTTCAAGTTGAAATTCGATGTGAGGAGCTTCATCGATCAGTATATCCGTGCAGACCTGTTTTAGCAGTGCACAGCCGGTGGCGTCCTTTAATGATTGGTAAAATACCTGGGCGGTACTTTCCACGCTGATAACGGCCAGGGTCCATAACTCCATGCTGGTATTGAAATACCTGACTTTCCTGAATAAACTGTCGCCCCAGTTCTTCTGGATCCTCTTTTCACCGATAAGATCTAAATAGCGGCCCAGGTTATTCCCATGCTTTTGTTCTTCTTTAATAAATAATTTTATCGCTTCCGGGTAATAGTTATCATCGATCTTCTTTGCATATTTTTTCGCTGCTGCCAACAGGTGTGTGCCTTCGGAAGTTTCGCCCAGTTGCCAGGCTTGCAGTGATCGCAAGATGCATTTTTTCTCTTGCTCATTTAGTGAGGGTGCCAGGGACCAGTCGATACGCTTTATTTTCAAATTGTTGTCGAAATAATTGAACCAATATTGAGAAGTATACATGGTATTAAAAATTTGGTTGCCCACAAAGGCGTGATTGATCAGTAATTAATATTAAGGTGTTGGCACCGACATATATCGGCACCAACACCTGGAAACACCCTATTCTATGACCACTTGTCTTTTTTCTTCCGGGCTCCAGTTAACCTTCCTGCTGAAATGCATGATGATCGCCAGCAAAACAAACAGGCCGATACTGCCAAATAACAATGCGTCGTCCTGCAACTGTATCAGTATATAAATAAAAAGGTATAACATAGACAGCACCCCGGAGAAAAGCAAGACCACCGTCCATTTTTTGAAGATACTTTTCGTGTACCACCCTATCAGCAACACGGTGGCGACCGATGCAACCAGGTAAGCATATCCAAATTCCAGGTATTCAGATATTGATAACAGCAGTGTATAAAAGATCACAAGCGCAAAGCCTATCAACACATACTGCAACGGATGTACGCTGCGGCGATAGAATATCTCCAGGAAGAAATAGAGAAAGAACGTGAGGGCTATGATCAATACCGCGTACTTTACACTTCTCATTGTCTGACCATAAGCATCTACCGGTTGCAACAGTTTTATTCCAAAGCCACTCTCCTGGATGCTGTATTCCTTTATATTCATGAACTGTTGAGGGTAACTCCGGTTGAAATGCAATATTTTCCAATCCGCGACGAATCCTTTTTCGTCTACCCTATTTGTGTCCGGCAAATATTTGCCGTCGAAGGCCGGGTTCCGCCAATCACTTTCCATGTGCACTTTCGTTGTATTTCCGAACGGTGTCACATATAAGCGCTCGCTTCCTTTTAAAGAAAGATTGATTGCAAAGCTATTGGTCGCTGTTGTAAAAGTTTCTGCCGATAATTTTACGGGGCAGCTGATCCCGTTATCCAACCATTCGACATTAGGCAATCCTGTTTCAAAATTTGAAAGGCTGTCATTCCATTTTAATTGCAGGTTTTCCCCGATGCCCTTAAAGTCACTGATCCCCATGCATAGTACGGCTTCTCCCAACTGGAGGCTTTGGAGGGGTACGACCAGTTTTTCCGTTTTTAGCGGAGTAAATTTCCCGGTGAGTTGCAGGTTACCTGTGTAGACGGGCACTTTAAAAATACTCCGGTGCCTGATCTGAGTCACGATCTTTCCATTCACCAGCAGCTCTTCCGGTAACAGGTAGAGGTAACCTTTTTGCTGTATGGCTTTATTATCGGCAGCTTTTTGTTCGGTTATATAAGGTATGGCCAAAAACGGACCGATCAATGTTTGTGATTCGGCCCACTTGCTGCTTACTTCCCTCACCACTTCATTTCTCCTGTTTTCCCGGTCATTTACCAGGAACAGGATGGAAAAAGTGGGAATGAGAAGCGCAAGCTTTCCAGCACATTGGGATCCTAAGCTTAGAATTCCACGTGGACAAGTTGTCGCG